>Ga0214542_1002326_pt1:32500-39288 | contig 39288 bp, 13 predicted proteins | sample CNSS1metaG_FD_160096 | JGI IMG/M metagenome (GOLD analysis project Ga0214542, IMG submission 160096) | Root nodule microbial communities from cowpea collected in UCLA plant growth center, Los Angeles, California, USA - CNSS1 | ecosystem: Host-associated > Plants > Roots > Nodule... | reverse complement strand
TATATATATATATATATATATATATATATATATATATATATATATATATATATATATATATATATATACTTAATAAAAATAAAAATAATGAGATTGTATATTATGAAAGTGATTTTTGTCTAAGGAAGTGACTAAACGAGAAAGGAGAGGGGAAGAAAAGCATGAGAAGAAGAGTGAGATAGGAGAGAAGGGAGAGAAGGTTGGTGTTGTTGTTTTAAGTAGACGTGAATGATTTGCCTGCCACTATATATAATAAGCTTATCATTATTCTGAGTTTTGTTAAGTTGCTTCTCCAACTCCACTCATCATGTCCATTTAACTTCAATCATCACTTCTACCAAACTCATCATATACCTCATGCGTCATAATTACCTTTTTTTTTTTCCAGTTACAGACTTACTATAATCATTATCTACTTTTCTTTTCTTACAAAATTTACTTTCATATCACCATAACAAACCTACAACACAACATTCATTAATCATCAACTTCTTCTATATAATATCTTCTCAAAACCCAACCATTTTGTAAATACTTAGGACTCAAAATATTATTTTCTTATGGTAGTTTTTATCTTTTTAATGATTAATTTATTAGTGTTTTGCAATAACCAATGCTAATTATTCTTTAATTTATTCTTTTGTTTTCTTCAATATATGAATATATTTCGTATACTATCTCTTATGCATTGAGAATCGGTTTAATTTTTTTTAATAGTTATAATGATTTAGAAACATACAGAAGAGTTTAAATTTAATTTATCTTTATATAATCAGTTTATAAAATAAAATAAAATATATTTTATTTATATTATATATTTTTTTCTATTTGAAAACTCAATTATCCATTTCCTAGGCTTTTAATGTTTTGAAATTTCCCGTTTCCTCACGAATACAATTTATGTAAACGTTTATATATAAATTTATCGTATTGAAATATTTTTTCTGAATTACTTTTAATTAATTAATAGTATTATATTGCATAATAGATTGCATCCTATTTTTTAATTAAATATGTTGAATGTTAAAATAAATTTTTATATTTAATGGTAACCGGATAGTATATTATAAGAAAAGACTTCTTTTGTTATTTTTTTAAAATTCTTAATTGACAGTTGTAATAAATTATTTTTTATAAAATTATAAAATTATAAGATCGTAAGTATATTTTATAAATTTATTGTAAAAATATTTTATACAAAATATTTTACAAAAAGATTGACAACAATAACAAAATTGGTAGAAAATATGAATATTTTTAATAGTGTATGTTATAAAAACATTAACATTTAAAATATAAAATAATTTAAATTTTCTGAAATCATAAAATTTTCTATTCAGATATACAGTAAGTTTTTCTTTCATACTCTTCAGAAAAATGAAATTGAGAATACAGTTTTCTTTTATGAAAGCTACAAAACATCTCTTGTATCACATGTTTTGTACTTTTATATCGACTTTGTCTTGATTATGTTCAATAACTCAATAACAATAACGTCCTCTAATTCTAAAATAAAAATTGAACTCCCTTAAACTCGAAAGAAAATAACAATCCCATTTTTTAATTTATATCAAACTCCCGTTAATTTGTAATAAATTGCAATTAATATCTTTATGTGATGCCCCATCTATTATTTTATTTAAAAATAACGTAATTGTCAAATAATTATTTAATTGAAAATTAAACAATTTAACTATTATATATTAATATATAAAAAATTCTTTTGTCACTCAATTACCTTTAAAATTATGTTATACGAATATTATTTAGAATCACATCATGGGAGTGGTAGGTGTAATTTTTTTTAAATACTATTTATTTAAATTTAACAATTATACTTTTAAATTTCAACCTCCACCCAGGTCAAAAGTTGGCACTCATAAAAAAATGGATACGGTTCAATTACTTTAAATTCATACTTTATTTTTTCTTAAATTCAAAACACTGGTCTATTTTCTTAACATAATCTAGTTAACTACGTGTGTGTGTTCACTTCAGTTACATAAACATATACAGACAACAGTGTAATAACTTTGAGCATCATAAGTCTATCAAAAATTGCATTTTCATACTTCGATGTTAATTATTGGAAGAAATTTAAATAATCAAAAGTGGATATTTCGTCATATTCCAAAAGACCAAGGAATATTATTTTTTCGGTAATAGTCAGAGCCATGATGATGAAGTTGTGACCTAAGAATACTAATGAAAACGATGAGCTAACTCCCCACAATGATCGGTTGATATAATTTAGATATGTGGTCAAATCACACTTTACCTTGCAAAACCTATATTATTTTAATTTAATTCCTAAGTTTGATGCATATCCCACTTCAATTAAGACTAAGTCCATTTACGTAATTAAAGTATCAAATGATAATCAATTAGACTATATCATACATATGATTACATTAAAATTAATTACATAACTTATGTATAAGTTTTAATAAATAATTTGTCGTGATAAAAGAAGCCGAAATATTCTTAGTGGAAGTACGCTAGAAGTGAGGTTTATGTACCTATAACTCAACCAATACTTTAAATACATACTACTATCACTACTAGACAAACCCTATAGGTTATAAATGAATGCATTAACTGTTATCCTACAAATAACAATTTTTTTAAAAATGCAAGAAGTTAAAATAACGACGATCTCTCACCGAATCGAGAAGAGACGAACACATCGTATATTCAAAAGAAAAAAAAAAGACAATTACAGTAATTTCGACAATTTTTTAAGTTTTATTTTTTTTACAAAGTTCATATTAAACATCACTAAAAGTTTTAATAATTGGCAATGAATAAAAGTTTGCGGATTAAAAAAAAAACAAATATAATATCATGTTTAAACAAAAGAAATCCATAAAATTAAATTTGAAATTTTTTTCACTAATTATTGTTTCTTTTATTGATAACTTTATTTTTCAATTGATTTTTAAAAATATAGTCAAATAAAAATCAATAACAATATGATATCCGTTTCATTGAGAAATGAATAATATTAAAATGCTGTTCTTATTACTTAGAAATATGTAATACAACTGTTTATTGTAAATTTTACTGGTGGTGGTGGAAGAAGTTACATGATGTGAATTAGTGGTTGAAAAATGGTATGATCTGAATGGGCCTAACTATGCTTAGAGAGTAAAGTTGGAGATTAGGTGGCTTAATTTGTTCGACCATAGAAAAAGACATCTAACTGTCTACAAATAATAAAGAGCAGAAGTGGGGAACCCAACCCCACCAATTATTGTTTTAAAATGATTCTCCTGCAGCCACCCAAAATGAAAATACTTGTCATCAAAACATAGTGTAAAAAAAAAAGAAAAACTAAATGATATGAAAATAGTGGTTTCTATTAGGGAATCTAGGTTAGTGGTGATTATTGGAAGATTGGGTCTGGTGAGTTAAGTGGCTACAAACTCAAAACAAGTGCATTTTCTGAGCTAATCCCTCGCTTGAATCTTGATTAAAATGTTAATTAAATAAAGCATCGTTTTCATGTTATGAATTTCTTGGTAATTCTTGTCGGATCTTGAAGATTAGATACGAAAGAAAGTAAATGTGGTAGATGTAGCACGAAAGTAACGCAACATGGCGACTTCAGCTACATTTCCTTTCGTGTAATCATATTTCTAGCTCACCCATTCTAGTAGACAACTCTTTCTAATGTGTAACCTAATTAACGATGCTTCATTCATTTATTAACTTGTTTAAGTATTATTAACCAGATTTTGAGTTATAACGTCACCTTCAATTACTAAGAAACTTCTCCAAATGAATTATGAATTTCATACAAGTTTGTGGTTGCGAATAAATAAATTTGCAATCATTATTATGTTTTACACACTTAAGAAAGAAAATGGATCCACTTCTTGCCCATATCTAAACTTCATTTGTTCTTCTTTTCTTTCACAGGTCCCCTTGGAATCTTGTTCAGAACTTTATTATCCAATGTGTTGAACAATCTCTTCACGTCTTGGTTTCCTTTGCTTGCTAGATAATTCACCTCTTGTTCGTATCGCTCATACATAATGGGAAGGGTCACCAAGCAGAGGAACACTGTGGAAGAAAGATAAATAAAGCGCAACAAAAGGTTCAATTATTGTTAAGAATCTTGATATAAATGATAACAGCACAATAGTAATTAGGATCTCACGTATATATAGGAGATTCAAAGTTGTAAAATAATTCCCAATAGCTGACATGACCCAGAGACCGGTGATTGTCTGAAATTCAATAACATGATGTAAATAAGAAATAATAATCAAGACGAAATGTGTTTGACTGAGTGAAAATTAGTTTCTGAATACCATAAAGAAGAGGGTTAGGTCTTTCCCAGTTGAAATGTCGTAAAAATTCCTCAAGAATGAGTTGAGTTTTTGATACAAGAATCTAAAGGTGGGTTCGGGGATTTGAAAATCATAGATTTGAGGCAGGCTCCTGCAAAAAAAAATATAACGTATTATGAAGAAAGATTTGAAATTTAGGAGTTTATAATAAATTAGTGTATGCAAAGATTACATTACCATGTGATAAGTCCTGCGGCATTATACCAAACGAATAGGACGAGCATGATGGCCATGAGGATGTGACAAAGAAGAGTGAGAAAATTGTATTCGACCACTTCAAAGAGGAACCAAATGATGGAGAACCCAGCAACCATTGTTGCCGATGATATCTTGTCTTTCCATAGCAATATATCAGCAACTGCAAAATCAGATCAATCACTCTTCATTGGTCTTTGGAATATAAATGAGCATAAATGCATCCAATGCTTTGGGTTTAGTGCATATCTTGAATAAACCCTAGAAACAATTATTTGCCTAATAATAGGGTTTGTGACATTTTTTCTTTCTCTTCTGGACAAAATCTTAAACGTAGAAATGATTTGTTTTAATTTACTTGGGGTAAAAGTTGGGATGAATTTAATGCGTGAATCCTTGTATAAACTTTTTTCTATAGAATTTGTTAAGAAATATATATTCGAGCATGTGCTATTAAAAGTTGGGTTTTAAAAGTAAGGAGCTTTTATTAAAGAAAAGTAGTTGTTGTGCATTAAAAATGTAAAAGTGCAATAGATTTTTTTTTTTTTTCTAACAAAAACTTGTGTCTTTAAATAGTTACGATCAATGATAAAAAGATAAGATTTTTGTTAAAACTCTGATAAGATAAGAAAAAGGTGAAGTTTGTAAAAAATATCTTACGCTTTCCTCCGCCAAGAACTGCATGCAGTGGTCTTTGTCGGTGAAAGAAACCTGGCCTTTGTGCTGGCTCACGAGGACGAATCGGCATGGTTAAGAAATTGGTTAAGAAATTGAATGATTGAAAATGTATTGGTAGTGTTTGTTGATTCTGCTGAGGTAAGTTTGTAGCACTATTGTGATTCATGTGTGGGTCGTGTTAGCAACTTATATGTGATGTATTGTGGTTCTAAGCTTTGTGACCAAGAAATTTGATGAACTCGTTTCTGAGAGGAAAGGTATGGCTTTGGCATGCTTTTCAAGTTTCATTTTCTCGTGCCCACACATGACTTAAGATACATTGTTAGCGTCTATCACGTTTACCCTCACCATGTCTAATCCTATGTTGTTGTTTTTTGTTACTACTTTTCGTGGGAATATTATACATCTACACATGAGAGGGACGGAGGCTTGTGTTGGAAACAAATAGTTGACAAAACAATATGACAATTATGATTTTGAATTCTAAACTTTTGTCGTGTTTCCCGACCACAATGATCTCTTATAGTTACATCGCGTCTCATTGCAGTCATTCAACTCGTTCATGAAACTCGTGGGAAAATATTCGTCAATTTTTTTGGTAGAACCTTTAAGTCATATCTCAATCGCAGTTCAACTTCGATGGAGCTCTTGCTTACGTAGAATCTCATTTCTTATGTATTATTATGGAGACGAAGAATTTATAGATTACAGTTTTTTTCTTTCTAATATGTAGATAAATAGTAAAAGCAGTCCAATAATAAAAGCCCAAGTATTTTAGAACCCAGTTCATGCATGACCTCATGCTCGGCCCATATATATTATTCCTCTCCAATAATACTTATCATTCAAAAATAAAATCTAAACTTATAATGTGGTAATCCCAACTATCCAATAATTGAATAATTTGAGATCTATGATAAGCCGAATAAGACATAAAATGTTTTTTAAATATAATTTTTCTCTATGTTTATTTATTTTTTATAAGTCTTTTTGTGTTATATCTTGCGTTAATTAATTTTTTATTCAAACACTTTTAACTCTTTTAGCTCATAAATATTAAATGGTACGAATAGGCTCTTTTTGCTCTTTTATAGAAATTGGAGAATATGTGAGCTTGTTTTAAAAATAAAACTTCACTATTATTATTCTCTCTTCATTCAGTTTTTTTTTTTTTGTTAACAAATATTAACTTAATGTTACAAACTGAATTTGTAAATAAGTTTTCAATATGTTAAATCAGGGGTTAAAAGTCTTACAGATATAATTTTTAAACGACATTTTACATAGCAATATTTTGGCTGTTGACATCTCTTCATCGGTAGGACATGTAATTACCAACTAAATTTATTTTTTATTGGTAAAAGAAAAATAGAATGGAGAAGAAAAAAAAATGTTTGTGGTTGATAGGAAATAAAAAATGAATGGGCTTTGATAAGTCTTTCCGAAGGCCTTTTTTTTCATCATCATAATTTCAACATGCACCTTCATAAAATTTTATAATTTAGAATATATAATTTGAATTATATTTTATATATTTTGAATTCAAATTTTTTATAAAAT
>Ga0214542_1002326_pt1:0-27500 | contig 39288 bp, 13 predicted proteins | sample CNSS1metaG_FD_160096 | JGI IMG/M metagenome (GOLD analysis project Ga0214542, IMG submission 160096) | Root nodule microbial communities from cowpea collected in UCLA plant growth center, Los Angeles, California, USA - CNSS1 | ecosystem: Host-associated > Plants > Roots > Nodule | place... | reverse complement strand
TCAAAACTATATATTTCTGTGTTTATGTTTACATTAATTTATTCAAATTTACCATTTATCATTTATTCTTAATTCATTTGAGATATCTATTCATAGTTTTCGAATGTTAAATAAAACAAGTTATTTAAAATAATTGTATTTTTATACAAGTTATAGATATGTGCTTGAGTTAATCTCATGTAAAATCAAATATGTACTTAATAAAATTTATACATTTCATGCATAACAATTAGTAAAAAAAAAATAACGAATATTTACCTATAACCAAACTATTCACAAAAATTTAAAATTTTCATAACAAAAAAAGTTTATGAGCTGTACGTATAAAAACGAAGCTGATGGTTTATTTTTCTCCTTCTTTTTTCGAGTAATGATTTTTCTCTAAATTAGGCTCTCTAGCCCCTTATCCGACAATTCCTAAACCAAACTTTCACAAACTTATTTGGTAAAGAATCATTAAAACGCCTTTGATGTACCCATAATTCAACCTAAACCCACTGGTCAAAATTCAAAATGTAAACAACCCGTCAAAACATGATGCTATCATAATCAGTGTGATTTTTAATCCACATTTATATCTTCATTACGAAATTTTAACAATTTTTTTCTTTTAAAATGAGATGACATTTTTTAAATATTAAAAATAAAAAAATAAAAATTACTGAAAAAATAAAACCTAAAATTATAAAAGAAAATCGTCAATGGTTAAAAATTTATTTTCCATTTTTAATACTTTTCTGCCCCAAATATTTACCAACACTTGTTACGTAAACATACATATTTCTAACGTAACACAGTTTCTATTAACAAACTTGTATAATTTGTTCATTTAACAATTACTCAAAAACTTGTGCTTTCTGGGATTTAACTAAAAATAAAGCATATTTTCGTGTCCCAAGATATGATACTGTTCTGTCATATATTATTGAATTGAGTTATTTTCATGTTTCTATCAGATAACTAAACTCCGGTGCTCATACACTTAAGAACTCAACTATCAGTTAATTGAGTTGTTTTAGAAAATATCAAAATAGTGATGTTTAGAAATCAAAATATGAAAGACGGTTCAAATACAATATTTCTCGATTCGCACAAACATTTTTTCCGAAACAAAACTGTAAGATTCAGTAACAGTAAACCAGAAAATGCATAAAGTGAAGTGATCCTAGGAACTTAAATAATCAACCTTGTGTTTTTTTAAATTGATACAACTTCTAATGATTTGGCAGACAACTTTGTTTGTAATGATGATGCCAAACCTATAAAACTCTAGCATGGCCTGAGTCCAATGACTCTAATCTATTAGCAATGAGAACACAAATAATAAAGCAAAGGGGTCCTCCTAAAAGTCATCATGATTGTTCAATCCAGGGTCCCAAATTCAACACTTATGCGCATCATACAACAACACTTGCCCCTTCATGAAATCGCTTTTATAGTACTCAGCAGCCTTGTCCTAAGGTCAGGTAATGTTTTTTGTTTACAAAGTAGTTGTAGCATTAGATCATGTCCCATGCCATTCTCCTTTTCCACTATAAATAGTAATGAGAACAACACCTTTAGGATCATATCTTCTTCTTCTTGGTCTATATTCGAAAATGAAGGTTTCGTATGCAACACTGTGCATCATGGTTACCTTGGTTGCTCTAGCTGAGACAGAGTTGTGTGTGACAGCAGTGACGTGTAATGCGTTGCAGCTGAGTGCATGCGCGAGTGCCATCACCTCCTCGAGCCCTCCTTCATCTGTTTGCTGTAGCAAACTGAAGGAACAAAGGCCTTGCCTTTGCCAGTATTTGAAAGACCCCAACCTCAAGAAGCTTGTGAACTCTCCCAATGCTAGGAAAGTTGCAAATGCTTGTGGTTCCCCATTCCCCACTTGCTAGATATACACTTTTTGAGTATGTTTCACTTCAACTATTATTAGGGTTGTCGGAGTATCTTATGTGTGTTTTTTTCTGTGTAATGTACTCTGTTTCGTTTTTTATCATGAAGTGGGACAGGTCCTCTGGTTGTCCCAGAGTTTGGTGTGGTTCTGCTTCAACAATCACACTTTCCGTTGGAGAATTTGATGTTGTATTGTACTAGCTCTGATGTGCATCTATCAATGAATGTGTAGTTTAAATTTGTTTGCTGATTATGAACGCCCAGCTTTTACCTGTTACATCGTACAAAAAATGTTCTCGTAGGATTGTATTATAACTATTAAATCTCTTTACATAACAAGTTATGAGACAATCATTTCGTTTCTTGTTGAAGTCGGTAGAACTGTTCGTACTAATGTTTAGACCAAAATATGTTAAATACTTTTTGGTTTCAAATCTATTTAGTGTGTGTACAGAATAAACCAAATAATAAACAAAAAAACAAAAGTGATGTGGTAAAAAAGCATACAGATCAACATCTACCACCCTAACTGCATGTGTTCCACCCATTGTGAATTTTATATACTTAAAATATTGTTAATTTTACATTATGAATAGTTAAAACTTACTATATAATTATATATATACAACCATCGAAATATGATTCATATTAATTGTTTGTTAGATAGATAAATTGTTATGAAGTGTTTTAATAGTTTTGTGATGTTATTATTTATTTGTAAGACCAATGATTATGATTGTGACTGAATAACTTGTGCACTTGCAACAAACATCATATTTCAATTAGTTCTTAAAACTAAAAAAAAAAAAACACATATAGTTCAACAAAGAAAAAGAAAAGAAGAATAAATTCCCATCAGTTACTCTGCATTTAGGATTTGCTCAATGTTAATCTTTTTTTTTTCTATCTTAATTTTTTATATAACTTATGAGAATAAGAGTTAAAATTAAAATAATGGTGATAACAAAATGATTACAATAACTTTTGACCATCCGAATGCTAAATAGAATTATTGTTCGCGGAATCAATTGATTCAAATTGTCATCTTTTATCTTTCTTAGACATTTTGTTGAAGGGAAAAGAAAAGAATATAGTGAGAGTGAACGGAATAAAACTTAGAAAGAGTATATATGCTTTAAAAATAAATAATATTTTAATTATTTTAATCTATCCGTTCACTATTCTATCGAGTCAGAGCCTTTTTCCCAAGTAATATATCAAGTCGAAGACATTGGATGTCTCCTTCACTCACCTGCCTTCTTTCACTCTCCACCATTAGGAAATATACAGAATTCCAAATACGTCATGCATATGAAAATGATTATAGTGATAAAAATAATAATACCATGCCAAAATATCTAGATATTTAAACTTTTGACTCCGACATATCAGATTTCCGCCCATCTGTTTCACCGAACCCAATTAACTAACACCAAATTCAAATGTCAAGATAGACTGACCTAATTCATATAACAAAATTTGCAACAATTCGCCAGTTTTTTTTTCTTTTAATCTCGACTAAAAAGATATTGTAAGAAATTTACAAGTATCTCGGATGACAGTTCTTGGAAATTCTTGACTTAAGAACTAATTCTTACTCGTGATGACCATTGGAGAAAGTTGACATGATTTTCAACTGGAAGAGCTGGTTCTTATAAGAAGAATAGGTTCTTAGGATCAAATTATCATTTTATGGTCATTAGATACAGACTGACCAAAGTTCATAAATCTAATATGGCGTACTAAGATAAGATCCAAGAAAAGGAAGTTTAAGAATCTTCATTTCAAGTATATTATATATAGTGGCTCATGCTCTGGTTAATTTCTATCGCAACAGCACATGCAAGTGAGACACTAAAAGTTCAATAATCAGCAAGTGTCAAAACTTTGAAACTATAAGATTGGAATATATTAAACCACCACCATTGTACTGCCATCTATCTTTATATTTCAAGCATTCTTCCATTACAGCATAAATACTATATATTCACCCATTAATACAAGAACAAGGTTTTGCAAACACTGTTCTTCCTTCTGAACAGGACCACCAAAATTGAGTAAACATCGTTCAAAGCAAGAAATCATGATCAGGCCTTATCAGAGTCAGCCCCTTGGTGGTGGTGGTTGTATTGTGTGGCCAATCCAACCCCTTCATTGCGGTGCTTCTCCCAGAAACCAGTATCAGCCTTGGAGTGTGCCCAATAGTACAAGATGGAGGCCAACATAGACAGCAAGGTCAAGGCAGCACCAGCTGCAAACACACCTTTGCGAAGGGTAGCACAAGATAAATCGTGCCTCACAAAGTACCCTCGGTACTTGGTGTGGTATGCATTCCTCGCAGACCCTGCTAACAAACACGCCTCTGCTCCCAGAAAACTAATCCTGATTTCACAGTACGAATAATTCAAACAAAAACAAATCAACCATTTTTCAACCTTTACCAATTTTTATCCTTTAACAGAAAAATGCTCAATCAATTCACAACACCTGATGTAACTGAAATGAAAGCGAAAGTCTATTTACAAACCCATGGTTCAAAATTTTGTTTAGTACAATTAATTAGGAGATGAATTGGTAGGGGTTTAATTGTTTAGATGCGAAATTAGAAGAAAGTGCGATTAATTCACTTAATTGAGTGTTACCAGGAGAGGATGAAGGAGACGACGGCGCAAGTGGCCGAGCAACCGGAAACAAGCCCTTTGCCGCAGCATAGGCATCGAGTGACGGCGTTGAGGACGGCCTGGCTGAGGAGCAGGAGAGCGACGGCAGCGAGGCCATAGACGGTGGAGGCGTCGGTGGTGTAAGAGCAGAAGGTTCTGTCGTCGTACTCGTCGGGGAGCACCTTCGCCTGAAAACGGAAAAGGAATCAGATTTGAGAGTTGAATCGAAAAAACCAAAGGAGAGGAGAGAGAGGGGGTTACCTCGCTGCGACGTCGTTCGGCGCCAATGGCAAAGACAAAGGCTATGAGATGCAGAGCGATGACGAGAACCAAAATGGTTACAGAAACTGCCATCGTTTTGTTTCGATACCCTTTTCTCTCACTTCACTTCCCCAGCTACTGCTTACTTTTTTGCCTTGTTTTTGTGTGCTTCTTCCTATATTATGTTCTTTAACATCGTCACATTCTCTCTACTTCAAACACTTCGCGAACCTAATTCTTCCTTTTTCTTTTTTTTTTCCTTTTTTTTTATTCCTACTTCAAACTTCAAACTTCTTTTTCTCTAATGAAAACAACGGTTTAGAAGTTTGTATAAAATGGATCAATTGTAATTTTCTACACATGACGTTACTGTAATTATTATTAATAAAGAATAACATATGTGCGATCAAATTTGTCCGTATCTAGTTTTTATTCTCTATTTGTTATTGAGAATTTTTCTCTTTTAAATGAATATGTATTGTATGAATTGACAATTTTGAATAAAAATATTTAATATGAAAACTTTGTTATGTTTATGATAATTTTATTTGATTCGAGCTCAATTGTATTTTGTATCAATAAAAAGATATATGTTGTCTCTAAAAAAATGTATAAAGTGAAAAGAGAAATGTTAGCTTATCTTTGTTTAAACTAAGTTTGGCGCTTGAATTGAGTTTGGGATTGCCATTTTTTAAGTCTAGTGGAAAAGTTTTGTTTTGGTGAGTCATTGTTTGGAAAAAAAAAAAAAAAAAAAAAAAAAAACAGAGAGGTTTAGTATAGTGTGTGGAAATAAAAAGACAAAGAAGGTAATGATGTAAGGGACTTATTGAGTATAGGTGTGACCTAAAAACGATGGTGACGGGACCCACCTTGATATTGGGGATTGGAGTAGGGTGGGACCCAATTACTTACTGCGAGTAAAAACAAAAATAGCTGGAACACGGTTGTCTGGTCGGAGCGCCGCTATCCTTCACTGTCGCTCGATTCAAGGATGGCCCGTTCTTCATTAGGCTTAAATATTAAGTTGATCTTATTTTTTAAAACATTTAAAATAATTTTAAATTTTTAAATTGTGTTCAATTTTATTTTTTATGTAAATGTCGTTTAGATGGTTAAAATGAACAATAACTCTCACGTTCTAGTAAATTTCTTTTAAATTTTTATAATTTAAAAAAAAAATTGTTCATGAGACAAGTTAGAATTTAGTGTCATTTGACACATTACGTGGTAAGTTAGTATTTTTGTCATCTCGTAATTTATATTTAATTTAGTTCTTATTTTTATTAATTTTATTTAATTTACTTTTAATTTTTTTATTCAATTTAATGAATTTTTTTCTTCTTTAAATTTATTGAATATAATTTTTATATAAATATTATATTAAAATAGGAATTAAAGTGAACAAAATTTAAAAAAATCATCTCTATTAACTAAAAAATATATCTTTCTTTTGATTTTAAAGGATTAAATATACTTTTAATCTATTACCTTTTACATAAAATTAGATTTCAACCATATTCTAAAATTCGAATAATTTTTACTTCCAAATTTTATTATTAAATTAATTTAGTCTCCTACTAGACCATATAACAATTGCCCGGAGTCTGAACAAATATTTTTTTAATAGTCTTTTTAATTCCTTATCAATATCATTACTATTTTATTTATATTAATCAGCCTTGAATAATGAATTTGAACTTAGAGATTTTGAATTTGAAATTATTTCTTTAAATAAACATTAACAATTATTTTAAACCTTAATTACTCGTATGGTGTTAGAAAGTTTTAATTGCATTTCAATTATTGAAAATATGTTTCGATTAACTTTTATTTTAAGAAAAAAAAATTATTAACTACGTAAGTGGTATGTCATATATCAATATGTGATCCTTTTAATTTTTTAAAAAAAAAAATTTAATTTTTTTGTTGTCCACGTGTCAATATCCTAATGTGACATATGATATTGTCAATGCTATATAATAGGACAATACCATGTATTAATGTCAGTGTCAAGTAACATTGTCTTAATTTCAATATAGTGTCCTATATTTAACCTTTTGATTGAATTTGATCTCAATTTTTTTCTTCAAAATAGAGCAATATTTTTCTTCTCGAAATTAAGACAAAATTTATTATTAATATTAGTATTATATTGATAATTTTATTAAATGTAACTTTTTAACACGTTACATTATTATATATTATTAATTCATGTTTTGTTAACCTATTTTCTATAAAATAAAATTAATTAAGTATAAATATTTATTAAAAAATCCCAAACATTTAAAACTAATATACTAATAATCCATATTTTTTTAATAATAAACTAAATAATACCATTTGTAAAAAATATTAAACTAGATCTTTTTAATTTGAAATCAAATTTATTATTTAGATAAATACTATACTAATATTTATATTAAAATTTATTAAATTAAATTAAAGAGACACACTTATACATATATGGACTAAATTGAAATCAAAATAATTACAATATATAATGACATCAACATCTGACATTATTTTATTGTTCAACATTGACACTAGATAACACAAAATTAAAAAAAAAAAAAACAAAAGTTAACATCCTTTTAAGGTCGTTAATACTTTTTTATAAAAAACAACCTAATTAAAACACTTTTAAAAAATAGAATATAATTAAAACAAAAACTTAATGATAAGAACCAACGAATAATTAATCTTTATTTAAATACATTTTTTATTTCTCCTTGCCATAATCTGTGAGTGATTAAGAGGGGACAAGCGGGAAATCCAGGACGAAGTAATGTGATGAATGTGGTATGGCCATATCCAACGCCTATACTGTCTTCGTTGCAACTCACCACACATTTCAATTCACATTTGGAACACAACACTTAAATCAAGATAATAATATATTGATATTGCAAGAGTGTCGGCTTAGAGTTTTTTATTTTTATTTTTAATCCAGATTCTGTTAAATGTTTTATGTAATTATTTTGATGTCTTTAAAATATATTAAAAAGGTTTTTAAAACATTAAAGTAAATGCATTTTAAAGTTATAATAAAAACAGTATCAAAATTATGGCTGAAGAATAAAAAATCTAATTAATGAATTTTTTCAATACTTTGTTTATTAATTTATAATTTAATTAAGCTTGTAAAATTAATAAATTATTATAGTTTTTTTCTCCAACTGTCAAAAAATAATATATGAATATATCATAAATAATTAAGTTATATTTTATTTAAAATGATAAAAGTAGTTGACTTCATACAAACAGTGTAACGTAAAACGACAGTAACGAATAGTAAAAATTAAATAATTAAGTAAAACTATTTTTCATGCTTATGGCATTGGAAGAAGTTAAAAATGAAAATAAGTGATGTGAAAAAAAAAATTGAGGTATTTTCTACCTCTACAACAATTAATAAAGATGATATATTTTTGTGTAACAGTTTCTTAGTTTATACATTTTTCTGGTTTTACCTTAAAACTGTAATATCTGTTTTATTAAAATAAATAATAATAAATTAACCATTTTACAAGTAGTAATGAAAATTAAACTCTTGTTTTGGCTAGCTCTGTATTTATAATTGCTTAAGCATATTAATTATTTTAACTAAAGAGACAAATAAGAAATTTTGTACCTATCTTATTATAATTACATTTTGTATATTTTACTAACTATATTTTGTTAATGATAATCATATAATTTATATTCATTGTTATAAAAATATGTGAATATACATTACCTACATTAGTGTATATAATGTCTGTTCAAAAGAAAAAATTAAATATGTCATGAGTCGTTAAATTATTAGAATTTGTCTATGTTTCAAATTTTTTCTTCAAACTTAAAAAATAAGAAATATATATTTTTAATCTCATTATATTAATTTCTTTTTTATACTTACACTATCAATTTATTCTTAAAGTTTAAAAATCAAAATTTGAATAATGAATTAATTTATTCCACATCTAAATTTAGAAATTACAAATATATTTATTCAAAATAAAAACATTACAGGAAAAAAAAGTCAATATTAACTATAATTTGTTTATGTTTAAGCTAGTTTCAAATAATATTATTTTATAAAAAATAATATTCTAACAATGAAATTTTGATAACAATTTTACAACTTGATGTATTTTTTATGACTTTTTTTCTCGACGTGGATTAATAAATTATAAAATTAAATTAAGAAGATTTCTTATAAGATGTAAAGATTATTTTTAAAATTTTAATTGTTAGAATCAGTGACGGAACTTCAACAAAAATTTTAGGGGGGCCAAATTATATTTGTTATATATAAATTATTTTTTTTAGTTAAAAAAGTTTTCATTTTCTCACATCATTTTTTCTATTCAAAACTAGCACTCATAACAATAGAATCCAAAAAATATGACAATAATATATATAAAAAAGTAGCATAAAATTTATCATCAACAATAATATATTAAAAAAAAGGAGCAAAAGTTACTTTCCGGATCACATTCTAAAGCATTTAAAAATTTATTATATACAACTTTAGGAACTTTAGAGAGTTGTTTTTCATTTTCTTCAATTTTTGGATTCTCATAAAGTTTCTCAAGTTTATATGACACAGATGTACTTTTTTCATTCTCATCACAAGCCTTCCATTTAAAAAAAAAAATCAATTATTTTACTCTTTGTCATAATTTTTCTAATATAAATTTGTCACCTCTCACCTATTTAGAAAATTATTAAATTATGAATATTCTAAACTAAATCTTAAAACCAAGACTCAATATTCTAAGAAAAATAATAACTTCTAGATTATTACATTTCCTTATCTTAGAGATTCATAATCTTGTTCTTCCCTTACACGACTTAAAGTCTAAAATAACTCTATCTACTCAAAGAAGAGTTTGATGGACAATTAAAGCATGATTTTATGATCTCTAACCGATAGAGATATGCCTAAAGCGTAAAAAAGACACATATTACTTCGGAAAAAAAAAAAGAGTAAAAAATAAATTTATTCAAAAACAGAAATTGTTTAATCCAAAATGTTTCTTAACTCCTCAATTTTTCCTTAGTGCAATTTGATTTTTAAAAAAATAAAAAATTGATGATGAAAATTGAAATAAAAACAAAAAAAGAGAAAGAGATAGAGACACGAAAAAAAAAACAAATAAAGAAATAAAAAAAATTATAATAAAAAAGAAAAAGATAATTTTTAAATTTAAAAAAGGTTTTTTTAAACTAAATTAATATAAATAAAATTATAATATATAAAATATTTTTTAAAAATATATAAAAATTTTGAAAGAAAAAAAAGTGTTGGAGAGCCATGACGTGAACACTAAGTTCCGCCCCTGGTTAGAATATCATTTCTTTATTTCATATTTTAAATTTTTTTAAGGAGAAGCGATGGTGCTTCATGAAGCAACCAATGCTAAGGAAGCAACTTTCTCTGCATGCATACAGTATGTTCATTGATGAAGCAACGCATTGAACAAGAAAAACACATTTAATGGATTTCTCAATGTTTTCAAGAGATGGAATATCTTGCAAAATAAGTGGGTGAATAGTGATAAACAATAATTTTATTTTTTTTGTGAGATTATATATCAAATGAAGTTTCCGTTCATGTACTAATAATGCTCTGATGACCAACTAAATAAAATCATAAATAGTAAGGAAATAGTTTGATATAAATTAGAAAAATATGTACGTTTGAATTATCTTCCCTCATGATATCCCAAGTTAAAATATATTAATTTTTGGGTCAACTCATACGAGACAATTTATATAATTAGAGACAACCTCTCAAATAGAAATTATTATTTATATTGTTATATATTATATCATGTAAATGAATAGTTTAAAAATGATATTGGAGATAATTGAGTTTGTTAAATTTATATTTTCTTACCGGATTGATTTTGTTAATTAACTAGAGTTTATAAGATGAAATTTGATTATCTAGAAAATATCTATAAGTCGCAAAGCTTGCAATTTGAATAGAACATGTTGCTAAGTATATGTATAATTTGTTGAGTTGATGTTATGAGGATGAGAAAACTTTATCTTTATACTGTACATAACTATCTGTTTGAGTTTATAAAATTAATATATATTTTATATAAATGAAATAATAGCACAAAAACAAATTATTTTATTTTATTTATTGTTTTTACCGTCTAATCTATTTTAATCTATTTTATGTAAAAAGGTTGGATAACATAAAATAGATAAATAAATAAGTTCCACCTTTACTTATCTGTATTTTTCTCTCAATTTATTTTTACTTATCTGTATTTTGTTAGGAACTTATTCATATATAATAATGATAAAGCAAAATAATATTTCTAATTATATCAAAGGGTAATGTTTCCATCAGATATAATTGGATCATGATTTATTTGATAACTAACCATTTCGAATAATTGTTCTTGCATTAAGTATGGTAAAATTATTACTGTGATTTGTTTGATGTAAAAAAATTGAATTTGTATATATAGATATAGATATTTTCTATCTTTACTTTGTATTTTTTGGTTTGTTAGGATTTGATTAAAATGCCTTGATTATATAAAATAACAATCTAAGTTAAGGGGATATAAAAAAGTATTAATTAATGACACCAAATCCTAATACATAAATCACACGATTTAATGACATCAAAATCAGATGAATATTTAGAATTAGATTTTGAAAATTGAATTATCTTACTAATAAAGATTTCTCTCCTTATTTCTTCTCATTATCTCTTTTATCAATAAATTATTTTGACAGTAGATCTACCAATAATAGTTAATGTCATCAAGATTAAATAAACTGAATATTTGAGATTAGGTTTCAAGAATGAATTTATCTTTATTTATAACGATTTTGGTCTTTATTCTTGATATTATGATACTTGACTTAGATTACAATCTTTATCGGTAATTCTGTAATTGTTCCATTTTAGCAATGTAATTCATTTTTCATACATAAATTTGTTTCAAATAACAAAAGCAAATAATATAAAAAAAATTATAATCAGACACGCAAAAACAAAATTCGATAATTTTATTTAATCTAAATCTTTTTACTCTCAGACAGAGCTCTGAGCTAAAATACCATAACATGATGGTATTGTCAAAGGAAGCAATAAACTGCTTCATTCAGTAATTGATTGAGAATGAAAAGACTATTTATATACATGTGGGTTGCATTACTTCAATTATCTAACTACCACAACTAATTATATCACTCTGTGCATTAAATAGCTTTGCAACACATTGGTGGTAGGGCACAGTTCCATGGTTCATTCTATGTTGTTGAGGTATGACAGTAAGTGTTTTATGTTCTGAAAATGTAGTGTTGTTGACTTAGGCATGAATTAAGACCATTCAGGATAGGGAAGGAGAAATATGATCCTGTTCGAATTATTCTTCTGTATTCTGTACAATCTGTAGCAGCTCTTTGATATTATCATACTCTGATGCTGATTAACTCAATTCCCAGGAAATAGTGAGGATAACCAATATACAGTTCCTTATAACAAGGCTGCAATAGGAAAGGTTGAAGTTTCAGAAATTGCATTTATGGGATGCTGATTTTTCAGTGACAGATTTGGCTACTCTTACTGACTTTTTGATCAACTGATAAATGCATGTAGCATGATATCAGTGGTTTTATCAAATGAGTAAGTCATGGTGGAGAAGGTATGAATTGAATGCTGTTAAGCCAAGTAAATGATAAATGCTGTAAAGTACATTTGTAGAATCTGTGTTGAACTAATTGACAAGGCATAAATGATAAGATCTATACTAAATCCCATATGAAACTAAAAGAAGAGATAAGATCTATTCTAATAACAATTCGACAAGTTTTTAAATTATGGAATAAGATACTAATAGATAATATCTTCATTTAATATTACATAGGGCGAGCGCGAGTTCTTTGTATCGGTAAGGTTGCAATGGATATATACCCTGAAGAACTGGAGCTTTTAAGTATTTTCAAGTACCTGCTTTGGTACATTTCTTAGATTTCATAGTTGCTGAAGTAAGATTTATTCACATACTTAACAGAAGGATAAGGGAAAAAAAGATGTCAAGTATTGTTTCCTGGCCTAATAAATGAATGAATCATAGTAAGTAATGATAATAAAGCGGCGAAGCTCCACAGTTCATTCACAGATTAACAAGCAGCATCACAAGGTTTGAGGTAATTGTTGATGGAATTGTCAAAATAGGGATTAGTCCGAAGATTATCACTCCAAAGTTTGAGGTTGGATGTTATGTACTTTGTAAGCAAGTAAATTGGATGGAATACTATTGGGCCGTAAGTACAAGTCAGGTTATTCCTACGAAAGGCTGATAAAGTCCAGTTATTAAGTTGCTACACATCACAATTTCGCTACATATTTAACGTTAGTTAAAAGGAAGAAAATTTAAACAATTTCAATAATTAACATTTATTTGATCTTGTTCGAGTTAATGTGTTCCAAGATAAAAATTAGCATTTAGAAATTGTTCATAATTTTTATCTATAAACACTTCCAAAAAATATGTAAGTGTCAGATGAATTTAACCTCTCTTGTAGACTAAAATCAATTAACAGAACTTCAAAAACTTAAAAAATTATTTAGCTCTCAAATTCTTATCACTGCTAATGATAAACACTCTTCAGAGAACACCGTCAAACAGTAATAATCGTAATTACTAAGGTTTACGAGTGAAATAAGAGAAAAATGTGACGGGTAGAATAACTATGAATTTGATTGCACTTAAATACTCCTCCCAAGTGAATTTTTTACCACCAAGTCAAAACCGATTCTTCTAAACCCAATTTTATAACATAAACAGAAAATGCAAAACAACATTTTGAACAAGTTCATTCACTGAATTCTAGCATTATCTAAAAGCAAAGATTACTATAAGAATTCAAATACAGAAAGTTTGGGGCAATTGAAGCATAAGACTACTAACATATCTAGTAAAATTCCCCAAGAAATTAAAACTATGTCCTATATAATGCATCGCCAGGACAGAAAAAAAGTAGCCTGTTTTGGTTTGTTTAAGAAAACCATACCAATACATATGAAGCAAGTAGCAACCAACAAATCAGCCTGTAGTTGAGAAGCTGCTTTTTAATCTGTACATCCACCAGGAACACATTAAGTAGCCTCTACACTGCCGCTTCTCCAAAGCTTCCCTGTTCATTCACTTATTACAGAAGCAAACAATGCAGAGAAATACAAAGGACGGTGCTTAACATCCTTTCTCCAATTTTCCTTTTACCTTTTGTCAAATAAGTTATTAACTCCAACCCCAATCAAGTATAACATCTAAACAATTAACCAAACACTAATCACCAGTTCTTAAATATCCAGAGTATTATAATATTACAGTGAATTTGATATCATCAACGGCTAAAAAACTGGAAATCTGGGTGACTGACTTGAAGCTGTCTTAACAAGTTATCGGCCCGCTGAAAAAGAGTGCTAGCTAGTTGGCGTTCATGTCCACCACTAGGAGTCCACAGAGATCCTTTGAACTTGTATGAAGCAAGCCCAGAAACAGGTAAAGACATTCTATGGACATTATCCGTCTCAGAAGGAAGTGGCTTCTGAGTCTGCCTTTGTGAACCTGAAACAAAAAAAAGAAGGCATTTTTCAATAAATCAACTGGTGCAAATTAGAAAACGGAAAATGGTTCTTCTGCGGCATCTAACAACACTTTCATTATTATGCGGCATGCACCTATAAATGGCAAAATGTGCAATTAAATAGAAACATGTTCCCGTGATAAAAAAAAACGCAAGCCTTTTTAGTAGAATAATTAAGAACCCCAACAAATCCAGAATGACACTCTTAAGCTTAAAAACAAGACACAAATGTATCACATTTCAAAATTTTGAAAATATCTTACTAGGCCAATAAAATTGGTAAAATCATCGAAACGAAGCAGTAAAATGATTTGCGGTGGTATGACTAAAACAATTAATATATGCCAAGACATAAACCATGTATTCATAAAATTGTATCATGTACATCAATATACATCCTATCCAGTGCATGATGAGGAGATTCTAAAATAACATTTTTGTATCATGTATAAAGAAAGGTTCCAAATAAGTATTCAATTTAGAACCTCTAATTATGTTGAGAGATGGATGCATACCCACGCCCTCAACTCTTAATATTGGTACATATATTGCAGCACAAACAAAATAGAAATCAAACTTGGTTATAAAGCAACATAAAGCACAAATGAAGCAAAAAAATTGCTACCTCCCACAGGTGGACAGAGATCATGGTATGTCAGAAAACAAGCATCCAAATCTTTTAATGTTGGACCAGTTGGTATCCTGTAAATTGGATACCTGCAAGCAAATCATAGAACATGTAAGTCCATCGTGCATGCGTAAGCTGAATATCAAAGCTCAAAATTAAAGAAGAATACCAGGCTACAGATATCCAACTTGATGATAGTATATCACAACTTCCAAGGGTCAACAATTCAGGGAAACGAAAAGCAAGGTCCAGTATCTATTCATCACATAAAAGAAAACAGAATTAAATGACTCAACAAAGAAAAACCAGTGATAACAAATTACCAAAATTCTATTGTGAACAGGGCAAATAATATGGCATTATAGAGTCAGTCAGCGCACCTTATCAGCCAAAGGCTCGCGGCTGTATGGAGGGTCACGTTCAAGATACTCAAAAATCAAATAACCCTGAGGATTGACAGAATCTCCATCATCACTAGAAAACCCATCTTGAGGAAGGGAATTCTGGTCTCTCAAAGATAATCTACTCATCCGTTGAGGTACTTCATCCGACAGATAGGGAAGATTTCTTTGCTCCCTCATGTATTTCAATCCCCTTCCATGTAGAGGCTCACAATCACTGCTACCATCACTACTAGAGTCCCTGAAATCACTGTCACTATCCTCCCCAAGTTGCCTATCAAAGAACCAAATAATTACATTATCATACAAGTAGCTAAACCAGTGAGAACAAGGTAATATCCTCCACATCGGCACAGCAGATCTCAAAATGGTAGAAAACCAAAAATGAATTTTAATTTAATCCTAGAACATGCAATAAACGACCCAAAAAACCACTCTATTGTTTGGCTTGCATTTTCATGCCGAGCCTTTTCAAACAGTCACTAAAATGAATAGTCTTTACAAGGACCAAAACAAGAAATATACCTTGACTTTACAGTTGGCTTCACATTCTGGGAGTAAATTTGGATTCCAGAGAGATAAGGAACGTAATACTGGACAACGCTATCTTTGTCATTCAGTACAAGCGGAACTCCAGCGCCATACGCACTCCACTCGCGGAAGGACTCCCACAAATCACCAAGAACAAAGTAGGGCTGAGACTCCTCATCGCACGCCCTAAGTCCTCTCGTCGTCCTCTGCAAGATCCAAGAAAAACTTTTACACTTAACAGTTCCACACACACAAAGGAAAACCTAATTCATAATAATGGCATTATTTTCTTTTTCTTTTCAAAGCACGAAAACTTTGCTTCTTTTCTTATTAACTCTCACCAAAAAATCCAATCCATGGTCCCTTCCATAATCAAACACGGCCATAAAAGCTAAACCTTCCACCCATTGAATGCAGCCGTAGCAAACAAAGACAGGAACTTTAAATCAATTTCCAATAACCCAAAAAACCAAATTCTAATAAAATAAACACGATTTCACCAACAACCCCGTCAGAAACTTTTTCAAAACACTTGCTACAGTGACTCAAAAGCAAACCTTAGGAAGATACTGAGCAGGCACAGAGGGCGTGATCGCCTGCAAGAACCGCTCCAGATTACTCAACCGGGTCACGACCGGTTCACACGAAGGCACCGCGCCACTCTTCTTCGCCTCCTCCTCATCCGACCCGACCCGGTTCTCCGGTACCCGGTTACCCAAATCCACCGATTTGTCTCTCCCGGTGACATCGCTGTGGGCCCTACGCAGCTTATCGTTCTCCATGGTGTGAAACGGCCGGCGAGCCTTCGCCGGAGAATAGAACCGATCCTCTCCGCGAGCGCGCCCGAAGTTCAAGCCAGTACCCAACATTCCTATGCCCAATAAAAAGGAAGGAAAAACGTGACCCAGGAAACAAAAACGGAGCTTTTTTTGGTGGGTGTTGGATAAACCTCGAGTGTGGTCAACGGTGTTTGGGATGCGGTGAAATGGTTGGGAATTGGATGGGAAACGATGAGGATCTGTGTTAGAGATTCTAGGGTTTGGGGAAACGGGGAAAAGGGTGGGTTGTTTTTGTTATGAGGAAGAAGGGTTTGTGAGTAGAGAGGAGTTGTTTCTGTGAATCGGAAAGAAGGAAAGAAATAGAAAGGGATGGGTCTTTGAGTTATATAAAACAACCAATGTATTCCAACATTTCTCTATTCTTTTTTATCTCTTTTTTATTCTTTTTTATTTTATTTTATTTGTTTTATTTATTTCTATTGGTCTCACATGGTCTAATTTATTGTACCATTTTATTATGTCTTTCCACTCATTCCATCTCTCACTCAATATATTAAATGATAGGTATAATGACACACTTTTTATTTAATATTTTTGTTTATTAAAATGACACTTGTTTAATATAAATAGTAGCTTATTATAATTGGTGTGTATAGAGGTGTTAATTACGTGAATGGCATTTTTTCCTGAATAAAGTGGCGAACGTGGAGGTAGTCAGGGAATGGATCTGGTCGTTGGATGCTGCAAGAAGCAGGTGGGGCAGAGGGTAGAACAGTAATTTCAATTGAGGGCTAAGTGGAACTGGTGCCAGGGACGACGAAACCATTGAAAACGGAAGATGTAATTATATAATGACCCACCGTAAACTCAACCTTTCCTTTTTTTTCTATTTTATAAGTGATTTATCATTTTTTTATTTTTTTTTATTTTAAACTCATTTTAAAAATACTATTTCAAAAATTATCAAAATTTAGGTATTAAATATTGGCATAGGTTATTCACCTAAGACCTTAATTAAGTCTCAATTTATAAAATAATTAAGAAATTTTAATGAATAATTGATGAGTTATCTTTTTAATGAAAATAATATAATTAAAGAGAATTCAATTCACATGATATCACATTCAATTTAAAATTAAAAATAATAAATTTATGTGTGTTTTTTTATATGATATTCAAGTTTTTTAATACTTAAATTATTAACAATAAAAGTTATGTTTAATAATAATAACACATATTGATAAAAGTAACTCAAGAAATTAAGAGTTATTCAATTTAAAGAAAAAAGAATTGAATAACTGAAGAGATTAAGTATTCTTCAAGTTTTAAAATTAAAAAAAATGTATTTAATGTTATTTTAAATCTATGGACGAAAGAGAATGACATAATAAATATTTGTACTTCAACTTTTTTATTTTCTTTATATGAGGCAAAAGTCGTAAATGTATTTATTGTAATACCATCTTCTCATTTGTTTAAAAGAATACGTTTCTGTCTTCTTTTAAACATAAATAAGTTTTAATTGTTTTTATTTCATTTAATGATATTTTATTTATTTTCTAAATTTAACTAATATGGTTTTATATGTTCTTTGTTTTAGGATAATTTTTTTAAGAAAATACTAGAAAGTAGTAAATGTTAATATATGTGTGAACTTTTTTTTTCCTATATTATTTAGTTTTACTTAAATCACTTTGTGGATTAAATATGTTTTTTCTCCTTCAAGTTTTAGTGAATTTTAGAATTAGTCTCTCTTTAAAACTTTATACTAATTTATCATTTCTGGAAATACGTGAATTTAATTCATTTTACCAAATTTTGTTATATTTATTTGACATTTTAAACGTATTTTATGATAATATTTAAATTAACATTGAAATGAAAATGTGTCAAATAGTGTAAACAATTTAAATATTATCATAAAATACGTTTGAAACGTAAGATAAATTTAACAAAATTTAGTTAAAATGGCTAAATTCACACATTTTTAAAGATAAATAACTAAATTGGTCAAAATTTATATTTAACTATTACTTTGTGTTTAGGGTTTAGAGTAGAAAAAATACATTTTTATAAATCATTTTCATTACTTAGAACCTTTTAAAATTTATAATAAAAGTGTGTACATTTACAAAAAATAGTCCAAAGATCTAACTTATAAAAAACACATATACAATAACATTGTTTTGGGAATCGAATATTTTCACAAGTTATTCACATAAAAATATAATAATAATAATAATAATAATAATAATAATAATAATAATAATAATAATAATAATAATCTATGATTTATTTATTAATAATGTTAACAAGCGTTTCAGTATTGAATAAAGCTCATTAATATGTTTCGAATTTTAAATAAGTGTTTAATTAATTGTAATATTAAATAAAGGGTTAAATTTATATGTAATCCTTAAATTTGAGTGAAAATTGAAATTTATCTTTTTTTTAAATTTTAAATCAATTTAGTCTGTCCTCTTTAAAAGTTAGGTAGATTTAAGTCCTTTTTAAATAAATTTGTCAAGTTTATTTAACATTTTAAACGTGTTTCTCGATAGTATTTAAATTGTTTACATTATTTAACTCATTTTTCACTTTAATATTAGCTGAAGAACGTATTTGAAACATCAACTGAACTTGAAAAAATATGATTATAAGGACTAAATACACGTATTTCTAAAGTTGAGGGACGAAATTAGTCTAAAGTTTTGGAGAGAGACTATTTTCAATTTTCACTGAAAATTAAGGAACCAAAAATATATTTAATCCTTAACTAAATGTTGACTCCATTATCATAAATGTAATTTTATTTTATTTAAAGGACAAAAATATTCATAAATAAATACAACTATAATAATAATTTATTTGATACACAATTATAAAAATTATATATATAATTAAATAATAAAAAAAATATATTTTAATTTTGTTAAAATTTAAATTGAATTAAACGTAAAAAAAGAAAATTAATTTGAAAAGTAACAATAAGTATTTTTGAAGAATTTCATGTCAAAGTGCAAAGATTATAAATTATAAATTTGTGCAAAAACCAAAAATCGTATATTTCAAATGTTTAAATTATTAGAGAGATACTTTTTTTCACTCCTTCAAAATAATTATTTTTTACATTAAATTATTTTAAAATTTTTATTTTATTAAAATATAGTTATTTATTATTTAATAATTTTTAACTTTTAATAGATTTATATCAAATAGATTATTAATTAAAATTGTATTTATTTTTGAATTTTTTATCCATCACTTAAAATGAAATTATATTTATGATAATTGAGTCAAAATTATTTAATGTTATTGATAATTATGCCATTTTCATAAAATTTAAAATATATTATATATCTTTAACCAGTGTTTTTAGATACTGATACTCTTTATTTATAAATAACAATAGAAAAATTACATATTTTAATCATGGTATTTTGTGCTTATTAACAGTGTTGACTTATTGAATGGAACCGCTTACGTTTAAATATCGTAATACATTATTCAATGTGTAGCACAATCTAACTAAATTGATAGTATCTTTTTTGGAACGTTTTATACATTTTCTTTATCAAACGTTCATTTTTTGTTTTCTTTATTAAATATTACAAATGTGTGTTTTCAATAATTAAATTTTATTGATAATAAAATTAAATATAGTATAGCAACAGTATTATTTAGAACTTTAACAAAATTAATTATTCTTATCTGTACGTGCGATCACGTCAAAAATGTCTTAAAATAAGAATTGTTTATAATCAAGACTTAAAAATCACTACTGAATTTTGTATACATCATTTTTTTAAAAATTTGTTAAAAAAGTTTATAAAAAAATATTTATTGTTATTTTTTCTAAAAATTTTAATTCATGAATTATTTTTTTAGATGATATTTTTTCAAAATTATAAAATTCATAAATATTTTTATTATAAAATTTTATATAAAAAGTATTTTATACAACATATTTTGTAAAATAAATAATAACAATTCTTTACAAAATATTTTTCATAACAAAATTAAAAAATTTAAAAGTATTTCTTATAAAAAGTTGACAAACGTATTAAATATGCTTGTTTTATTAGTAAATAAAATTATTGTTTTAATTCTTGCATTTACATCCTTCAATGAAGTTTTTCGATAAATATTCATATTTGTTGGAGTTCTTAAAATAAAATTAAAATTGAAAGTATAAATAATTTTTTTGAGGTTCATACGAAACTCATCAAAGTTTTTGTTGATTTTTATTTTACAACAAAAATATATTTATTTAAATTTTTAAAAATTATATTTGCTACAACAATAATGTTATAATTTTTTTTGAGGTTGTAAAGTTGGAGATGTTGTATTAATGATGTGAGGGGATAATTTATTGAAAGTTTAAAAAATATTTAATGTTATCTTGAAATTCATTGATGAAAGAGAACGAAAATATAAATATTTATCGTTCAACTTGTTTTATTTTCTTTGAAATTTATGTATGAAAGAGACTGAAATGATAAATATTCACCCTTTCAACTTCTGTTATTTTCCTTATATGGGTGGAAATCATAAGTGACTTTATTGTATTGGTTAATTCAATAAATATACTTTAATTTTGTTTAAGTCAATTTGTAGTTTTTAGATTATATTAAGAAAATGGGGATACTCTTTCTTGTTCGGTGCAGGGTTTTTATTATTTATAGATTACTAAAGAGTAACAAATGCTACATTTATTAAATAAGAGGTAAAACTTAGCAAATTTTGTGGTTTTTAATAATTTTAATCAGTATATATTTAGAAGAATGTGCTTATAAGATTTCTCTTCAGAATAACGCAACATAATTGTTTTGTCTCAGTTTCTAAAATGTTAAAATGTTTTTCAATGATGTTTATCTAGTTTTAATATTGAAGCATGAAAGTTGGTGGTATTTCTTTGACACAGTCATTTATCGATATTGTTTATTAATTCATTCTAAATAAATTAGATTGGATCTAATCAAACAATTCATTATGTTGAAAAATTGAAAAGAATATATGTTATAAATTACATGAGATCATTACAAACTATTTAAAATCAAATAAAAAACACTGAGTATAGACATAACTGATTTTTTCATAATAAATTGATTTGAAAGAAAAAGACAAGTATTAAAGATAAGAATATAATTAAGAATACTATTAATATGAATGCAGAAAAATCAATTAAATCACTAGAAACTATTCTTAAATAATCAATAACACATTACAAAATATTTTTAATAATAAATTTATTTGAAAGAAAAAGATAAATTTTCAAGATAAAAATATTATTGAAATAACTATGAAAAAATTATTTATGATACTATATTAATAGAAAAAAATATATTAAATGGAGATGTATAATTAAAAAAAAGTAATATTTATACATACTGAAAAATAAAAATAAAAACACAATAATTAAAAATATAATATCTAAAATATTTGAAAATTATCAGTTACATTATCAGTTAAAAAATAAAACGAGTATGACTTTTATGTTATTGTAAAAAATACCAATTTATTTTAACTGATCATAGATAATAAAATATATTTTTTATAGTGTGAATACATAACCTATTTCATATAACGTTACATAGAAAATTGTCTGGGTTTTAATATTAAGTTTAGTCTGTATACAAACATGTTTTTAGGTAGTTATATAATTTTTTTTTTTTAATGTCTTGTCACATTTATCAAATATGTTGAAAATGAAAGTGGGTAGTAATAACTAAAGGAGTTTTTTTATCAATAAAATACTATATTATGTGAAATAATATTATTGAAAAAGAAGTAGAAACTACATATTAAAATTGTAGTAATGTCAACATTAAAATATTATAAATCAACGAGTTCATTTTATTTATCCTTATAGGAGGAAAATTCTGATTAATCAAAACTGTGAGTACACAAATTAAGGAAGCAGAGGAGCGACATGACTACGAAAAGTTATAGCCTAATCTAATATTTCAAGTAGCACAATAAAAGATCGTATGTTATAAGATTTGATTAATTAGCAGGATGTACCCGCTTTGTTTCTTTTGATGTACCAGTTTCGTATTTATATTTAAAAAAAAAGTTAATTGAGTTATAACTTAAAAATATATATTAATTTTTTTTAAAAGGGTTAAATATGTTTTTGGTCCCTCAAGATTACTGTGAATTTTGAAATTAGTCCCTCATCAAAACTTTATACCAATTTAGTCCTTCATCTTTCAAAATGCGTGAATTTAGTCATTTTAATCAAATTTTGTTAAGTTTATATGACGTTTCAAGCATATTTTATGATAGTATTTAAATTAACATTGAAGCAAAAATGTGTTAAACAGTGTAAATAATTTAAATACTATCATGAAATACGCTTGAAACATCAGATAAACTTAACAAAAATTGGTTAAAAGGACTAAATTCACGCATTTTGGAAGATGAATGACTAAATTGGTCAAAAGTTTTGATGAGTGACTAATTCTAAATTTGGCTGAAACTTGAGGGACCAAAACATATATAATCATTTTTAAAAAAAGTTATTAATAATATTAATATTTAAATTGATTTATAAAGTTAAGTATTGATATTTATATTAAAATTTAATAATAAAAATAATAAATAAAGTTAAAATATTAATAAATTTTTTTTTTAAAAAAAACGTATTGAAATATTTTTTAAGAATTAAAACTTGATTATGTAATGACATTTAAATATGTGTGACATTTAACTAATTGAATTAAGTAATAACATATTTATTACTTTACCCAGGCTATCGGTGAAAAAATCAAATTGTTTTTGAACTGAGAATAAAAAAATAATTTAAATGGATACCGTTGCTGTTGGTTTGATTATTTGGATACTGAAAAGACAAAAATAGGGTTTTGTTTTGGATGGTGAAATTAGTGGTGGGAATAAAGACGTTTGATGATGATGGAGGGAGGGAAGTATGAATGTCAATCAAAATATCTGACTGCACATTTCTGATTGGTGGAAACCAAGGCACTCGGATTCCTCACTAATAGAATGACACGTGTCGCAGAGAGAAATTGGAGTGCACGTGTACGTACGCGATTTAAGGTAGTAGCACCGTGGAAACTGTCTCTTTCTTGCTTTATCCTCTACATTTATCTATTTTTAAAACGAAAGATAAAAGAGACTCCTATTCTGCAAACGCAGATCGCAAATAAGCCATTTTACGTTGTTTTGGACCACTTTTCTAAACAAATTCAAAAAATGAGTAATTTTCAAATAAATTAGCAGACAAATAAATTTGGTTTTTATTTTTTCTTTTTTTTCAAAATTGAAGGCGTGCTTCAAATTCAAAATCGACGTAAGAGTAAAATAAATGAAACACTCTTTGCAACTTCAAATAAAGAGGCCTCAATATTTTTTATTAAATTAGTTATAATATTTCAATTTAAAAAAAAGTTTCAAAATTTATTTAGTATTGATATATTTCAATTAAATTAATTATAATATTATGTTTAAAAAAATATCAAAAAAAATATTTTATGAATCTTGCTAATCGGTATACACTAGTTAAAGATAATTAATATGTATTGAATATCGTAAAAATTCATAATTAACTGTGATAATAAATCAAATCTGACTTAATAATCAGTTTTATTATATTTAAAAAAACAAAAATGATCTTAAATGTTGTTCAACTAACTTTTATTTAGTATTCAACCCATCAAAGTTAAAAAAAAAAAACTATACTTTTAATGTTGCTAAAATTAAAATATAATTAAACATCAAAAAATTAAATTAATATAAAAATCAACAAAAAATAGTGTTAAACATTTAAAATTTGTTTTTTAAATAAAAAATAAAACATCAATTTGATACTACATTGAAATTCATTTCTTTAACTTGATAACCTTTTTATAACATCTCTTTTAACTTAACACATCTCCTATATTATAAAAGCAAACAATATTTTAATATTTGAAATTATTAGTTACAAATACATAAATTTAGCATTATAAAAAAAATTACCTTAACTTTTTGTAGAGATCTTGAAAATGTCACTTATTTTGTATCAAAGTTTTTTTAAAATTTTAAAGGACAACTTTGCCTTTATAAAATTTGTTGGCAAATTACATTTCTTGACACTCATATTATCCGTGTAAACAAATTTTTTCATCCTCATTTTTTGTTAGTATGTTTTTTCTTTCTAGTTGTGTTCTTGTTTTTTATTGTTAGATGTGTATTAGAATTATAGAATTATAAATGTGTTTCTACTGTCCAGTTTTATTTTTCAGTACTCTTAGATTGTGTAAGTTTCTCGAGAGTTTTCTTTGCATATATTTTGACGAGAAACTAAATTTTTGTCCACAAAACTATTAACTAGATTAAGATTTAGTCTTTTTTTGGTGAATAATAGATTAATTTGAATATATTTAAAAGTTAAGTTTTCTATATAAAGATAATTTAAGTTTACAAAAAAAGTGTTTTATTATTGAATTAAGGAAAACAATAATTTTTTAAATTTTTTGTATTAATGATTAATATTAAAATAATTTTGAAAAGTTGTGAAAATTTTGAGACTTGAGAAGGAAACTTAAACTTAAGACCTTAATATATTATAGACATTTTTTTTCTTCAAATTATATTCAAAGACTAGTTTTTTTCATGACAAAATCTCAAAACTCAAAAATAAATTTTAAATAAAATACCTAACCTTTTAAATATAAAAAAGATAAATATACGTTTTAAAAAAGACATGTTTTTATTATAAGTGTTTTTAAATGTGATTTATCTATTTCTTTGAATTTAATAATTTCTTTAAAAATTATTGTAAAAGCGTAAAAATTTCAAAATCCACATATAATTTTTTTCCTTTTGTTAAAGTTTTATACGAGGAGATTTGATCAATTTAATATAATATTAGTCTATTTTATTAAGATTTATTGTTTGTTAAATTTATTATTTTATGATGTATTAGGTGATTATTGAACCATTATTACCATTTAGTTTCATATTCAAAATATTTAAGATGTATATCTTTGAAAATGAAAAAGTATTAAGTCGATTAAAAATTAGATTAATTTCCAAAAGAAAAAATGATATACACAAATTTTATCTTATAAATAAAATTTAAAAGGGTTGAATTAAATTTAAAATTGAATGATTACGCAAAGGACAATTATTTTATAAAATTTTAAATAAATTAATTCGAGTTTATATATCGTAACTTTTTTACGTTAATGAGACGATGAGAAACGCAGCAACATAACTCGTCCGAAAACAAGGAGAAAAATAGAGTTACAGATTTTTCACGTCACTTTGTTTTATTCGAGGGACAAATTGATAGATGGTCACACTATCTTGAAAGAATAAAGAAGGGAGGAAATTGTTTTCAGTGGTGTATTTTTATTAAATATATTTTTGTTTTATTTTAAATTACGGATTTTTATTTATTTATAAACAATAGTGTATTTACCTAATGTTTATGATTCAAACATCAACCAACAAATTAAAAAAAAAACTAAAGAAAAGAAAAAAAAAAAAGCTCGAAAGAAGAAATCCAAAATGAATATAGCTTAGAATTGACACGGAATTAGTACATTGAGCTGAACTAGATTTTGAAACACATAGTTTGCATGTGTCAAACAAACACAAGAGAAAAAAATGAACTTGAAAGTTGAAGGTTTTAAAAGTTAAGAACAGTGAGTTTGACACTCAAACAATTGATTGAACGATGAAGTTTCACTGGTTGAGAAAATTACACTGAAAGTCTTTGGTTCTTTTTATATCCAAAGTGTTCCAATGCACTCAAAGTCCAAGTTTTCTAAAACTGAGCCTACTCTATTATTGGTATTGGTAATTTGTTGGAGAGCCAAATGCTTTTCCAATCAACTCGCAAACACTGTAAAACGTTGTAGATAAAGAGGTTTGACTTTTGTAAATTCAAGGGAGAAAGAAAAAATTGTAAAAACAAGGACAGAATAAAGGATGGTGATGAAGATGAAATCAGTAGGCTAATGAGTAAATACTTTATGGCCATATTAATTGTTCTCTTTCAATCCTTTTTATTTTTCACTTTTGACATTTAAAGGTAAATTTTCGATGCTCACAAGCTTGTCCTTTTGTTCTGTTTTTGGTACGTTTTATTATATAGTATGAGACCTAACTCAAATCTAAACATTCCTGAGTTGGCTTGATGTAGACTAAGCCTAAAAATAAGTAGCATTGAACCAAATTTGATGTGCGATATGGTAACCAATTCATGTGTTTGAGTGTGTGTGTGTTTTTTTTTCTCAAACATATGAGGATGCCAACGCTGTCTCTCTTATGATAAGCTAAAAAATGGGGAGAAGCGGGTTGGTCCCAAAAAATTATAAATATCTAATTTCATAACTTTGGATTGACTTAATTTCCCCTAAAACGAAGTTTCTCATATTCAGTAAAATATACAATAAATAAATCATGTAAAATTAATTATTTTTTCTTTCGTATAAAATATTTAAATAGTATAACTTACACAACCTAAATTATTAACAAAATATTAAAAGAAAACAGTTAAATTATCAAAATAACACAATATAAATCAACACGTGGCTTAATAGACAACCTTGTGGATTATATAAGAATAACTTAATGAGACCAATAGACTACGTTGAGTCAACCCACGTTACCTTCTTAACATGACCCGATCCAACTATATTCATCCCTGTTATATAGAAAGATTTTTTTTTTTCCAGAATTTGTTTCTACTAAGTTTCCATGTACTGCCGAAAAAGAGAACACAAGCGGAACA
>Ga0214542_1002321_pt1 | contig 39320 bp, 17 predicted proteins | sample CNSS1metaG_FD_160096 | JGI IMG/M metagenome (GOLD analysis project Ga0214542, IMG submission 160096) | Root nodule microbial communities from cowpea collected in UCLA plant growth center, Los Angeles, California, USA - CNSS1 | ecosystem: Host-associated > Plants > Roots > Nodule | place: USA... | reverse complement strand
CATCATCCATTTACTACTTTATCCTTCATCTTTCTCATCAGACAGATATTTTCTTCATCCTTCTAAAAACATTAGGTCTTTTCTGGGAATCAAAATATTTATCGACGTGGACATGGTAACGTTCAGATATTTTGGGTATGGGTGAAATGAATATGCAGAAATACGGGGTTTCTTCTTACACCTACCAGATTTCTTTTTCACCTCCAAAGTTTTTGCTTTTCAAATTATACCCTTAAACAAAATAAATCAGAATTAAAAAAATTGCTGACCAAACATATTTATTGTTTGTCTGTCATCTCAATTTCCAAATCACTTTCCAACTTAGTTTCAAGTTTAAACAGCGTTCTCTATTTTTCGCATTGTTCTCATTTTCTAAGGGTTTCTCGGCGTTTTCATTGCATCTACATTCTCTATTCTCTGATCATTAGCATTGTACATAAGCATCAGCGAAGTTTTCTTGAGTATTGTCTTATATTGCGGTCAGTTTTTTCCTATTTCACCATCTACCTCACCTTCATTTTTCAGCAATGCATGCATTCATTCGTTGTAATGGCTTGAAATATTTCATGCGTTAACTATTTGAGCATGCTAGTAGTATAAAATAAGAAGTTTTGAGAGAAATCGTAGACAAATTATAAAGATAAGTTTACCGAAAATATATATATATATATATATATATATATATATATATGTATGATTTTTTCAACCTTTAACAGAGGTCAACATCCGATAAACAAATGTACTAGATGTCGAGATCCGGGTCGTGCTAAATTTAAAAATGGACTTTCGAAGTGTAAATAAAACTTGTTTTGTGTATTTCAGATGTCGAGATCCAATTTGTGTTTTTGTCAGATGCCTTTCGGATGTGGAGTTCCGGTTTCATAGGCTCCCGGATGTGGAAATAAAATATAGGTTCTCGCTTCCAAATGTGGACTTCCAGAAGGTTACTTTCCCATTTCGAATATAGGTTCTCGTCTTTAACTGAATGTTGACTTCCACAATTGTCTTTAATCAGATGTCGACTTTCGGAAGGTTCTTCACTCGGATGTCAAGTTCCTATTTGATGTGTTCCTGAAAGTGGAAAAAATATGTTCTCATCTCTAGATGTTGAGATCCGGTACGGTCTGCTGGCTTTCGAAACTCGATTTCCAATGACACGAAATCCCATTCCTTTCTTTTTCTTTTTTCTTTATGCGTGATGACAGGCTAGTTTAGAGCATCTTGAACATGTATCCCTCTAAAGTTGTGTGCTTTATCGATGTATCCCTCTGAAGGGTTATTCAAAGTGTTAGTGTTGTAATGGTGCTCTAGTATTAAATTTGCATGGGAGAGGTGTGGAGTTAAGCTACTACGTGTTGTTATTAATGATGGTAATGAGACGATTAAAGACGTGCATTTGTGATGCATATTTCTAGTGGAGACATAACATTATTTTTGTGCAAGTGAATTAAGATTTTACAAGAAAAACAAGTGTATTTTGATGTTGATCGAGAGAAATCTCCTAAACTTACTTGTTAATGTTGTGGTGACGATAATAAGTATTTTCATTGCATGAGCTTCCACTTGCATGCTTCATTTTCAACTATATATGTTTTATATCTTAAGTTCAATGATATCATAGTGTCCTTTGAATTTAAGAAAAACATCGTTATTGGTGTATATATTTTAAGATAAGTACGAGCAAGTTTATATTTTTTATTCTGTATGTTGATGATATCTTGCTTGTGACTAATGATCTTGGTCTATTAAGTAAGACTAATAGATTTCTCTTTAATAACTTTGAAATGAAAGATATGGATAAAACATACTATGTGATAAGAATAGAAGTATTCAGTGATAGAGCACAAAAACTGTTAGGTTTGTCTCAAAAAACATATTAATAAAGTTTTAGAGAGATTTAAAATCGATAAATGTTTAGCATCTCCTGTTCCAATACAAAAAGGAAACAAATTTAGTTTCATGCAATCTTTAAAGAATGATTTGGAATGGAAACAAATGGAAGACATCCCTTATGCATTTGTTGTTGGGAGTTTGATGTATATTAAAAAATGTATGAGGCTAGATAGCTTTGTAGTTGGTATGCTCGGTAGATATCGGGGTAATCCAGAACTGGATCATCAGAAAGTTACAAAGAAATTTTAAGATACCTAAAAGAAACAAAGAATCATATGCTTACTTATAGGAAATTTGGTCACCTTGAGGTGATTGGATATACAAATTCAAACTTCGTCAATTGTATGGATATAAAAAAGTTAACATTTGGTTATGTGTATCTTTTAGCCGAATAAACGATTTCATGGAAAAATGGGAAATAAACTATCATTGTTGCATCCTGTAACATCCCGACAGGATATTACATATTTAAATAATAAAAAAATAGTAAATAATAGTCAATTAATGAAACCTTATTTCCCAAAAATGAGGAAAATTTAAAACTTTATTGCATTTATAAAATATCTCAAATTCAACTTATAAACTCAGTTATAAAATAAATCCATGTTCATAAACCAAAGGTTACAAATTTGTAAAATCCATAATAAAACAACTCTATAAAAAATCTCCCAAGCTAGCTCATGCTCTGTCTCTAAGCCTCACCAGATCCACCTGCAACATCATCTGCTCCCGTGTACCATGTACACGATCATCGCCAAACACAAGCAAATAGGGTGAGTTAATATCAACAAATCATATATATATATATATATATATATATATATATATATAACATCTATATATCAACATCAATATACCAAAGGAATCCCATCCTATGATTTCATGCCACAAAGGCACCACCATGTTAACCCGTGTTCTACGTCTCTTAATGAGTACCTTAAGGTGTCTTGCTACCACACCTACCAGCCATAACTGATAGAGCACGTGCGAGAAACCATGCTACGAATCACACTTCGCAACACCAGGTGGAGTTCCCAATACGAATAAACATTCGTAACGTCGCAAGACTACCAAACTAGTCAGCTTGATGCTGAGAAGGGCAATCTAACTGGATCCTTTGTACACGCCACAACGTGCACACTCACACCGGCAACACTCGCCAACCCAAGCCACAACTCAAGAGTTCCTCGTGTTCATCCACCATCCCGAGCCACAACTCAAGAGATGTCATTCTGAGCCACAACTCAAGGAACGCCACGTATTTAACCCTCATCCCAAGCCACAACTCAAGGGATACGTTATGAGCCACAACTCAAGGAACACCAGTAAGTCGACCTTCGAGATATCACCAAATCCTTGTAGATCACGCACATCTAAAGCATGCAAAACACTATCGTCTAGCGCTATTCATGAGTCGTCAAGCGCAACGTGCTTCCAGATCGCCTGGCGGGGGACGCATGCTGCCAAGCGCCAAGCACCACTGCACACCCTACCTCTGCAGGTATCGCCTGGTGGGACTACCTTCATCGCCAGGCACCACACGTTCTTATTACCCTCTGTATTCATAGTTGTCCCGTGTCGGTTTCCATGCTACTGCTAGGTGCCACACCAGTACTCACACAATACTGGTTCTGGTTTAGGTTCAGGTGTAGTCGCTCACATCCTTACACATTGTCGCAACCGGAATCGCGACGGGAAGGCGAATCAAAAAAAGAAACGGGTTTAAAAAGGATTTAGGAGTAGCCACCATAGTTATTCTGGAAAACTATGAAAAACCATAAAAATAAGACAAGTCTGCGAAAAACCAGATTTTGGATCCGAGAGTCGGTTACGCATAAGGAAGGTGTTAGCACCCTACGACGCCTGCCCGAGGGCGGTACCTTTAATTAAAAATGCAAAGCTGATGTGGTTTTCAAGTTATTAATTTTCCCCAAAAATAATAAGACAAAAAAATGATAATAAGAAACAAAAATATTTTTTTTTAATTTTTTGGGCCCGACAAGGATTGACCTTGGTCCTACGTATTCTCATTAAAAATGAGAAATCAGGGTTACGTAGTTCTTTAAAGATATTTGTGGGAAAATATTGGTGTTTTTTGTATTTTTGAAATTTTATATTTTTTTGTATTTTTGAATTAATTGAAAATATGTGTCACACGATGCGAGCGGTCGGACGGACACTAAAAGAAAAAGAAAACTATTTTTCGATATTTTCAAATTATTTGGAAGAAAGTGTCACACGACGCGAGCGGCCGGACAGACACAATAAAAAAGAAAGAGAACCCCTTTTTTATTTTCCTATATTTTAATTTTTATGATTTTTAAATACGTTTGTTTTCTTTTTTTTAAAATAAATAAATAAATAAATAAATTTATAAAAGGATGAAATTATTTAAGAAGAATAAAAATGGGAAACAGAAGGTAAGGGTGCACGAGTAATTGGTGGGGTGCACAAAGCAAATACAACAACAAGCCCAAAAACAATAGACAAAGACATGGGGTGCAGGAGTGTCACATGTGGGAGGTGCATGATGTAACAGGTGGGGTGCGTGCAGTAAATAAAGGGGTGTGCTAAGGAAACAAAAAAAGGAGGTGCAGGAATTAAAATTGGGGGTGTGCGAAAAGAAAGGAGGAGGGTGTGGTTGAGTTAAAAGAGGGGGTGTGCGTGGTAAAAGGGTTCAATGCCTGCTGCCCCTTTTTATTTTTTCAGAAAAACCCTAACAGAAGCCAAAGCTTCTTCCCCTCACATGGCAGCCTCTTCTTCTCGACACCACCACAACTCCAACCTCTGTCACCGTTCGCCTCTGTTTCTGCTTCACCGCACCACCACGACACCGAGCAGCTAGCTCGCCGGCGACAACGCCGATCATCACCCACCGGCGACACATCTCTTTCTTCCTTTTTCTCCAACGCGCACGAGATAGGTGAGATCTCCAGAGCCCCGCCGTCGCTCACCGCGCCGCTCTAGCCACCAGAGCCTCACCGTCGACGCCGGAAGCCACTCCTTCTCTCCTTCTCTCTCGCGAGATCGACGCCCGCGCTAGGAGCCGCCGTCATGTGTATGCTCCTCAAGAACTGCCGCACCCGTGGCCACCGCACCGCGTCCCTGCCGTCGGAAACATCACCGGCGACATCCTGTTCTTAGGGGTGTCGTCGTCGAGAACCCGGGAACGCTCGGCCTTTGCTTTCTCTTCGCATATCGTCTTGAACCGCCTCTGTGTGATATCCAAGGTCGCTGCCGTCGGCGCGTCTTTCGTTTAAAGCTCCGAATCGCCAGCGGCCTCGCCGGCGGCGAGGGTTTCTATTCTTTGTTTTTTTTTTGTATTGGGTCGTTATGGTGAATTTGAGTGTGTGACAGTGATGATGACGAATGAATGTGATTCTGGTTGTTTGTGGTGTTGTGTTTGGGTTCTGGCTTGGCGGTCTTGCACTCACTCACTCGTACAACAGGAACATCCAAACAAAAATATATCTTAACAGATAAAATAAAATAAAAAAAACATTGTGCTCTGTTCTTTACTGTACCAGTTGCGATGGGAATAAACAAAAGGAATAACAGAGATGTAACTATGCTCATTTCAAACCATCTATACAACATAAGTTTTAATTCATACACCCATGAACATCAACAGCAACATCAAACCTTCCAATTTCAAAATTTGGGACAAGGCTGAGAGCAGATGTTGCTTCCTGCTCCTTCAGCCATCATGACCATGCTACATGCCCTTCCCCATACAAAACCATAATAGCGTAGCATGCATGGGTCTGACAATTCCCCATACAAAACCATAATAGCGTAGCAATGCATGGGTCTGACAAAAGAGAGGCCTTACGTTACTTCTTTCTTTCCCCTTTCCCTTCTCTCTCTTTTTTTCTTTTTTCTTTTTATTAAACTAGAATGAGAGATGTAAAACAAAAAAGGAGCTGTAATAACAGAAAGAAAAATAATGTAATAATCAAAATAATAAGCCCAAATAAACAAATAAATAAATAAAACAAAACTAAAATAAAATATATATAAAAAAATAAATAGATAATTATTTTTGTCAAACCAAAACATATTTTTTTTCTTTTCTTTTCTTAATTATTTATTTATTTATTCTTCTCAATTGAACTTTAATTAATTAATTAATTATTTTATTTTATCATTGTTATCCGGACGAAATTGGGTGTTGAGACACATAAAGTCACTCAACCAATCCAATTTTCATGTCATAGCACAATAACAATGCCCACAATACCATACTTCCATCATAATTACTACGTCAAGAGTTCTCACTTCAATCATACTATTATTAGAATGCTTAACCACCCTTAACCTTAAGTTAATGATATGCCTTATACCACTGTTATGAACACCTCATCACAATCAATTAGGAATACTACTAATACCATATCATTCATTAAATGGTCCCGTTTGTCTCACTACCTTGTCCTAATCTATAGCTTAACAAGCCTAAGTTTATCCATCCAAGCTCTTACACATATATATTCATGAACTCCTACTTCTTATTTCATCAGTCCATTACAATAATTTCTTTGTATCATCTAACTAATCCTCCATAATTACAATTCCCCATTACTTTAAGTCATGTCAATTCCAATACATCACATTAAACCTTATTAACATTTACCACCAGTTTTCAGTTTAGGCCAATCCCTATAATATTCCCAAACCTTCAAAGTATATTGCACATGACCCAAATTAATTTCCCAACCACCACTACGCACCAAAACTCACAAAACTCACAACTCTAGTATGGCACTTGGTGGCAACTAAGGTGCGGCCAAGCGGTTCCTACTTTTCTAGGACCCCAAAATTCTCCTTGCACCTGCGAACCTTAACCAACCCCAGGTATTCTGGTTTTAATCGAAATTTCGACCCAATAGGCTACACTCACATGTTTAGATTCACGATCCATTCCTAAAGCTCCAATATACGATATTTCATTAACAATTACTACTTAATTTAGTGCAATTTTGAGAATCCCAAATCATCAACCCTACAATAACATTCATACAATTTTCCCTAATTAATATCCAATTACAGTGTAATTACAACGATTCTTAATCCTCAACAATCACCGCATATACGAATTCCATTTTTCCTCGATTAAAATCGTTCCAGAACCCTAAAAACATCAAAATCGAACCAAAATTGGTTCGCGTCGCCTGGTGGGTGTTCATCACCGCCAGGCATTCAACAAAACCCAAAAAACTGGGTGCTCAGGGATGTGTCACCTGACGACACATTGCTTGTCGCTAGGCGATTCCTCGTAGGAACTTAGAAACCATCAACAAATGCATGAGTCGCCTGGCGACAGTTCATCGTCCGCTAGGCGGTTTCTGGAAATTTTCTAGAAACACAAATTTACATAGAATCATCACGGTTCAGGCTTTCAACAATCATTTAATGTATGTATAATAGCACGAATTAGAATAACGGAGTCCAAGTCCCCTAACCTGGATTTCTTCACTTTAAAACTGTTGATTCAAGAGTTCTTCCTTGACCAACAATGGCTTCCCTTGACAATTCCGCAACAGCCCTCAAACCTCTCTGAACGTAGTTCTTATGCTCTCAAAAACTAATTCAGATGTTTCCCAAGGTTGCCCTATGCTTTTCTCACTATGTCTTCTCTCTCTCCTTTTCTAATTTCACTTAATTAACCATAATTAAGTCAAAAACGAAAATTGCATTAAGATTGTTTTAATTGCTCAAGATGCCTTTGTGCCTGTTTTTCTAGCCTACCTTGGCAGTCTATTGTCAGCTAGGGTTTCTCTACCCTTTCACATTCGTGCCAAAAGAAATTTTGGCAAAAAAAAAATTTAGTTATTATTCACCAAGGTTCAAACCTATAACCATGCCAATGTCAAATCAACACACAACAACTTAACCAATTCATGTTTCATGATAATTTTTATAATTATAGGATTATCTTATCACTCTTCATGATCCAATATATTATTAAAATAATAATAAATTAAATAACACATAAATTACATACATAGGACTGGAACAACACAATCAAGTACGGTTCAGGCTTGAAACATCACGGTTCAGGCTTTCAACAATCAACATAGAATCATCACGGTTCAGGCTTTCAACAATCATTTAAATGTAAGTATAATAGCACGAATTAGAATAACGGAGTCCAAGTCCCCTAACCTGGATTTCTTCACTTTAAAACTGTTGATTCAAGAGTTCTTCCTTGACCAATAATGGCTTCCCTTGACAATTCTGCAACAGCCCTCAAACCTCTCTGAACGTAGTTCTTATACTCTCAAAAACTAATTCAGATGTTTCCCAAGGTTGCCCTATGCTTTTCTCACTATGTCTTCTCTCTTTCCTTTTCTAATTTCACTTAATTAACCATAATTAAGTCAAAAACGAAAATTGCATTAAGATTGTTTTAATTGCTCAAGATGCCTTTGTGCCTGTTTTTCTAGCCTACCTTGGCAGTCTAATGTCAACTAGGGTTTCTCTACCCTTTCACATTCGTGCCAAAAGAAATTTTGGCAAAAAGAAAATTTAGTTATTATTCACCAAGGTTCAAACCTATAACCATGCCAATGTCAAATCAACACACAACCACTTAACCAATTCATGTTTCATGATAATTTTTATAATTATAAGATTATCTTATCACTCTTCATGATCCAATATATTATTAAAATAATAATAAATTAAATAACACATAAATTACATACATAGGACTTGAACAACACAATCAAGTACTCTCAACCACTTAAGCTAGTACTTTTCCACGTCATATCAATCAATAATTAATGCCTTAAAGGCTCCCACTACCTGCATTTATTAATTAATTAAATTTCACAGGTCTTACACATCCACCAAGAAAGTTGAATTTGTGGTATGCTTTGAGGCCACAATTTAGGCTAATTGGTTGTAGAACTTTATTTTGGGACTTGGAGTAGTCGATAGTATTGCCAAGCCGCTGAAAATTTATTGTGATAATTTCGCAACAATCTTCTTTTCTAAGAACGACAAGTATTCAAAAGATACTAATCATATGAAATTGAAATACTTTGTTGTTATGTGACATTCAAAGTTCTTTAATATATAAGTGTATGAAATTTGTGTTTTCTTCTTTATGTATATGTATATGTATGCAAACTATGATGAAGAAAAAAAATGTTATTATTATTGAAAATGACATTATGTTTGAACTTATTATGAACTTCTCATTGTAAAGCCATATTTAGGAGAAAAGAATAATACAATTGTACATGGAAGTGAACATGTCGATTGAATGACGTGGAACTACCATGACTCTTGTTATTTCTATATCTTTAATTATAAATAATGATGGAACAAATTTATGTAAGGTCCTTTAATGCACATTATGTTTTATGTATTAAATCACATAATGTTATGACATCATATGAGTCAAATGGGAGAATGTTTGAATTAATTGATGAATTAATTTTATTATGTGACTCATTTGAAATATTAGGATGGACTTAAATGTGATTTAATAAAATATAAGGACTTGTTGGTTATTATGAAAAGTTATAACAAATTAAAGATAAAATAAAAATTACGATAACCAACTTGATGGACGTTAGTTAATGAAAGGGATTAAGGTTCTATCTTTGGTCATAAGGTTCTTTCATAGTAAACCATCTAGAAAGTGTTAGAGGAGAAAAACAAATAAAAAGATAGATTATGGAAAGGAGATTGAAGAACACATTAATGTAGATCTCTCAAGGATCAATTCTAGTATCCTATTTTGATTATATTGTGAGAATTGTAAATCTTAAGGTCCTAGAGTAGTTTTCTTTGTATGAATGAAGAACATAAACTACACATTAACTTACATGTTATTATTGAATCTTTATCATGATTATTTTAATCTTGCACAACCTAAAAGATGGTCTTTTATCTAATTTGAAATTTTACCTAACACTATTTCTTATGATTTTGTCGGTGTTTTTTTTATAGAATTATTTTTCCATGGTATTTTATATAATATTTAATATATATTTAATTATTATTTGCTTGATCACAACTGAACCAATCAACATGAGCTTTTGTCTTCCTTAAGTAATGGATTATGTTTTGTTTCTAGAGAGTGTTGACAATGAAATTATCTTGTAGGAACTTAAGATGAAGAAGCAAACTCCTAAGGAGGTTAGTTATAATTATCATATTTTCTTAATTATATTTTAGTGTGTAACTTTTAAGCAACCACACTTTTTGTAACATCCTAGCCGAAAATTACTTATTAAAAGTAAATAAGAAATTAATTTATAAAACATCATATTTATTATCGCAATTTCCCAAAAACGCGGGAAAATTAAAACTTCAAATGTCGCATAAGTAATAAGTAAAACCACAATATTCAATTATTACAAAACCAATTCCTCCAATATAAAAGTTACAAAAGAAAAGTCCATAATGAAATCTAAGAAACTGTCCCATAGTGATCCCCACTCCGTCTCTATGCATCTGCATGCTCATCTGCATCAACATCTGCTCCCATGTAACGAGTTACATGATCATCTCCAAACACACACAAATAGGGTGAGCTCATTTAAATAAATGAAACACATATCACAATAAATATAAATTACATCATCTTCATATCATAACCTGGGTTAGTATAATCCTTCCCTTTTTCCTTAGATCTCCACTTCCAAAACTTGTATTAGGCGTCTATCATTTCTATACCATTTAGGTGAGATCAATGATCGATCTTTGCTGCACGAGTGTCTACTCGCCCCTCTGACTACAGGCCACCACCTGATAGTCCACATGTGGGAATAACTTTGCCACAGGATCTCACTGTAACACCAAGTGGAGCTCCCCAAAACAAACATAAGTTTGTAGTTGTTCCCAGACTACCAAACCTCTATCAGAATACACTAAAGAGAGCAATCACCCGAAACCTCGTCGTACGAGCCATAACTCACACACTCCACTAGACTTCCTAAACCACCAGGCTACAACCTAGAGTGGTCACGTGTTACCCCAATACGAGTTGCACTCGTAATTGGGTCCCCAGCCAAAGCCTCGCATCATGAACATCACCTAAAGTTGTGTAGAAACCCTTTCTCACGCACCATCACTGGACCAAAATCGCCTGGCGTGCATCTCACGTCGTTAGGCGGAATCTAGTTTCAGACCGCCTGGCGGGCATCACACACCGCTAGGCACCAAGTGCCAGCAGAATCCTCACTGCACTGTCACCGCCTGGCGGACACCTCCCTATCGCCATGCGCCTCCGTTGATAGTGGCCACTGCCACTATTTTTGGACCATACCGCCTGGCGGCGCACCCCGCGCTGCCAGGCGCCATACCAATAGCGCATTGCTACAGGTTGGCATTTTTCTCAGGTCTTAAGAGACCCCAAACATACCATACATCATTCTCATACCAATCATAGTATTTCAGACATAATAATATAACCAAACTCAACATATACCAATAACTCATGCCCAATTCACATATACACAATTAAATCATACCAATTTGATTATCATCATGCACATTTACTCTTCATCAATTACTACTATAACCTGCCACATACACTCAATGTATTCCAAGTATTATAATCTTACAATCTAAAATTCATATAACTCATGTCACCACAGTTTGGACATTATTGCTCATGCAATCTATTTAATCATGCTCCAAGCACAATCACACTGCCAAGTATTCACAGTTTCACCATTTCAAACCCACTTTTCCATAACTAAATAATTTTCTACTATTCACTCATCATCTTATACATGAGTAATTCTCAATCATTTAACCCAACCATACATATCACATAATTACAGTTTTCTAATAACTGAGGTTCATATCAGCATACAAATTATTTAGCTTACACATAGATCTCGATCATACCTTCTCATTCATTTTCATATTATGTCCCACACAACACACAATCACTCACAATACAAACTGAATTCACACTCTAGCTGAACCGAGGCGTTGCCTAGCAGTAGCTATTGGGCCGCCAGGCGGCTCACAAACTTCTGGATTCAGTCCAGATTCTTCCTGCAACGATGTGAGCCCTAACTTCCCCAATTACAACTCTTCTACGTGTTTTGACACATTATCATTAGCAAACAAGTTGTTCAATTCAATATTAACTCCCATTTCATTCTTGATATTCCACAGAGTACCAATCAACATATATGATACATATTATCTCATCTCTCATTCCAGCGTGGCCTCTCATACCCAATCAAACAAAGATTCATGCAATTTTCGCAACTACACAATTATAAATAATAATTCATCAAGCCAATGATTCACGCACAATAGAAATTCAATCCCAGCATCATCACACCACGAAAACATTAACAAATAGAGAAAACTGGACAACCCAATTCGTGCTGCCTGGCGGGTCTCCTTCAGTCGCCAGGCGGTTCATAGTGAAAACCCAGAATTTAGGTTTCTGGAGCATGCATCGCCTAGCGGGTCATTCAACGCTGCTAGGCAGTTCTAGGAGATTTCCAAAAATGCGACGAAATTAAGAAAAATTGACATACTTTGCATTTCCAATTCTCAAGCACATTACGACAATAGACAATCACGATTAAATCAAGATAAGGAACTCTCCTAACATGGATTCCTTGCTTAATTTGATAAATTCTCTAGCCTTCGTTGCTCTTCTTCCAATTCCACTCTTCCTATCACACCCAACTTAGTTTTCAGTCTGAATTTTCCTCTCCTCACAACACCTACCAATGGCAGACTCCCCAGCCCCTTCTCTCTTCTTATTTGGTCTCTTTAGTCACACCTTAATCAGGGTTAATGACCATAAAACGAAAAACTAAGTATTTAGTGAGCTTAATGATCATTCAATGGATGGTTTGAGATACTTTTCCAGCCATCCTAGCTGCTCGGCTAGGGTTTGTGTGACCCTTCATGTTCATGCCAAAGTAAATTTTAACAAAAAGAAAATTATTTTGTTCAAGCTAAGGTTTGAACCCATCACCACACAATTATAATTCAAGTGCAGAACCATTTCAACTAAGTCATCTTTCATGCCAATATTTATGTATATAAAACTATCTACGTACTCATCACGCCCTAAACACTTCATCAGAAAATAATAAAATTAAATATCACACAATTGGCATTCATTGGACTCAAACCCAAGTCCTCTCACACAATCAAGTACTCTCAAGCACTTAAGCTAGTACTTTTCCATGTCATGAAAGTTAGTATTTAATACCATAAAGACTTCTCTTACCCGCATTTATTAAATAATTATTTATTTAATTATTTAAATTTAGTGGGTCTTACACTTTTCCTTCCTTTTTTCATGTTTCAGTGGTGTGATATATGGTTCATCAAGTTTCTTATGGTTTCCATTTCAACATAGTTGTCGTAAGTAAGCATAGATAATTACATTTTACTTTTAAATTGATTATTTTTTGTATTATGTGCAGTGTTAGTACTATAGTGGCACAAACTATGTATTACACAACTTTTTTCATAACATATTTATGACAATTTGGACTAGTTCTTTTGCTTGCTAGAGTTTAGTTCTATCTTATATTCGCTTATTGTATTCTCTGATCCTGACAGGTAACCAGGGAGGGAAGATTTTTATTAGGGATTGTAGTCAAGTCCTTTTGTACTTATTATGAGTAGGGATGTCAACGGGGCGGGTAGGGTACGGGTAGTAGCTCCCTAGTACCCTACCCGCTGGATAAATATTTACCCCGTATTCGTACCCATATCCGTCGGGTATCCGTTATGCGGGTACCCGCCTATTTTTTTCATATTCGCGGGTATCCACGGGTACCTGCAGGTATTTGCAAAATTATTTAAAAAATAAATATTTAATCATAAATTCAAATAAAATAAAATAAGATAAAATACATTACTGTCACAAATTTTAAATAAAGTTCAAAAAAACTCCAGTTGATATATGTCCAAATAATTGTAAAAGTAAATATAAAATGACGTTCAACCCAACGGAAATTCTTTAATTAGTGCTTTGATCAACAAATCTACTTTCTCTAATTGATTCCCGAAAAATAAACAAAATAAACAAATAATAAACCTCAATTGTCACGTGCCAAACATTCTTATTTTGATTCCATCATTTGACAACAAGCATACCATAAACGTCATTGTCTATATAAGGTTTGATGTATGTGTCCAATTTCAAAGAAAGGAAAGAGAAGAATGTCAAGGGGTGTAAGTTTAGCGGGTACGGGTATCCACGGGTACGAATACTATGATACCCGTACCCGCCCCCGTTAACATGCGGGTATAAAAAATATTCGTACTCGCGGGTAATGGGTATCCATTTTTAATATTTGTTTTCTACCCGTTGCGGGTTTTATCCGCGAATATCCACGAGTACGGATTTTTTTGACATCCCTAATTATGAGGTTTAGTTATTTGTTAATACTATTTCAGTGTATTTTCATTTTATGAGAATTTTAAGCTGAGTCACCTTGTTCAGGTTGTCACATCTTCAATCAAAATCTCCAATTAGGCAGATTGCTACATCCTTTGATGGAAGGTATTTCTTCATACATTGTTGTTGTTGCTTATAATTTTGTTGCAATGTTATCTTTTGCTTTTAAACTCTAGTCCTTTCTTATATTTGTTGTAGCACTACATTGAGTTGCTATGAGGATGAGACAATATGACGCTAAAATGATGTTACAAACTCCTCAACCTAACCTATCTTTGCTTATCTAATATGATGCACCAAGATCTATTGTACAAGAGGACGAATGTGCGAATTGTGTTTGTGTTTCCTTCAATTGATTTTAGAATATTTAAGAGAACAAATTTGCAAAAAATTGATCATTGTTGCAATCCTCGTATAAGTAAGGGGATTTGTGGATAATTAGTGTTCATGTTTTGTTATTTTACTAAAGTGTCCCTTTGCTTTTTGTTTTAATTTTTAGAGTTTGAATTTGTCTCAGGCAAAAATGACCATGGATTGTATCTAGGAAGGGAGAGAATTGAGTATGAGAAGATCAAACCGGTTTTGGAAAGTTTCTTTATGGGAGAAAATGAAGTTTCATGAAGGAGAAAACAAGAGGAGAATCAATTCCGGTAAAGAAGAAACTGATTTTGGCTTCGATCTGCCCAAAGAACCGAGTATATGGATTTACCTTGCTTGATAACTAATTACATGGCATAAGAACTGATTCTAGTTGCTTGGGTTCTTACACACTAGTTTAGGAGAGAACTGATTCTAAGTTCATTGAATCGATTTTTGTGGTTACATATCAATGAAAATCCATTTTGTTCTACACATTCATTTTGTTTTGCTTTTACTTTTGATAATTAATAATAATAATAATAATAATCCACGTTTATTTTCCCATTTTACCCTTTAAATAAAAAGTTTTTCAAACTAAAATAATTATTTTATTAATTATACCCTTTAAATGATTTTTTTCTTAAAATTTAACCATTTTTTTATTTAACCGTTTATTTTAATTAAAAAATCACATACAAAATAAATAATTTTTTTTACAATAAAATTATAAAAATTATTTATATTCAGTTTTATATTATAATAATGACAATAATAATAATTTTATTAGTTTTTGTTATTATAAAGGAAAGTGAACACATATTAACGCATATGTTTTCACTAATAATAATATATTATTTTTAACCATAAGAATAAAATTGTAATCTTACATTCGAATCTTTTAAAATATTTTTTTATTTATTACATTGGTTAAATCATTCACAAATATTACAAGAATTTTTTTAAATAATGATTAAAAATAATTAGTTAGTATAGTGACTAATTTAAATATCAATTAACTAAAAATTATTAGTATTTAAAATAGTGTCTATTATTAATAAAAAATTATAATTGATTTTTAAATTGATAACTAAAATAAGTTTGATTATACATTGATATCTAAATTAGTCACTAATATTAACTACCAAAATTTTGACTACCAAAAAAATTAGTCTCTAAATTAGGAAATTGATCACTAAATTGATCTCTAAATATATTTTTTATACTAAAATTGATTATTATTTAAGATTTTTCTTATAATAAAGTTGTTATAAGCTTTGCCTTCCAAATAAATCAATTAAAAGAAACAATAGAAAATTTATTGTGAAATCCTTCCAAATCAATTCATTCACTCTCCCGTAAATTCATCTCCATTAAGAAAGTTAACTACTTAATAAAGATATTTATTTTTCCTTTAAGTGGATAATTAAATAAATATTAAATTTGAATTTTTAAAACGTGAATATTCAATTTAACTCAATAGGTTCTTAAACTAGTTTTTCATGTGAATTGAATTTTTAAAAAGTTTCTTACATGTTCTAATAAATATAAATAAATATTTGTATATATGTACTAGAATATTTGCATTTAGGTCCTTCAATTGATTTATTTTAAATGACTATTAATATAAACTAAGTGTTTGCCACTTTTTATTTCTCCCTCACTTCTAAGATTGTTTAATTTAAGAACATAAAGCTGAAAAAAAAACTTCAAAACGAATTTTATGATATGAAATATTTGCGTAAGTTATTTTAATTATCTGTGATTGTTTACAACAGTTTTTTTGCCTATGATTCTGGATATGATTTTTTGGGTTGTGAAAAAGTGGTGTAGGTAGTTTTGTAAAGATGTGGTTTGATCTCAATTAGGTTTCTATTGGAGTGGGTGTGAAAGAAGTGTAAGTAGGATGTAAATGAGACGGGTAGAATGTAACTGTAATTTACCTGCTGAATAAATATTCGTCTCGTATCTGTATTTATATATCCGTGCATGTATCCATTATGCGGGTAGCCATATATTTTTTTAATATTCATGGATACCCGCGAATATTTACAAAAGAAAAAAAAATTAATATCTAGCAATATATTTTAATCATAAACTCAAACAAAAATACAATGCATAATATTTATAAATTTCAAACTACTTGCGGGTATTTACAAAAGAAAAATTTAATATCTAACAATATATTTTAATCATAAATTCAAATAAAAATACAATGCATAATATTTATAAATTTCAAACTATTTGCGGGTATTTACAAAAGAAAAATTTAATATCTAACAATATATTTTAATCATAAATTCAAACAAAAATACAATGCATAATATTTATAATTTCAAACTACCCGCGGGTATTTACAAAAGAAAAATTTAATATCTAACAATATATTCAAAAATACAATGTATAATGTTTATAAATTTCAAACAAAGTGCAAATAACTCATTTAAATAATGTTGAATGACAGTTTACAAAGGAATTGAAGATTTGTTAAACCAACTGATAAAAAAATAACCCATTTAATTTTAATGTGTTAATGTTTTAATCATGTTTTTTTTAATTTAAATTAAAATATAGCGGGTATGAGTATCTACGGGTACAAATATTATGATACATGTATATGTCTCATTAACATCTAGGTATAAAAAATATTCATACCCATTACCTACGAGTATCCATTTATAATGTACATTTTCTACCCGTTACAGGTTTTATCAACATATATCTCCAAGATTTTTTTACAACCCTAAAAAGGTATACGTTGTTCAATAATATATTATGCTTAATAGATTTGGTTTTTTCAGCATTAGAAAGTTTATATAATGTGATACTTAACTTTTTTAATTCAATATCTATTTTATTTAAAAAGAATTAATGTAATTTGTTTTTCTTTTTAAATCAGTGTTGACATCATTTATAACTCATTATGAACTTCTTCATTCCTTCATTCTTTCCATTCCTATTCACGAGTTAAGAATAAATGAAATAGAGATATCACAGTAAATAAATCTTCAGAGAGACCAAAAACTTATTAAATTAATATATTATTAATGATTTATAAACCATGTACTATGTGTAAATTATTGTTTTATGGACGATTGATTTAAATTTTTGAGTGTTTAAAATAAAATAAAAAATGAATCGTAAATACATGAATATAAATGGTGAATCATTTAAAAAATCATTTATATGTATTTACCTTATCTATGTAAGATGTCTAAAAACTTATTAAATTAATATATTATTATTGATTTATAAACTATGTACTATGTGTAAATTATTGTTTTATGGAAGATTGATTTAAATTTCTTTGAGTGTCTGAAATAAAATTAAGAATGAATTGTATTCTTTGCATACAAGAAAAACTCGAATACAAATGGGTGAATTATTTAAAAAAAATATTTATATGTATTTATCTTATTTATGTAAGATATCTCAAATAATATTTAATTAAAACAAATAAATTTTTAACAACTAAATTTTAATAATATTTTTTAATAACTTGAGGTAACATTGTTTTTTATATTTTAAAATTATTTAAAAAATACAACTCATGTTAAAAAATAAAAAACGGTCAAAATTTAATTAACAAATTATCACTGTCATGTACCTAATAAATAATGTGAATTTTTGTAAAAGTATTACCTCATAATAAAAAAAGTAAAAATCCATTTAAATAAAATCATTCAAAAATTTAAAATTATTTAAAAACCTTTTTAGGGATTAAATTGGTATTTACTAAATAATAGTTCAAGATCAAATCAAATGTATAATAAATCATTTCCTCATGGAATCCGGGAACATTCGTGCTCTGGGCATATAGTCTCTGTTCTATCGCCGATTGTTTCGATTTTTCACACTTTCCTTCCTGAACATCAAGCTCAAGTTACTAACGTCATTTATTCCTCTTATTATTATTATTATTATTTTTTTTTAATTTTTTAGGTTTTAAGTTTTTTCTCCTTTCACGGTTTTGATAATTTGCTTCACTTCTAGGGTTTTTGGCGGGACTCATTGTCATTGAAACAGCATGCCTCGGTACATAGAAAATTGTGGATTCCTTTATTTTTCAGTTTTCATGAATCTGCGGTATTCATTTTTTTTCATGATCGATTTTGCATTGCAGGTATTACTGTGACTACTGCGACACCTATTTGACCCACGATTCTGTAAGTTGTTTACCTCATCAATTGTGTTTCCCCCTTTACTCTGAGTTAGTTTAGTCTAGTGAATTTGTTGCATTTAGTTTTGTACCTGCAAACTGCATTTCAAAATAGTTTATTGTTTCTGGCTAGAAAGATTCTCTACCTTGCAATAATAAGATGCAGCTGCAAGAATGTGCAGTGTTTCCTATGTCGTGTGGGATTCTCAGGTGTAGTGACCTCTTTATTATGGCTAAGGTTTTGTGCATGAAACCCCCTGCATCCTCATTTTTTTTTACTCAAATAATAGAGGGATGAAGTATAATTTGGGATGCAAAACAAACTCACAGGTAGAAATTTGAAGGATTTTGTAAGATGTGTCATGATTTTAAGAAGGGTGTGGATTTGTGATTATCTGATCTTGGGTGAAAAATAATTTTTTTATTGGTATTTTTTGAGTGTAAGAGGGTTTATGATGATTTAGTATGAGAATTTGTTGTTTTTTTATTTAGAAATGATGATTTTAATGTTTTAGGTGAAGGAAAACTGATGAAAGGATTTTGTTGTGGCAATTAATAGAATTGGGGGATTAACTTTGATGTTTTTGGGGGACCAAATTGCACATTAATTACGGTAGAGGAACTAAAGATGTGCTTTATCCATTAGTGTTTCATGAAGGTTTGTTAGCCACATTGTTTATGTCCTATTGCAGCCATCTGTTAGAAAGCAGCACAATGCGGGTTACAAACACAAGGTACCATGAAATTTCTGACTTCTTGGAATAAATGTACTACAATGTACACCATACTCATGGCGTTTAGTATCTGATCATATCTTCAGGCAAATGTGAGAACCTACTACCAGCAATTTGAAGAACAACAAACACAGAGTTTAATTGATCAGAGGATCAAAGAACATCTTGGGCAAGCTGCAGCATTTCAGCAGGTTGGTGTAGCTTATAATCATATGATGGTTCAGAGGCCAAACCTTCCTCCTGTGTTGCCACCACCAAGACTGCCTATTCCTGGAAATGCACAAGTACCTGGAAGTCAACCACTACTGCCAGGGATGAGACCACCTGTCTTTCCTAGACCACTTCCTGGGGCACCAGGTCAATATAATCTTGCACATTGCTTTTTGTGAAGTTCATAAAGCTTCCATCTCCTCTTATATTCAATCTGGTTTGGGCTATCATATTTATGTCTCTGCATTTTACATGCAGACATGTGGTTCTTTCAATTATTATCTTAACAGTGATTCTTGTTATTCATATGCCAAGGGCTAACTACAAATTAATTTTGGTTTATGTTGTTGCAATGACCTTGTTATTTAAATCTCCTTTAATATGGTTGTTCTTTCTTTGGATTTTATTTGAAATAATTACGTTAAATAAATAAAGTAAGTTTTGGACAAGAAAACCTACATTTGCTTTTATCTGTTTCTTCTCTAAGCTGTAACTTCTATCTAATGCTGAAAGTTCTGAAAAACTTGATAGCCAAGTTCAAGCATTATACATTTGTTCTTTTATTATCCAGTATCTGATGTAACTGGTTTTCAATTGGAATATACAGGATATGTTTCTGCCCCTGCCATGCCTCCAATGTTACCCCCTCCTGGTGCTCCCCAGGTGCCGGGTCAACTTAATACCCTACCAAGGCCCCCTTCATTAGCTCCCCCTCCAACTGCTCCTGGTAGCACTGCTGCCCCAGCTTCCAATGGTGCTCCCTCTATGTTATCGTCAGCAATGTACCAAGCCAATCCACCAGCACCGTCGTCTGGAGGTTATGATAATTACAATGCCAGTGCTCAAGCACCTGAGGGCAATCACTGACCTGGTTAAACTGGTATGTTATTTTATATTAATTATTGAATTTTATGAAATACAATACTTGTTCAACTGTAGCTGGAATCACGCATCGACTGAATTTCAACTAATTAACATTCTTTCCTATTTCATTTATTTGTATTTGCAGTTCTCTCTGCATAATGCTATCTCTATTGGAATCTTAAGACTAGAGCTATTTGTGCTCTACCTACTCGCTGTTCATCAAACGAGGACTTGCCATTTGTGGTCATATGTAGAGTAGTCATTGGTATGTAGAATGTCCATCAGTTTGAATGCACAAAAAAAAAATCTTATAAGTTACGTTTTTGAGGAAGATTTATGTTCAGTACCAATCGTTATAACTTTCCAATGTGGCCTGTTGATGATAGCTTCTAGTTTATTTTTAAACCGAGTTTCATTAGTGATAAATGTACTTGTATTTTAGGTTTAGAGACAAATTCATTATTTCGTATTGTGTTATTGGCTCTGAATTCCTAAAATCTTTGCCTATTGATCACAACAGAAGTCTTATTTCCCAATGTAAGGTCGGTTACATAATTCACATATATGCCATTTTCAAATGTCAAGTCCAAGTCTTCATAGATATTTCTCACCACGAATCCTACTTAACAACATCTTTTAATGTTCTTCTTGCTCTCCCCTACTCCCTTTTCAAGGATTGAAAAAGCCATGCAATCTACTTTCCTCACTTATTTTATTTGTAATGTTTAAACCACCTCTACTGATTTTGTTGTCATCTTTTCATCAATAGGTGTCATACTAATATCTCTCATTATATACAAATTTTTCGTATCCTATCATTTCTTGTGTCATCACACATTCATCTTAACATTATAATTTACGCCACTCTTACATTTTTTTTTTCATGTTTTTTCCTTTAGAGTCTAACATTCACGACAACAGCCAAAACATATAACAGTGGGATAAAACTTTCTTGGTAGTTTACTTTTTGATCACAAAACTAATGACTTTTTTTTTTCCATTTTAGTCATCTGATCATCATTTAGTAACATTGATCACAAACATTTTAGTTTAGAAACCATTGGTATACTATGTCTCCTTTTTACTTTCAAGTATGTCTCGCTAAAATTACAATGCATATACTGTCTTCTTCCAGCTTAGTGAAAACCCGTAGTTTTTGAAGCTATAAGTTCAATTTAACCATTTAACCTATTTATTCTATTAAAACTATATCATTTGTAAAAGAAAACGTTTAATAAACGGTAATTTGTGTACGCTCATGGTAAGAACATTTTAACACAGATTAAATAAGAGTATGGACTTAAAGTTCAGCTGTAATATTCTCCCAAAGAAAGGTTTAATTAACGGTGTCTTGCATGTTGCATTCCCTCTGGAATTTTAGAAATTTTCATTCTTTTATTTCATGGTCCCAATCAACCACTAATAATGTCTAGAATCATTATAAACCAAGCTTAAAACTCTTTAAATCAACTGATTCAACTGTTGGAAGCATGAACATAATTGATTAGGACAAGTCTTAAGTAAGAAAAACTTTTCTAAAACCTAATATTTGATTAGCCTACTTATTTAATTAACTATGTTGTTCACTAGAGCCATTGGACTCAACATCTGACTTCGATGATCAATTAGATTACTTCTCTAATCAATTAATCTTAGCAACAATGTTTTCTTTTTAAACCAATCTTGAGTCACATTTCAAAATGGGTCTGCTTTTGAAATCTAGGAGAGTTAGAGAGAATGAAGAAGAGAAATTCTTGAGTTTTTAGAGATCACACTATTAGGTTTTCAAACGTTTTTCAAGAAGTCTTCAAGATGGATGTGATCTTGAGAGTTCTGGCTTGGAATTAGGGATTGATTGTAATTTTTGCATAAAGAAGTGTAGTTGTTCCTTTTATTCTTTTGTGAATTTCATTTCTCTATAGTCTTTTCATCGTTTAGGTGAATAATTGATTACAATTGTGTGAAGTATTGCAATTGAGGATAGTTGTATCAAGTTCTTGGTTCAATAGAATATAAAATTATTTATGAGGACTTGTAATTCTTGAAACTCTATTGAAATAGTGGAAATCTTCTAACCTCAGGTTTCTTAGAAGAAAACTGGACGTAGATGCAATTTGAATCGAGTCAGTATAAAATTGTTGATCTTTTTCTTTTTGCATCTATTGCATTTATTGATGGTTTAAAGATGATTCATGAAAGCAAACATTTGTTAATTGATTAGAGTGCTTGTTAAAAGCTGAAAAACTGTTTCAGAACTACTTAATAGATTTTATTTTTGAAATACCTATTCACCCCCTCTTGGTTTGTGTATATTGGACTTATCTTGATGAACAATGGGCACCAGAGATGGTTAATTGAAACCTTAATCGATTAGAAAGATCCTGGCTTTGGCCAATATATCTCAAACATTTGTTGAAGAGCCTTCTATTAGCAGAACCCCTTTGTTTGTTGGTGAAAATTATGCTTTTTGGAAAATTAGAATGAAAATTTTCTTGAATTAATGGACAAAGGTGTGTGGGATTTTGTTGTAAATGGACCATTTCAACCCACTAAGATAGTAGAAGGCAAATTTGTTTCTAAAGAATTCTCTCTTTGGACTCCTGATGAAAACAAAAGAGCATATTATGATGTTAAGGCTAAGAATATCATTTCTTCTGCACTAACCTTGGATGAATTTTACAAGGTCTTTGTTTGTGCATCAACAAAAGAAATGTGGGTTGTATTGGAAGTAACACATAAAGGCATAAATGAGGTAAGAGATTAAGGAAAAATACTCTTATTCAAGAATATGACATGTTCAAAATGAAAACTGGAGAAAGTGTATGTGATGTTTAAAAAAGGTTTACTCATATAGTAAATCACCTCTTGGCACTTGGCAAGACATTTGACAAGGAAGAACTCAACATTAAGATACTGAAGAGCCTAAACAAAACATGGCAACCCAAGGTTATAACAATATCTAAATCCAAAGATCTCACAAGCTTGAACATTGCCACTCTCTTTGGAAAGTTGAGGGAACATGAACTAGAAATAAGAAGACTCAATGAAGAAGAAGATGGAGAGAAAAAACACATTGTTGCTTTGAAGACTACTGCTAAAGCTGTTGCAAAATCCACTGTTTACAAGGCTGAATTTGTGAACGATCCAAATGATTATATCTCTAATACTGAAACATTGAGTCTTATGGTAAAAAGGTTCTCAAATTTTCTAAAATATAAAAATAAATTTAATAATAACTCTGCAGGAAACATGAGACATTCTAAGAAGCAAGAACAATCCACTGATCCAACATGCTTTGAGTTTGGCAAAACAAGCCAAATCTAACCTGAATGTCCTATCCTTAGGTTGAAACAAAAACTGGAAGAGAAGAGTGAAGCACAAAAGTACAAAAAGAAAAGGAAAGCTTACATTGTCTAGGAAGACAACAATTATAGCACATCTAATGAATCTAATGAGATCCTTGAGGAAGAAACAAACTTTTATTTGATGGATGGATCATGTTCCTCCAAGAGCAACATAAGTAGTTTCAATTCAAATGATGATGAAAATAGATATTGTCAGTTGCTTGAAGCATATAAAGAGTTGCGTGAGGAAGCCACACAATTACAACATTCAAATAATAAGCATAAAAGGGGAGAATAAATGGCTAGAGAGTAGATTAAAACAAGTAGAAAAAGAAAATGAAAATCTAAAAAATTAGTCTGGAAGAATCTGAAGAAGCTAAAAAAATTATGGTGGTAATTATAAGAAAAGTATACCCACATGTGAAAATTATCCAAGACAACTAGGAAAAATATAATATCTAATGAAAACACTCACTAGGTTCACCATGGGCAGTTCCAATCTTTATGCAATAATAGGTTCCTAAATGAGTGTTCTTAATAGAGAAGGAATAGGCTATACTGGCAAGATTAATCGATTAAGTTCCAAAAAATATCTTTAGATGAGCAAGCCATCATCTGTTACCCGCTCTTACTACTCTGAACTTGGTCATGCATATAATTCTCGCTACTTCAAGAACTGTGGAGTTCATAAGGGGAAGTTTAAATGGGTACCCAAAGGAATCATGCAATCATCTAACAATAAAGGACCCAAATTTAACTAGATACATGCTTATTTTCTGAGATCTGTTTTGTAGTTAAATCTTGAGGCCAAACAATCAATGTGGTATTTGGACAATGGTTGTTTAAGACTTATAACTGGAGACATCAAAAAGTTCAGCAAGATATATTACTAGAGGAATGGACATGTTACATATGGTGACAACAACAAAGGTAAAATCTTGGGAACTAGCAAGGTAAAAGCTTCTTATGTTGTTGAAATTAAAGATGTATTGCTAGTTAATGGACTTAAGCACAACCTTCTCAACATTAGTAAGTTATGTAAAAAGAACTTAAAAGTGACATTTGAAGTTAATCATTGTTTGATTTACCATGCATCATCAAATGAGTTAATTTTTGTTGGTAAAAGATTTCAAAATATATATACATGGTTGATTTTGAAAACACTTCTTTCGACTCCATTACATGCTTATTTGCTAAAAATGATAAGCCTTGGATTTTACACAAGAGACTTGCACACATTCATATGTCACACCTAAACAAGCTTGTTTCAAAAAATCTAGTCATTAATCTATTTGAAATTAAATTTGAACAAGACAGATTATGTGATGCATGTCAAAAGGGCAAATAAGTGAAAGCATCTTTCAAATCAAAACTATGTGTCTTTTGTAAGACCCGTGAAATTAATTAATTAAATAATTAATTAATTAATAAATGCGAGTAAAAAGAGCCTTTATGACATTAATTGTTGGTTGGTGTGACGTGGAAAAGTACTAGTTCAAGTGGTTGAGTACTTTGATTATGTGAAATGACTTGGGTTCGAGTCCTATGTATGCCAATTATGTGTTGTATGGTTTATTATTATTTTGTTTTGGTAATGTAATTGTGAGTGGTGAGTGATGGTATAATCATAAGATTATAATGGTTATCGCTAAATGTGATTTGGCATGGTGGTTATGCTTTGTTCTTGTGAGTGGAAGGTCACAGGTTCAAACCTTGATGGGCATAGAGTAAGCTTTATTTTTGCTAACTGTTAATTGTGGTATGAATGTGGAAACCTAGAGAGATGATCTCGCCTAAGCGAGATAAGGTGATGCAGTCACTGTTTTTAGCTCGCTCAGGCGAGGTGGGTTAGCATAAGCGAGGCTGAGGGCTTAGCTTGGGCGAGAGTCCCTAGCTTAAGCGAGTTTATGGGAAATTCCATGTTTGTATGTGCTTGTATGTATGATTTGACTAATTTATCTTAGGTATTGGATATTTATGCATGTGGTGTGATGTTTGGGCTTGAAGGACTAAGTCCAATAGGGGTCTGAGATGTGCTCGGTGGTTGGACACGTGATGGGCATGGAACTGGTTGAGTTCCCGTCGGCTACTATTGGGCGAGGAGTCCTTAGTGTGGTGATTGCATGTGTCGGGCGCACGATGGGCAAGGAACTGTTATGTTCCCGTCGACTACTATTGGGGGAGGAGTCCATAGTATGGTGATTGCGTGCGTGCTAGGGTCCAAGTGTGAGACTTAGATGTTTCACTACAGACGAGAAGTCTGTAGGGCAAGACTATGAGCGGGATAGGCTCATAGGGTTGGACCACGAATGAGTTAGTTTCGTGGGAGTACAGTGAAGTCCCAAGATCTAGTTCGTGCATATGACTCATGAAGGACTATGAGGTCATGGTGGGATGTGTGGAAAAATATGAAAATTTAGTTATGATCATTTGGGTTGGGAAACATATTTATATCCATGTTTGTTTATGTATATATATTGTGCATAACTCACCCTTTTTGTGTGTGTGTGGCGATGATCGGATAACTTGTTATTCGGGAGCAGATGATGTGACAGGTGGGCCAGGAGATGCTTAGACTCGGAGCGAGGGCTAGCAGGGGATGTTTTGTATATACATATATTTTAGGTGTTATCATTTTAACTTTGAGAATATCATGTAAACTTGGCGGGAGCCATTGATTTTATTTCAGTTTTATGAAATTATGGACTCCTGATTTTATGGCTTATTATATATATATATTAAAGTTTTAAATTTCCCGTGTTTTGGGAAAGAGTTTATAATAAATGGACAATTATTGTATTTCGAATTTTAATTATTTAATATCAGTAATATTCCTTAGGGATGTTACATCTTTACTACTAATCCCCTAGAACTAATTCAAATGGACTTGTTTGGACCTTCTACAACTAAAAGTACATGTGGAAATTATTATGCACTAGTGTTGATTGATGACTTCTCACGTTTTACATAGACATTCTTAATCTCATCTAAAAATGATACCTTTCAAGTCTTAAGAAAATTTGTCACTATTATACATAATGGAAAGGCTTAAAATTAAGTCCATTAGAAGTGATCATGAGGTGAATTTCAAAATGAAGCCTTTGAATTTTTTTTGAAAAACATGGTATCCTTCATAATTCTTCAACTTCTATAATATGACAATAAAATGGTGTTGTAGAAAGGAAGAATAGATATTTGGAAGAGTTGGCAAGAACAATGTTAAATGAAAACTCTTTACCAAAGTATTTTTGGACAGATGTTGTAAGCAAACTTGTTATATGCTAAATAGGATTTTGAGAAGACCCTTTTTGAAACTCACCCTATGAACTCTTCAAAGGTAGAAAAACAAATATCTCATACTTTAAAGCATTTGGCTGCAAGTGTTTCATATTAAATAATGCCAAGTCTAACCTTGGAAAATTTGACTCTAAAGTCGATGAAGGTATCTTTTTAGGACACTTATTAACAAGCAAAGCATACAGAGTGTATAATAAAAGAACATTAAATGTTGAAGAATCCATTCATGTTGCATTTGATGAGCATCTAGAGAGTAAAACTAACACACTCAGACCAAGAAATAGTGCAGATCTAAATGAATCAGGTGCAAATTTGACAAAAGAGCCCTTAGAAATCCAAGAAGAAAAGCAAATTGTTAATGCAAGTCCACCTCATACAACTGACTTACCCAAAGATTGGATTGTTCCTAAAAGTGTGTCAATAGAAAATGCTATAGGAGACGTATCTAAGGGTATCTCCACTAAAAGAAAACTCAGCTAGTTTTGCTTAAATGTGGCCTTTGTATCTCAAATAGAACAAAAGTCAGTGGATGATTCACTAAAAGATCACATCTGGTTTTTAGCACTGCAAGATGAATTGAATCAGTTCCAAGAAACTAAGCTCAACAAGTCATTGGAACAAAATGGGTTTTCATAAACAAGTTGGATAATTCTGGCTCCATAGTAATAAATAAAGCTATATTGGTGTCCAAGGGGTACAATCAAGAAGAGGGTATCAATTATGATGAAATCTATACATCAGTAGCAAGACTAGAAGCTATTAGAATCTTGCTAGCCATAGCATCAATGCTAAACTTTAAGTTTTTCCAAATGGATATGGAAATTACCTTCTTAAATTGATTCATTAAAGAGGAAGTCTATGTTGAACAACCACCAAGGTTCAAGGACTTTGAATCTCCATACCCTGTGTTTGAATTGATGAAGGCTCTATACAGATTAAAACAAGCTCCAAGATCATGGTATAGAAGGTTGAGTCAATTCTTAATGAAAAGTAGCTTTCAAAGGGGTAAACACTCTCTTTATTAAAAAAAAGAAGATAATGATTTTTTTTTGGTCAAATTTATGTTGATGACATCATATTAGCCTCTACTAACTCATCCTTATGTAAAGAATTCTCTAAGTGTATGCAGGAAGAGTTTGAGATGTCCATGATGGAAGAGCTGAACTTCTTCCTTGGCGATGAGTTCATATTTATGTCATCATTTAATGTTTAATTATGGATTTTTTATTGGATTTCGGTTCTTAAGAGATTGACTTAATTAAGATATCCTATAATTAGGTTTATGGAGCATGAGATACAAAAACATGTTAAAAATAACTTTTTTTAGTTGCATAAATGTTTTTTGGATATTTTGAGGTGTGTTAGTGCAATTGTAGGTAAGTTGAGCTCATAGAGGTGTGAAAACAATTTGATTAAAACTTCACGACACCTTGAAGATAAATCAAGAATAGGAAATTATCAAATCACAAAAATCCAAGCCAAGCATTTCATGAAGACGATAAGAAAAGCTTGAAAAAGTGAAGAAGTTTGGCTAAGCCAAGAAGAAGGAACGTGCAACAAAAATTGGACCTTGCAGTTTTCTCTATTTTTTTTTCTAAAAGAAAGGCTTTGATAATTAATAAATATTTATGATAAAAGATAATTTGGGAAAATATATCTTTAGATATTTTATTTGATATTTTTAAATAATTATCTTATTTAATTATATCATAAAATATCAAAAGTTAATAAGTACCAAATCCTTTTAAATATGGCAAGATCTTCTTGAATCTTTTTAAATCTTCATAACAAACAAATATATCTTGAAGATATTAGATTATTTAGAAGATAATTGGAGGATATTACAAAAGGGGCAGAATTGGAAATTGGACAGAAATTAAGTTGTTGAATAATTAATTAAAGATTTTTTTATTAATTATCTTTGATATATCTCAAATTATCAACAAAGGAAATTTTCCAAATATTGTAGAAATTGATAAAACTGGTTAATTATTTGAGAGATATTATATCAAAAGATATACGATTTCAGCAATAGAAAATATTAGATTCAAGTCCAATCAAGTCCTATATAAAGAGACTAAGGGAAGCAGAAAAGAGAAGCTCGGAACTTCGAAGTTTAGGAACCCTTAGGGGGGGCCTAAATTCTTATTCTCTCTCTACTTTCTTCTTCTGTATTTCTTTTATTTTGAATTCCATGGAGTGCTAAACTTTTTGGGTTGATTCCATTGTCATTTCATTATGGATTCTAAGGTTAGAATGAAATAATTTATTCATTCTTTTTATTATTGTTAAGGTTTTAATTCATTTATGTCTTTTATCTATGAATCACGTAAAAAGTAATGAGTGAGATGTTTTAATCTATATGCATATCCATCATATGAGTTCAAAGATTTTTAATTTTAATTGAGAATTTATTTTGATTAAATTTAGAAACTTTTATGTGATCGAATGGGTTTTTGCCAATGACTGAGGTACTTTGATTAGAGGTGAAAACTTTAGATAAAATTAATCAAGAATGCACTTTAGTTAATTAGCTTTTTGCTTGATTTTAGAGGTAAAAGAATGGACATGATTAAACATAGTAATATTTAATTGAGAATGTACTTTGGTTAAATTTACTATGATTAATCTACAAAGTTCTTGCTTTTGATTGAAAAGTTACTTTGAGAATTTACATTAATTAATTTGTAAATTTATAACTATAATTAATTGAGCAATAATCTTTAGATAACGGATGATGGATTTATTTTGAAAAAGTAGTGGAATCAATATATTTTTTCTTTATCATTGTTTTTTATCTTTTTATCTTTTTCAAATTTTATTTCTTTATTCCTTATTTTATTTGATTAACCATTTTGTATAGTTTTTATAATAACTAATTTGTTAAAAAACAATTTCATGTTTGTTGGAAGACAACTTTGTGTTAGTTTACCCTTTCTATCTTTTTGACTACTTTCTAATACTTGTACTTTAAAAAGTTAAAGAAAATAAATTTTGAAATATGGCCAGATTGAGCCAGAAGTCACAAAATTTTCTGTCTCCTCACCAAAATAAGTCCATCAAGGACATTTTTTGAAATAAGTGTGGAGGAATAAAGGGTAAAGTAACCCAAAGTTGTCTCCCAACGAACACGAAATTGCTTTTTAACAAATTAGTTGTTATAAAAACTATACAAAATGGTTAATCAAATAAAATAAAGAATAAAGAAATAAAATTTGAAAAAGATAAAAAGATAAAAAACAATGATAAAGAAAAATAGATTGATTTCACTGCTTTTTCAAAATAGATCCATCATCGGTTATCTAAAGATTATTGCTCAATTAATTATTGTTGAAGGTTTACAAATTAATCAATGTAAATTCTCAATTAATTTGTTGGCGTTCTCACTATTAATAAAAGTAAATTCTCAATCAAAAGCAAGAACTTTGTAGATTAATCATAGTAAATTTAACCAAAGTACATTCTCAATTAAATATTACTATGCTTAATCATGTCCATTCTTTTACCTCTAAAATCAAGCAAAAAGCTAATTAACCAAAGTACATTCTTGATTAATTCTATTTAAAGTTTTCACCTCTAATCAAAGTATATACTCAATCATTGGCAAAAACTCATTCGATCACATGAAAATTTCTAAATTTAATCAAAGTAAATTCTCAATTAAAATTAAAAACCTTTGAACTCATATGATTGATATGCATATAGATTAAAACATCTCACTAATTAGCTATGATATAAAAACCATTACTTTTCACGTGATTCAAAGATAAAAGACATAGATAAATTAAAACCTCAACAATAATAAAAAGAATAAAGAAATTATTTCATTCTAACCTCAGAATCCATAATGAAATTACAATGGAATTAACCCAAGAAGTTTAACACTCCATGGAATGCAAAATAAAAGAAATACAAAAGAAGAAAGTAGAGAGAGAAGAAGAATTTAGGCCACCCTAAGGGTTCCTAAACTCCAAAGTCCGGAGCTTCTCTATTCTCCTTCCCTTGGTCTCTTTATATAGAACTTGATTGGACTTGAATCTTATATTTTCTATTGCTGAAATCTTTCATCTTTTGATATAATATCTCTCAAATAATTAATAGGTTTTATCAATTTCTACAATATTTGGAAGATTTCCTTTGTTGATAATTTGAGATATATCAAAGATAATTAATAAAAAATCTTTAATTAATTATTCAACAACTTAATTTCTGTCCAATTTCCAATTTTGCCCTTCTTGTAATCTCCTTCAATTATCTTCTAAATAATTCAATATCTTCAAGATATATTTGTTTGTTATGGAGATCTAAAAAGATTTAAGAAGATCTTGCCATATTTAAAAAGATTTGGCACTTATTATCTTTTGATATTTTATGATATAATTAAATAAGATAATTATTTAAAAATATCAAATAAAATATCTAAAGATATATTTTCCCAAATTATCTGTTATCATAAATATTTATTAATTATCAAAGCCCTTCTTCTAGAAAAAAATAGAGAAAACCGCAAGGTCCAATTTTTGTTGCACGTTCCCTCTTCTTGGCTTAGCCAAACTTCTTCACTTTTTCAAGCTTTTCTTGCCATCTTCATGAAATGCTTGGCTTGGATTTTTGTGATTTGATCATTTCCTATTCTTGATTTATGTTTAAGGTGTCGTGAAGTTTTAATCAAATTGTTTTCACACCTCTATGAGCTCAACTTACCTACAGCTGCACTAACACATCTCAAAATATCCAAAAAAACATTTATGCAACTAAAAAGTTATTTTTAACATGTTTTTGTATCTCATGCTCAATAAACCCAATTATAGGAAATCCCAATTAAATCAATCTTTTAAGAATCAAAATCCAATAAAATTCCATAATTAAACATTAAATGAGGGCATAAATATGAACCCATCACGTGGCCTACCAATCAAGGAAGAAAAGCACGATCTCTTTATACATTTATCAAAATACTACACAAAATTGCTGAAAAAGTTTCAAATGGACAACTGTAAATAATCATCAACCCCAATAGCGACAAACTACAATTTAGATGTTGATGAATCTGGAAAGAGTGTTGATCAACCACATACAGAGGTGTGATTGACACGTTCTTATATTTGACTGCTTGTTGTCCAAACATTATAAACAATGTTTGTGTGTATCAGATTTCAGTCATGCCCTAAGGAATCCCATCTAATTGCTGTTGAAAGAATTTTAAAGCCTTAAATACATTATTGGACCCAATTTTCATAAACTCTATTTCATTTGGTTCTCATTTTTTCAAAATGTTCAAAATGGTCATAATTTGTGTATATTGTTGTCAATTTGGTCCTTTTTACGAACGTCATTTAAATCGTTAAGGGAAGGTGAACAGTAACTGTCACGTGTCACTTCATGGTTTTTTTAATTTCTTTTATTTTTTTTAATTTTTAAAATGTAGTCCACATGTCAAGTTAGTATCGTGACAAGTGGCAGTGCCACATGTCAAGCTAGTGTCACTACCACGTGTAACGTTAGTGTCATTCATTGCCACGTGTTAGTGTCTCATGAAATATATTCAATTCGGTATTAATTCTCGTTAATTTTGTTCAATTTAGTCCCAATTTTCGTTATTTTTGTTCAAATCAGTCCCGATTTTGTCTCTCTCCAAATTGACCAAATTTAATCTCTATATAAATGTTATACTGAAATTTTTATTTTTATTAAAATTTAAATTTACACTAAGAATTTTCCTTATCATTTAAAAAATAATAAAGAATTTTCCTTCTAATTTTAAAAATAATTAAGAATTTTCCTTCTAATTTTCAAAACAATGAAGAATTTTTATTCTAATTTTAAACTAACTTTAACCATATTTTTTACATGTAGAAAAAATCAAACATATATATAATAATTTCCTTACAAAAGTATAGTTAGGTTTGGAATAAAAATAATGAAAGAAATATTTAAAATAAATGTGAATTTTGATAAAAAAAATTCAGTATAACATTTGTATAAAAATTAAATTTGGTCAATTTAGAGAGACAAAATTGCGACTAATTTGAACAAAAAGACGAAAATTGGGATTAAATTGAACAAAATTAACGAAAATTGGGACTGAATTGAATATAAGTCATGAGACACTGACACGTGGTAATGACACTAACTTGACACGTGGTAGTGACACTTCACAATGCTCACTTGACACAAGGATAATATTTTTAAAATTAAAAAATTAAAAATAATTAAGAAAAAAAATATTAAAAAATTAAAAAACTACGAAGTGACATGTGGCAGTTATTGTTCACCTTCCGTTAATGATTTAAATGACTTCTATAAAAGGGACCAAATTAACCACAATTTAGAAAAATTAGGACCATTTTGAACATTTCAAAAAAATGAGGACGAAACGAAACAAAGTTTACGAAAATTGGGACCAAAAATGTATTTAAGCCAATTTTAAAGTATCTAAAAGGAACTAGAACCCTAGGCCAACGGTATCCTCGAGATGCAAACATTTCATTAACTGGGTATATTGATTCAGACTTTAGGTTCTGCAAAACCGATAGAAAAAGCACCAGTGGAACTTGTCATTTGTTAGGATGTTCTTTGGTGTCATGGCATTCCAAAAAGCAACCTTATGTGGCACTTTCAAACACTGAAGCAAAATATATTGATCCTGGTAGTTGTTGTGCACAATCCATTTGGATTAAAAACCAATTGGAAGACTTTGACATCTATCTTGAACACATTCCTCTTAGGTGTGACAACAATAATGCTATAGATCTCACCAAAAACCTTGTCTTGCATTCTAAAACAAAACATATTAAGATTAGACACCACTTCATTAAAGATCATGTGGCAAAAAGGGAGTGCAAAGTTGAATACATAGACACCCAAAACCAACTAGCTGACCTTTTTACCAAACCCCTAGCTAGTGAGAGATTTTATACTCTTAGGAATTAGTTAGGCATCCTAGACGTTGCTAGCACATGTTAATTAATAAGCTTGTGTATTTTTATGCATTCAATAATCAATTATCTTAGCTCTTAATCGATTACTTTTATGTTGCAATGAAGTCAATGTTCATTAGTTTGTTAGATTATCCATTAGATTAGTATCCTAATTGCTTAAGTACTATGATGAATAAAGGTCCATTTTCAATTGTTTTCTTTTTGTTGACCCTTGTCTAAACTTAGTGATACACACCACTTTGCACATTCACACACATCGCTACATATCATTTTACATTAGGTCACCCACATTCATATTAACCCCAAAATTACCACCATTCACACTAATCTTCATCTTGGGTTGCCTTTACCTCACACCTTCTCCAAATGCCACCATTATTGCACTCATCAATGTCATCCTCTTCAACACTACTAAGAAGGGTAAGCACGCTGGTACCAAACGCACTCGTGAAGTCAATGTTGAAGGTTGAATCAGTAACAAGAAGCTCAAACAAACTTCATCTACTTCGGGTGCATACGAAGGCCCATCAACCACAAATACATTAACCTCCAATTCTTTTTCTCAAACGGGTTTGCTTTCCAAGAACTCTTATCTTTCAGGGCTTAGATGCTTTTGTTCAAATAAATGGAACTATATAACCTGACTTAGTTAAGGTATTTTATCAAACACAAAAATGGAGAATGGGGTAGTCACTTCAAGGGTTAAAGGGGTAGACATAGTCCTCGACAACAAGATATGGACTTGTTTGGCTAAATTTCGAACTAGGAGGAGAGTTACCTCATAGAGGCATCCTGGGACTTAGCAGAATCGTTATTTACCAAGCCTACTTACAGTTTCTTGATGAACCTCGTGAGTACACAATCTTCAAAGCTCAAATCACAACAGAAGACATTCTTCTTATTCATACTCTCAAAGCCAAGATTCCAACAAACTGGGCTTAGTTTCTTACAATATCGTGAAAGTCATTCAGTTATCAAATTATCCACTACCCTACTTTGTGTTTTTATGCAAAGTCTTTAAGTATTACAGTATTGACTTCACTAAAGAAGTATCCTTCGAAAAATCCCATTCCAACAAAATCGAGACAAATGCACAACACCATATATGGGCCTGGGACTAAGGGACAATGCTTAGGTATTCAAAGATGAACCCAATGAGGTTGAAGTCAAAGATATTGACTCCATATATGTAGAGAAGTCAAATGTTGTGCCTGTATTTAGGCCAACAACTGATTGTGAAAGATGCATGCTCTGAATGGTAACAATGCTCCTTGCAAATCATAACATTTATATTGAAAAGTTTGACTCCATGTTGAACACTAGTCGAGATAGAGCTAGCAATGACTAGAATTAGAATGAAACGGGAGGTGAAAGATCTGAGGCAACCACCAATGTTGATGAAGATTAGTTGTGTCCCACGTGTTTTAGCACTAATATATTAGGTTGTTTGATGCTTTTATTAGTTCTACTTTAAGTTTTCTTCTTCTTTTTTTATAATCATGCCTTATTACTGCTTTTACTGCTTTTTGGCCTGAAATGGTTTACTACTCTGAAATATTTGTACTTTATCCATTACTAACGTGCTGTAATGATTTTAATGTCATGTTGTAATGACTTTGAACTAGGCTCAACTAGGTTGTGAACTACATTTGGTGTTGTCTAATTGTACTATGATTTGGACAATACATGGCAAATGTTTAATCTACTATGATGTTATTACACTCCATATTTCGATCCCCAATTTCTTTTGCTAATGTCCAAGGGGGAGAAAGGAATCAATGTTCTTTTTCAGGATTGGCCATCATAAAAAAGGGGGAGATTGTTGAGAGGGGGAACTTGTCATGCTTATCATCATACCCATGTATTGTTTTTTATGATGCCCAAGTCAAGAGTAGTGTGTCCTAGTTCTGTCATTAACAGTTTCTAGAATCATTGTAAGCCAAGCTTAAAACTCTTTAAATCAACCAATCCAATTGTTGTAAGGATTAACATAATTGATTAGGGGACAAGCCTGAAGTAAGAAAAACTTTTTTCTAAAACCCAATATGCTGCAATATTTGTTTATGTGCTAAAATTGTTTTTCCAATCAATATTTAGAAGTCTCTGTGTTGCCTAAAGAAAATTATTTTGGTCTAGAAGTTTGTGTTTTTTTGGACCTCTTAAGCCAAGCTTGGATTTCGTAACATTTTTTACACTGATTTTTTACTCTTTGTTCAAGCTACTAGAGTTTTTGGCCAAGTGCTTAAGGGAATTTGAGTAGTAAAAGGCAAGATAGTACATTCGAGAAAAAGTCTACAAGTGTGATACATGAGTGGACTTTTAAGTGGAATACATAAGCGAGTGGTGAGGTTCTAATGATTTATATTTTATACTAACCTTTGGCAGGACATGGCATCTGCATAAAATAAGTAGCCTCTTTCACCTAGGATTGCGACACTCTTAGGGGCATTGGAAAAACTCAGTACGCATTTGACACAAACCCAACTAAAGTTGGATAGGTTTTAGAAAACCACCGAAGATGTCAGTAAAAAGCAGGAAAAATTCAACAGATGAAAAGGAAGATGTGATGAATCAGTCCATTCTTTCCATTATGACGACACTGAGCATGAAGCAACAACCAGGAGAGGCAGGAGAATGCATGGGAAATGGATAATTACAACTTTAAGAGAGAAGATGAATTTAATTTCATATCAAGAAGTGGTAGATTAATTCACGATGGAAGGGAAATCAAATACCTAAAAGATAACGAAAGATAAAAAAAAAAGATAAGCTAGATCATTGACATAATTAAATATAATTAATAAATTTAATTATATAAATTATTCTTTAATTGTATGATCTTCATGTCTTCATGTCTTTTTAATGCTAAAAGTTCCTCTTCAACTTCTTATTGTATATATTCAAGAGATAGTCCTCTATTATACTCATTCCTAAAGTGAAATTGTCCTCAACTTCGTGTTACTTAGAGATTCTTTCACCTTTGTATTGGATCAAAAGATAATCCTCTATCATACCCCTTCCTAAAGCCAAGTTGTCCTCAACTTCGTGTCACCTAAAGATTCCTTCACCTTTGTATTGGATCAAGAGATAGTCCTCTATAAAAGAGCATTCTAAATTGTTATTAAAAACTAGAAAAAGAGAGGATGAAGAAAATAGAGGAAAAGAGAAAGAAGAGAACATTTTGAATTCACTACAAAAAATCATGTATATTGTGGAAATTTTAATATGACAGTTCTTTAAAACCGCCACTTTTTGATATAATATGATAATTAAAGAACTGCCACAATTTACATGTAAAATGCGATATTTTTAACTGTTATTATTTGAACCGTCACATTTTACATGTAAAATATGTAAAATATGACGTTTTTAACTGCCATCTTTTAATTAATATCAATATAACTTTCATCAATTTCACTTTCCCTCTTACTTTTCAATTTTCATGTCCACTCTTTCACTTTCCATGTCTCGCTCTTGTGTTTTCATCCTCCCGCTATCAAACCCTGAACACCGAAAGTATTCACCAAAGTTCTCATTTTTTGCTATCACCATTAACCCAAGAATTTAAATCTCAGTTTTCTAAAACTTTTGTGGTTCAGTTCTCCATTTTCACTATCACCACAACAGAATGTGGTGTGTTTTGTTCCCTAACCATCAAACATCCACTAGGAAGCAAGAGATTTTGCTTCTCCTGCCTAGTCTTCTTTTCGTTGGCTACCCCATAACCGATCTCAAGCTCATCGAGCCACTTCATCCAGATTTAGGTTCAGATCGACCTAGTCAGCACCGTGTTCGGAGTGGTTCCGCCCAATGTTCTAATGTTGAAATCCATCAACCTCGTCAATGATGGATTCTTCTGTCGTGCATCGACCACCCAAGGTAACGTTAGTCTTCTTAATAAGTGATTGTAGCTTAGGTGTTTGTGAAAATGTCACTTAGAAAAAGGTTGAATTTTTAACTACAATGAAGTTAGGTTAATGGGTTAGTGTTGTTTGATCTGTGACAAGATTGACCGGGTTTAGTAAAATGTGGTGATTTTGTGCAGTTTGATGTGGAGAGGAGAAAGGCCAATACAAGGGTAGAGATCTCCTGTGTAGGCAAGCCAATCAAGAAGGTTTTAAGTATCACTTGATTAATGCATATACTGCACGATTTAAATAAGCAAGGGAAGAATACGAGGATAATACAAAATTGTGATCTCTCCAATTTTTGCTAGAATGGGATGAAACCCTGACCCTTAGTTTTTATAAACATTGATGTGTAGATATTGGTTTATTGGCTTATAACATTCTTGTTTCTCTGTGTTTTTTTTATTGAGTTTTTATGCACTCTGTTTATTTTGAGTTCAAACTTCATTTCTATTGATATTTGGTACTTGAGTTAAGAAGTTAACTTAGTTCAAACATGATGTTTTTTTGAACACCCAATCAACCCTTGTAAATCACATAATTACTTATTGGGTTTGGTATATTTTGATTGATAGAGAGTGATTACTTTGTTTTGCAGAGTTTCTTGGTTGATTGGTTGAGACTTGATATTGGAATATGCAATTGGTGGACTGATGTTCGGTTAGATGCTCTCAATGAAGGTGAGTAATTCATTATCGCATAATTATTTTTGTTGTATTTTGTATGTTTAGAATATCACTTAGAGGTTTTTCTCCCTTTAAATGATCACAAGAATAATACAAAAAGAGGAACAATTAGTTGGTGCGCACTGTTTTGCAATCTTATGAGGAAGATGTATGTCAACTGTCACACTCTACTCTTCTTTTATAGTTAGGTCTTCATTTCTCTATGCATGCATAAAAAACTGCTTCAAGTTTTATATGTTTTTATGTACACCAGAAGAATGAGTCTTTTTACGTAGTGAGTTGGGCATGCAATGTTGATGGAACTCCATTTGTTGTGGCTGGAGGAATTAATAAGGTTATCCCAGTCGTTGAAGTTGGCAATGAAAAGATACATAAGGTATTATATTATTATAATGAAGTGATCATTAAAGTTTTGGCCATTTCGATTAGTAAATAATAATTCCTGCACCTTATGCCTAGGTCATGTTGATGGCTATCAAATTGTTCCAATAATAATACTCCTAATAATATTCTTATTA
>Ga0214542_1002320_pt1 | contig 39349 bp, 19 predicted proteins | sample CNSS1metaG_FD_160096 | JGI IMG/M metagenome (GOLD analysis project Ga0214542, IMG submission 160096) | Root nodule microbial communities from cowpea collected in UCLA plant growth center, Los Angeles, California, USA - CNSS1 | ecosystem: Host-associated > Plants > Roots > Nodule | place: USA... | reverse complement strand
GAATGATGTTTAAAAAAAAAAACAAACACATTAATCTACATTCTATGATATTTTCTATTACTACATACTGTTAAGAAGAGTATACAGAAAAAAATTATATAAATAATAATTAAAAAAATCAAACAAAAAAAATTATGCACACATTCATATTAAAAGATTAATTAAATTATTAATTATTATCAACATACAATGTTGTGTCTAACTGAGTTTTCTTATTTGGGAAAATAAATTTTAGTGAATTCAAGATAATTAAGTGAATTCATTTGAATTAAGGAGAAAATTATGGTTTTGAGATGAAGGTTTGTGTATGATTTGATTGGTATAATAAATTAAAAAAATTATTTAATGGATAAAATTAGATAATTATTATTTTATCCTTGAAAATAAATATGATATAAATTTAAATATAAATAGTAAATTTTTTGTTGAAATGAAATTGAAGTTGTTATTTAAAATTATAAAAGTATAATTTATTATTACTCATATTATTGAGGTCAAATAAGGTTTAAATATTTATTCCTCCTTCTACTTTTGAAATGTCTTGTAAGAACAAAACTGTGATATAATTTCATATTTCAAAACAGATAATACTTTGGGAACACGATAGTTGATTGTAACAATCTCTCCTTTTATTCTCTGATGTCCCTTTTGACGACAAAACCGTAACGAAGTTTCATACTAAAAAACATATAATACCACAAAAATATAATTGTTGATATTAAGATACCGCGGAACTTCCAGTTGAAATTATTATTATTTAAACATAATAGTTTATTGAGTTAAAATAAAATATTATTATTATTATTATATATATATATAATAAATTATATTAGAATTTTTTAGATATATTTTTAAAGTTAATGGCAAATCTCTTTTCTTATACTAAGAAAACGCACAATAACACATTTGCGTTAGCTATTGTTTTTTAATTATTTTTTTTGTTATTCGTGTTTTCTATATTCACTTTCAAATCCGTATGTTAAAACAATCACATAGTAAAGGTTACCTCTAAAACATAAAGCAGTAATAATAATATGTTCTTCATACTTTTAATAATTTTTCTATTATTATCTAAAATATATTTAAAATTGAAAGTCACGAGAAAGATTATGTAAAAGTACAAAGTTCATTAAAGATAGTTTTATCAACCAATAAAAATATATTTTAGAAAATATGATGACATACTTACTACTCAAAATATTTTGAAAAGTGAACAAAAGATTAAGAACACTCCATGAAGTGCATGACATACTCTGGCACGCGCGGACTACTTCCTCACGAAAGTGGAGACATACTTTAGCAACTTGAGAGACACATTAAATAAGGTCTTCAAATAAAGCAGCAGCTATAATTTATATATTAGACAAGTTTTAAATCTGTTTTTTTATTTTACTTTTACTTTTACCTATTTAAGAAAATATTAATTTATTCCTTGTCTTCAATTTTATCTTTAACTATGTTTACATTTGATTTTAACTATGTTTATGTGTATTTTGCTTTCTATTTTTACAAGGAAGCTTCTACTGTCATCTCTACCTGTAGGAATCTAATATAAAGAAGAAGAAAAAAAATAGTGCTTGGTGTTGGTGGTGGGTAATCTTTGTCCCACACTCAGATCTTTGTGTGTGGATGCAATTTGGTCAAATGTGATAAAGATCCTTTTATATACATTAACGAGCACAACACTTATAATAAAAAATACTGGATCAATTATTATGTCGAGTAAAATAATTATATTTACATATTCTTTCGTACATTTTGTGTTCACCAAACCTTTTATATCAAATTTATTTTATATAAATAAATGGGAATTAAAAATTTATTTTCTTTTTTAAATGAAAAAAATGTGATGGAGGACTTAATTAATATTTGTTATACATTTTATATATATTTATTGTAAAGTATAATGTAACGTGTGTAAATTATATATATATATATATATATATATATATATATATATATATATATATATATATATATATATATATAAAAGTATAATGATGTAGAAAATAATCAAACTAACACATATTCGGTCCACTGCCATCCTTGTAAATCACTAACTATTTCATATGAAGAATATCTAAAATATTAATGTCGCATTTTTTTATTTGTTCGTCGGCACATGCAAAAGCTTTTGACAGTGTCAAGCAAAATAGGTAGACTGATTTCTCTTTTCATCTGCGTCGATCAGTATCCTTAAAATATGATTCACCATATCACAAAGACTTTGCCAATTAATGTAACTATACAATTTAAATATTTAATCAACAAAACATATTTAATGGTAATATTGGTACAAAGACTTATGGCACACCACTTTGGTCAAGGTGATACACATATTATTAGTATGCTCTAATAAAATTATACTACTCCAATTTTGTATGATAATATGTTAAAATATATCAGTACAGTTTATATTAAAGTTATCAAAAATTATATGCATAAAAATAGTTGTAAATTTATTTTGTTGATTTCTATAATGTTATAACTATATATGTATTTTTTCATAAAACTTAAATATAAAATTATAATAAAATATGCATAAACAAATAGTCATAAAATATTTGCATTTTTCATTAAAAAATCATGATCATAACTATATAATAAGAACTATTTCAATTTTCTTGATATATTTTTTTAAATAATTAAAAATATAAATGTTATTACTTAAAAGTATAAACAATTACAAAACTCAATTCGTTGTTGGTTATTATAAATAAACCTTGTACGCATTTATAAAATATTTTTCACAAATTTCACCATGTTGGACAACGTTACCACAATGAGAGTCTACTGAGTTTGCAGGAGAAATATCCCACAAGGAAAATTATTCACATCTTGATCACTAATAATGTTTTTTTTTTCACATAATTTTTATAATTTATAATTTAAATAAATATTTTTAAAATTTAAACAATTATTCATAATAAAGTATAAAAAAATATTTAATAATTACTTTTTTATAGTGTAATAATATTTTTTATTTCAATAATTATTATAATAATACATTTTTATTATAATAATGAAAAAATACATGCTCACACTCATATATGTGTTTGCATTAACTTTAATTATTTTATTTAATTTTAATTAATCATCAGATATTTCATTGAGATATTTGTAAATTTTGATAATGATGGGAAGTTCTCAATTTTCACTATAATGAGTAGTTCCACTAAAACAGTGAACACTTATGAACTATATGACACAAATGAAGGTATTGTTGACAAAGACTATATGCTCATATATGTTTGAACATTTTATTAATTTATGAAATAAAAAAAATATGAAATTGTAAAAATATATACTATATCATTCAAGAATGAAATATTTGTACTAAGTTAAGAAAAATTTGCCACCAAAGTTCGTTTGTCATAAATAATTATTTAATTGCATGAAATATGTAAAAGCAAATATTCTTGTCTGTCATACAACGCTCGCATTCATTGAGTGTTGTTTAATAAATATTAGACCTATTGCAATTTTTTTTTTCAGTAAAAAACTTAAGATCATTGGTCAAAGAAAAAAAAGTTAACATAAAAAAAAACATTTTTGAAAGTGTTGATTAGCAAAAAGGAGACTTTGGTGTTTAGGGTTCCAACAGCAGCGATGACAGAGTATTAAACGCTGTGATTTGGGAGTGGGTAAGAATATCGAGAATCTGATTCCACACTTATTTCTATATTCAATCGCATTGATTGATTCTTATAAAGAAAGTAGTTGCCGGTTGTAACAGAGGACATGTGCCGGTAAAAACCCTCGTTGGGGTAGCGTCCTTAGCCGTACAATCACGTGCATATCCCCAAAATAAAAACTAAATTCCCAATGCTTAGGAGCACTACACGACACATTTCACAGGACTGATCCACCACCTACAATACACCTAGTGCCCATGTGTTTGCTTTTATCTGAGGGACCCACTTTTCTTTTTCACACTTTTTATCTTTCTAACCTTCATTCATATTCAATATATAAATTAAATAACTTCCCTACCAACTAAGAAAATAATTCTATTAGAGATAACATTCTATATGTGAAAGTTCTTTTTCTTTCTTATTTAGATTCCTCAGTTCTTCCTTTCACTTTCTTTCTTTTATTCCAATTTTGATGTGTCTCTCCAATCTTATTTTGTCTTCCATATACTAATTTGTAAAAAAAATTGTGAAAGACTGTAAAAGGAAAGTTAAGAAAAATATAACATAAACGTGTTTATGTGTAAAGTCAGTAAAACAACTGTAAAAGGTTAAACCTTTTAAAGAGTAATGATGTAGCATTGATGATTTATTGTACATACAATTAATATTATTTTTCATTATTAATAACATATTATAACTTGTGATTAAATATTCCAAACCACAGTTTTAATGAAAATTAATGTATTTTTTTTACATTAATATACCATTTACAGTTGATTGACTTGTATTTTCACAGTTTAATGAAAACATCACAATTAATTTAATGATATGGTAGGTCACAGGTGACTTTCTCTACATAAACATGTGAATATACAAAGAAAAAAGAAGACAAAATGAATTACCTTTTTTTGTTATTTATTAAAATTAAAATTATATATGTCAATGTTTAAAAAAAGTTAGATAAAAGAGTTTTTAAAATGTATATAATATAATTTAAACACGTGAAAAATGTTTATTTATGTTTTTTTCTATGTTGGTTCAAAATAATATTTCGTCTGCTTAATTAAAAAAATAAAAAAAAAATGTTAGAAAAATTAAGTGATCAGCGTGATAAGACGTTGATTGGAGAAAGATTCCTCACCATCCTTATATGATTATTTCATAAATCACAAATTTCTTATTATTGATTAAAATATATTTTAAGTTAATAGACGAAAAAAAGAAAACTTATAAAAAATATTATTTGGAGCCAACACTACTCTATTAGTAAAGTTAGCACCTGAAATTTGATAATGCATTAAAGTCTTAAATTCCTTATTAGAATGCCAATAATATGTGTCCATCTTTATGCAAACTGATACTTAAATTTATATTCATGTTATTTTATATGCTGTATTAGTGGTTGAAAGGTCACAATTTATAAAATATCACATGAAGAGATGTTTTTTTTTTTTTTAATGAAAGTTAAATAAATCAAGTGTGATTTCTATTTCTCTTACAAATTGGATTTTATATATTCAATAATTCATAAAGAGATAATTCCTATCACCGACAAAGCTCCTTTATTATTAGTTTAGATGAATTGTAATTTGTTTTCATACTAACCATAAAATATCACATTTTAAAACTTGTAAAAACAAATAATTAAGATAACGCACTAAAATAATAATTACATTGTAATGTTAAGAAAAATTAAGCGACAATTATTCTGTTAAAAAATAAATTTTTAAAAATTTAATAAATCAATTAAATTTAAATTTAATAAAGATTTAATTAAAAGTAAAAATTAAAAAAAAACATGGTTTTTAATTAAAGTTATTAAATATTTAATAAATGAAACAAACCAGATTTAAATAAACTCATCGGATATTTAATACAACGTTCAAAAATTTCATATTAAGTATGTTTTATTGGATACTAAAATTTTACCATTTAGACATATGTGGGTTGAGAGTATATTTTAAGAATCTAATAGATTGTCCCTTTAAATTCTGCATACATGTTTTTTTTTTTAATGTATCCTATTTAGACATGTAATGAAATCAATATTTTACATAAAACTTTCACATCTTAATACATAATTTCAATTATTGTTTACATAGTCTTTATTAACAACATTAATACATTATCACATTTTAAGTATTAAAAATGTATTTGAAAATATCAATAATTTAAAGAAAAAAACATGCAAAATCAACATGTTATTTAAAAAAATGAATTAGTTACCTACAGACTAAGGAAAATTGATATTGAATCTTCAAAAGTAAAAATACTAATGATTTTTTAGATACTTTTTTTGGAATGTGAAAAAATTGACTGATAATAAATATATTAATATGCAGTTTGGTGAAATTCAAAGTTTAAAATATTTTGTAAGAGGCAAATCATAAAGAATAATATACACCTAACAAGTTTAAAATACTCATTTACAACTACCCCATGCAACCACCACCATTATTTTCATGTGCTTATCAATATAATCAAAATTAACCATACTAAACCCAAATATTCAAACCTAAACAAAGTGTCGACTATAAAATGAATTTCAAAAGATTATTATTCAACCCTATCTATTCATAATTTCCCCAAGTTACACTATGGGTTTTCATATATTTCCTACACAAATACCTAATGTTTTAACCCTTATTTTAATTATTTTTTGTAATTGTTTTAACAAACATTATTTTAATTAATTTTTGTAATTGTTTCAACAAAATTCTCAATTTCGATTACATTAGTTTTTTTAAACTTGTTCAAGTTATTGAAGAAAAATATAAATTGAATTAAACATCTTTATACTATAAAGAACAATTTCTAAAAGTCGTAATTTTTGTTTGAATGTTCCAGCATTGTATATGCACCGCTTGAATAGCAATTTGTACATGTCTACATTGCAATTATCAATTTTCCATTGCAACAAGACTTCGTTTTACTTTCTATTTTTTATAAATCAATAAATGAAAAAACAAAAATTGAAATAAATTTTTTTAAAAATAAACAATTATTTTTGTGAATTGAAGGATTTTTTTATATAACCAAACTTTATGACAAAAGGTTATTTTAATGCATAAAATATGTGATGGTTAAAATTCATAATTAATAGGTAATTTTTTAATTACTTTTAAATTTTAATTTTAATGAAACACCAAATATAAGATTTTGATATTCTGAAGCTAGGAAAACTTATTTTCAACTATTGGATTTAATAGAGAGATCAACATCCATATTCATCCTCCAATTAGGGTAGCAGAAAATTCCATTCATTGTTTTTAACCTTTTCTATCATTTCTACTATTGACCGTCGACTTTTCTTCTTAAGAATGTTGACAATGTTGTAGGGTGATGCTTTATATTGTTTTTCCACAAGAAAAATAAAACTAGAAAAAAAACGTTTTAACTCCAATACTTTCAATCATAATTTTTTAAAATATTTGTTATCATAGTTTCTTACTGTACAGATAAATATGAAACTCTAGTTGTGTAATATAAGAATCGAGTTATTTTATTTAAATGTAAAAGTTATCAAAATGAAATAAAATCTAAATACTCTATTGTTTAACTTAGTAGAAAAATAATTATTAAAAATGTATTTTATAAAAACTATTTTTTTAAACATAAATTTTCTCTACCTTCATTTTAAATTTATAAGTTAACTTTCCATGAAAATCCAGCTCATCATATAATAAATCAGTAGATAAAAAACAATAATTACGGATCAATATTGTCATTTAAAACTTATACACACAGTAATAATAAACATGTCTTTATTAAAATAATTTTACTACAAATATTTATTTCTCTAAAAAATGTATTGTTTATCGATGGAAAAATATAGACATAATTTATTTAGAGGAATTAGAAACGGAATAACTAGTATTTCACTGAAAACAAAAAATATAACTCAGTTTAATTTTTGCAAAGAGTAAAACCCTACATTTTTTCAAATATAAATAATATTATATACAATGACTCTATATAATAGATATTTTAAACAAATTTTCCCTTTTTTCAAGGTATTTTTCATCAGTTTCATTATATATATAAAATTTCAGATTAGACAGTATGAATGAAAAAATACGATTTGTATTAGAAGAGACCTTAAAAGTACTAAGAAAACTTTTTAGTACTTATTGGCATCACACATAATTAATTAAATAAATAACCCAAAAACCAGAACAGCAGTTAGCCGGTGAACATTGGTGAACCCCACCGATTAGATTCTTCTGCCAAACACACTTTTGAAACGGCCATGCCATTTGGACAATTTATTATCGTATTTAACAATAGTTTAATAATTCCACCTAATATGATCATGGTTATAATTGTCATTTAATATTATATTTTTAATAAAAAAACGAAGCATTAAATTTTCCCACATCGTTCATCGTAAAATATGTACGGTTACAGGTTCAAAATCTATAATTTTAATGAGTATCTTGATTATGTCATTTGAAAATTGTTTTTTTTTTTTACCAAATAAAAATATATTTTCATGAATCTAAAAGAAATAAGCATTAAAGAAGTGAAGGTTTAGGGTAGAAATGAATTAAAAAGAAATCCACATGTGAAGTGAATTACGTATTGAATCTGAGGAAGTACAATGTTGTAGGGAGCAAGAACAACCCACTATAAAATCCCACACACCCTACTCTTCTGCTCACGTACGTGTTGAATCTCAGGATTCATAGAAAGGAGAAAAAGAGAGATCTTTTTTGTGCTGTGAAGAAGGGTCTTTCCTTGTTTCTTCGTCTCTTCACTTTTACCATGTCGCTGCTATCAGATCTCATCAACCTTAACCTCTCCGACACCACCGAGAAGGTCATCGCAGAGTACATATGGTTAGTCTCTCTCCCTCTCTCTATATCTCTCTTTTTTTTTTTTTTGTGGTTTTTTCTGTACGTACGAACAAGAACACCATGAGAACATGTGAATAGGTTGTTGTTACCTGCATGCTTCTACGTTGTCAGGGACTTATTATTACAGATCCTTTGTATGATCAACGTTGAGAATTGGGTCCAGCTGAATGGACTAGTCTCGTATGACATGATCAACTCTGTTCTACTCTACAATACATGATTTTGTGCCATCCCCTTTAAAAACGACCCTGGAAACTTTTGACCTGAATTCATGAAATCTCATGAACTTAAATATTGCAAGGAGATTACTTTTACCCCTGATTTCCCTTTTCCCCCTTTCCCTCTTGCTGGTGTTCTTGTCATGTTTCACATATTTTGTTTGTGTGATATATCGTATTCTCTCTCGATGTTTCGGCCCCCTGTTCAATATATATATATATATTTTTGGAGTAGTTTTGGTTATTTTGTAAGGGTGGGGGTCGTGTTCCGAATCCGAGATGTTTACTTTACTCTGTATTTTAGTGGCTATGCTGCTGTTTGACTTTACTCAGTTTTTGATTGCTTCAAAGATGAGCTTGCTCTTTTGTTTGTAATTAATTTGAAAAAAGGAAGTGTTTTTTTTCTTCCCTTTATTGTTTGGTTTGAAACTTGCTTTTATGGAAATTTTCCTCTTGATGAATTGTAACGTTTTATTTTTGTTTTGGTAGGATCGGTGGATCAGGACTGGATCTAAGGAGCAAAGCAAGGGTAATTCACTATATGTAGCAAGCTGAAAAAAAAAATTGTATTTGTATTATTTTCTGTTTTCTAACGCAAGTGTAAAATGGATCTGGTACACAGACTCTCCCAGGACCAGTTAGCGACCCTTCAGAGCTGCCTAAGTGGAACTATGATGGCTCCAGCACAGGTCAAGCCTCTGGAGAAGACAGTGAAGTGATTATATAGTATGGTTCTTTAATCCTCTTAGCTAACCACTTTTTTCTTAACCAATACGCAATTTTCTTGAAATTCTATTCTTTACTTATTTGGGTTGGATTCCATACAGCCCACAAGCTATTTTCAAGGATCCATTCAGAAGGGGTAACCATATCTTGGTGAGTTTCTCTTTACCCATACAACTTGTTTTTTTGTAGTAAGTTTAATTTTGATACTGTGAAGGGGGAGGTTTTCACAACAAACACTCTGTAGAAATTACTTTTTACATGATTTTTAAAGTAGTTAATAACCAAAAATCAACAATTTTACTGTGCATAACTTATAATCGGTAGCAGTATAAAAAAATCTTTATATATGGACTATGGTGTAGTCCTCTGTTTTACTCTGTATTTTCACTCCAGGTTATGTGTGATGCGTACACTCCAGCTGGTGAACCCATTCCCACTAACAAGAGGCACAATGCTGCCAAGATATTCAGCCATGCTGATGTTGTTGCTGAAGAACCTTGGTATATGTTGTTTTTCCATTGTTGTTTCTAGTAACCATTTCTAGTTTTCATTTTCTGACTATTTGTTGTTACATGGTTTTTTCTTAGGTACGGTATTGAACAGGAATACACCTTGTTGCAGAAGGATATCAGCTGGCCACTTGGGTGGCCTGTTGGCGGTTTCCCTGGACCTCAGGCGAGTACTCAATTACACACACACACACAACTCATTGTATTATCCATTTCACACTTAACACAGTCAAAACGCGTCCTTAACCCGAGTTGTTTAATGTTGTTGGATGTTTTTTCCTTGGAAGTATACTGTTGTCTCTGTTATTGTTTACACACTTGTTATATTTAATCTGGGGAATAACATTACTGTTTGATTTGTTTAACATGTTTGACAGGGACCATACTATTGTGGTGTTGGTGCTGAAAAGGCTTTTGGGCGTGACATTGTTGACGCACATTACAAAGCCTGTCTTTATGCTGGCATCAACATCAGTGGAATTAATGGAGAGGTGATGCCTGGTCAGGTAAGTTGAAATTGGTATAAATTATGCACTATTTTTCGTACACATCATTGATTAACCCTTGACATTTTCAGCTTGTGTTTGCTTTGTATAATCTATTTTGATTTCTTGTATATTATGCAGTGGGAATTCCAAGTTGGACCTGCAGTTGGGATCTCAGCTGGTGACGAGTTGTGGGTAGCTCGTTACATCTTGGAGGTAGGTGGCACGTGACTACTTCTGGTGTTACTTTACCTACCTTATCCATGAACTAACTTTCTTTCTTGCAGAGGATCACTGAGGTTGCTGGTGTGGTTCTTTCCTTTGACCCTAAGCCAATCAAGGTTAACATTTTTCCCCTGAAGAAACTGTATGTTGATTTTAATCAAAGTAAAAGTTTTTACATCTAATGTCTTTTGTGTTATTAAAAAACCAGGGTGATTGGAATGGTGCTGGGGCTCACACCAACTACAGGTAACATTTGTTAACAGCAAATATAGCTTCGAGTCCATCGAATCAATAAGGAACAGTAACAGTAGTGACGATGATAATATTTTTGCAGCACGAAGACGATGAGAGAAGATGGTGGGTATGAAGTAATAAAATCAGCAATTGAAAAATTGGGGAAGAGGCACAAGGAGCATATCGCTGCTTATGGAGAAGGCAATGAACGCCGTTTGACAGGACGACACGAAACTGCAGACATCAACACCTTCTTATGGGTACGCAACAAAAAAACACCATACTATACTCTTTTGGTTCTACTAGCTTTCCTTCGACACACTTTTCTATGTGGGAACAAGCATTATGGACCCTCTGAACAAGAAAACGACACTAGGGACCCCTTCTAGAAGTTTTTTTCTTTTTAATCATAATAATTTTTATAAGAAATTTGTGGTGTGATGATTGTTGGTTGGTTCAGGGAGTTGCAAACCGTGGAGCTTCTGTGAGAGTTGGGAGGGACACAGAGAAAGCAGGGAAGGGATACTTTGAGGACAGAAGGCCGGCTTCTAACATGGACCCGTATGTTGTTACTTCCATGATTGCAGAGACAACCATTCTGTGGAAGCCATGAGCAACAACACCTGCACTTTGTCTCTTCCTTTGGATTGGGATCAAAAAAAAGAAAGGAACAGTGGTGCTTTTTCTAATTAGGATTTGGTCCTTTATTTCTCACCTCTTTTTAGGATTTGGATTTCTGGTAATTGTTGTGGTTCGCTTGCTTGGGGCCTTGCTTGTTGCTACAACTAACTACCAAGGCTTCTTCATTGCTTTCCATTTCTTTCCCATGTTTTCCGATTGTTATAATAATATCATAAATAATCATATAATATATGAAAGTGTATTCTCATCGTATATAATGTTATTTGTGAGCTGAAAGTTGCAGTTATGAGATTACATAAAATTACATTCCCGTTGTTTTTTTTTTTTTTTTTTTTTTAATTCTCTTCAAGCCGTATTCTTGGTGGATGTTTTAACGATATTAGTTTATTGAAAAGTTTGTAAAAGAAAATTCTTATTATTTATGGCAGGTAATTTATTGAAAAAATAAAATAAGTTGTATTTATAGAGGTAAAAATGAATAGTTACAGGGGTAAAGAAATATAAATAAATTTAAAAGGTAAAGGAAAGTTTGAAATTTATGGCCTAGGATAATAGTAAATGATTGTTTTTGGCCGTTTGAAAACCAAATATTAATTGATGAGTTCTATTTTATGTAAAATGAATTTAAATAAAAATGTCAAATTTTAAAATCTTAGTTTTGACATATAAATGATAAAAGTTAAACATTTAAGATTCCAAGAACAATCTTTTGGAAATAAGATATGCCAAACAGAATACTTCATGAATCAATTATATAAAGGGGAATAAGGAATCATTCGGCCTTGTGTATTGAAGTTTGATTAGTATATTAAGAGCATAAATATTTTTTATATTGTTAATTTTTTAAAACTATTTTTGAATTATAGTAGTTCATGATCTAATTTAAAATTTTCATAATTTTAACTATTTAAACTAATATATATATGATTATTTGTAACAAACTATTCTGTTACGTTTAGGTTAGTTAGTAGTAATACACTAAAATTATAGTTTTAAAGTTTATAAAAACAATAAATATGATTAAATGTATAAATTATTATGAATAAAATGTATAACTTAAAATCTTTAAATAGTAAACCTCTATTCTTAAGCTAATAACTTGAAAACTTTTATATGGATTTTTATCATTCTCAATTTTAGACCTGTCTTTAAATAAAGGGTTAGACTTTGGTTCACATGGGTTAGAGTTAAAAAGGCTCAAAAGACCATAAATTCACATAAACAAAAAAAGATTAGAACCAAAATAGCAATAAAAGTTCTATGGGTGAGACCAACTCGTGGATCGAATGGAGTTAAATTGGTCTCAAGTAAAATGGGATGCACATGAAAGCTATGGGGTACAAAAAGAAATGATTATAAAAATATTGTTTTAGGCCTGAGGCCCATTTTATTTACGCTTGAGGCCCATTTCATTTTACGCTTGAGGCCCATTTTAGTGTTCCCTCGTCTTTGTTTGTAATTAAGAAAATAGTGATTGATTTTGATTCGCATGAAAAATGAAATAAAATTACAAACAATGTTAAAATAATCAACAAATGAATTCACAATGATAAAAGTAAATATATATAATCAGCTAAAAAAAAAAATGAAAACATAAAATGACATCCCCTGAGAAAAGTTTGAAAGCATAAACCCAAACTCCAACTTTTCGAACTCTGCTGCAGCACATCAACAAATCTGTTGTAAATCTTCTCTAGAAAAGATGCTCTTGCGTGTGGCTGCAGCAAATTTGCTGAAAAAACTTCGCTTTCCTGCTTCTCATGCCTTCCCTGCCTCCACGGTAACCACCACAGATGCACTTTCCGGTACGCAAAACCATGCCTACTCTTTCGTCTTAACTCTCTTGACATCACTTTCACTGCAATTTGATGACACCCCTTACATTTTCTCATCAAAAGTCTCTTTTGGGTTTGCTTGTTTTTCACACGTGTATTCAACTCTTATGGTGATTGTGATCATGTCTCTTTTTTTTTAGATTTTAGATGGAGGGTTTTTGTGTAAACGAGTGGCAAATGAAGTATGCACTGTTATAGCACAATGATGTTAATTTCCAGGGCAAGTTTGTGGCAAATCCAAATGCCAACTTTGGTGCCCTGCATCTTTTCTAGTTTCAGCTATTCTTTAGAGAGACGTTAATTTCCTTGGTGCCCATTTTGAGTTTGGTGTTTATTGGAATTGAAAATAGAATAGATAATATTACTTCAGATTTTCACTAAAACCCTTGCACCCACTTCCTAATTTTGAGGAAAGGAACTATTTTTCCTCTTTGTCATTTAAATTTTATATACTAAGGTTTTTTTCATCTCTCATTGTTGACTGTGCTGCATAGGACCGAGGTCGATCATTGTTATTAGTTGTGCACGGAGAACGGTTTTATTATCCTGCAAGGAAGACGACATTTTTCTATTCTTACTTATTGTTTTTCTGTTACTCCAGTTAAGCTCAAACTTCCCCGTTGGTACCAAACTGGTGGACATGGTTGGAGGATAAACCTTAGGGATCCCTGTTTATGGATTGTTATATCTGGACATGTAGGTATGTTTTTTCTTAACTAGAGGCTACTCATGTTTTGTCATTTCATAATTTTAAAATTGTAACGATGCTATCTCTGTAATTCTGTTATAATTATTTCATGTTGTATTCCAATCTTTTGCTGCTAATTTTTACGGAGAAAGTTCTTCCTAGTGACAGGCAGAGAGTAAAGTTGAATCCTTTGGATCAAGGGGAAAGTTCACTATCTTTTAAAATGTTAATCCCTCAATCAATTTATTCTTTGCCTATCAATTTTTTCGCTTTCACTGGCTGCTATTTCATATGCTTATATAGAACAATGCCGCAAAAATCTTATTCAGCTTCCTTTTCTATATTGTTGGGGAAAACTGGTCACTCAAAATTATAGGTTTCATCTCTAAGACACTCCTCATTAAAGACTTCAAGCTTGAAGCAAGGATAAATCTTGCACCCACTTCTATGTTAGCATTAAATTTAATTGAGATAGTAAGGATTGTAGGGACTGAAATCCTTTGTTTGACAATACTGTGTAAAAGAAACTAAGATGTTAAAGTATGGAGTGTGATTTTTTATGTTTGAGTACACTCTCACTTAGCACATTCCCTATATATTAAATACGCTCTTGGGAAACTTAAGAATGTAATTTTGATTGACCTGTCTATTGGATTGGATGATGAGATAAAATTAAGTTGATTTAAGATTTAAGATGAATTGAATACTTGGATACAAAAACAAAATATTAAAGGAAAAATACAAATTTAAATAGTTTGTTTCCTTTTATTTTCGAAATCAAATTGTACATTAAGCTTATGATATTATGTTGGAATGAAGTTAATGTGAAATGTCCTGTGCCAATTGTCCCACATAATTTAAGTTGAGTAATATGATTTTTGTGCAGCAATAACTTTAGGAATTAGTGCCAACGCCACATTTGCAGAAAATGCGACAACTGAAGCATCTTCTAACAATGACCTGGGAGATGACTTAATGGGCTTGAGAAAGATTGAGGATGGTTCTGTCGTATCAAACATACATACAGCAAAATGGAGAGTCTTTACTGATAAAGCGAGAGAATTTTTTCAGCAGGCAGGATGTTTCTTTGTTACGAAGTTCTTTTATACAGCCTGTGTAGTGGAAAAAGATTGTTGTTGACTATCTATTATTTGCCAGGGAAAACTAGATGAAGCTGAAAAACTCTTCCTTTCTGCTATACAAGAAGCTAAAGAAGGTTTTGGCGAGCAAGATCCGCATGTTGCTTCTGCATGCAATAATCTGGTCATTTTACTTGCAATTGACATCGTCACTTTCTTAATTGATTATATTTTTGATAAAGGAGTTTTATAGGAGGGACAAAAGGTATGAGTTCAACTAGGACAGGGCAAGATTACGTACTACTTGAAAAATCTAAAATGAGAGAGATCAAGCGTCACATTATTTATGAGGCAATAAGGCTTTCCAAGCTAAATGCATATCAAACACGATAATCTTTATCAAAATAATCATTAGAACATTTGATGAAAGATATGATTTGATTATATTAAACAGGGAAATATTATATGACTTGATTACATCAAATAGGGAAATATCATAGCAAATATTTATCATTATTAATTATTGATTTTCTTCCTTATTACTGTATCTCTTCATCATTATAAATAAGAATACTTACGTGTGTTGTTTAGGCTAGTTGAGAAATAAAATGACTCTGATAATATGCCTCATTTTGATTATTATTCTTTCAGGCAGAATTCTACAGGGTTAAAAAGGCATTTGACAAAGCAGAGCCATTGTATTTGGAAGCCATCAATATATTAGAGGAATCTTTTGGTCCTGATGATGTACGGTAGGGTGCAATAACTGTTCCCATCATAAATAATGCTTCATCTACTTTCAATTGTATGAAGCTGAGTATCATTACTAGGAATCAGAAATTTTATAAAATAAATGAATGGGAATTGTGATATTATATAGATCTTACGTCAATCAGGTTTAATGCTTATTAAGGGACTTAATTGATGATCTAGAGCTAGCCTGGAAATGGGTCTTGGGAACATAATATTCTGAAAAGGAGGAACAGATGTAGATAAGAAAATACTAGAAAGTTTCAACTTAAGCCCATTGTACCAAATAAATGAAAATCGTTGCTTCAAGATTTGTGGAACAAGCCTTCAAATTTCCTAGTTCCTACTCGATATATAATATAGGCAGTCAACTTTGAATATCTTGTAATCCAGTTTTCCGTGGAAGGATGAAACATAGAGAGGTTAAGACTCCTTGATCTGCTCTACAAATCAAGGACGGGTGGGGGTGGAAGAATAATGTACATATGTGACAAGTTGGATGCTAATGATATGTATGCTATTGCTTGAGAGTGTATGTTTATATATATGGTATAATTAAGGAATATTAGGGAAATCGTACTTCTTTCCACCATTTTCCTTGATAGATTGTTTCTAATCCCTAAATCTGTGATCAATTCTCTTAAAATTGTGCATAAATATGGTATTGTAATTGTGGAATAAACCCATAATTTATATTCTCGTCTAAAGTAGGGACCAAAACCAAAAAAGGAGGTAAATTATAGGGTAAGAAATGCCTTTAAGCTATATATATATGTGTGTGTGTGTATGGACGTGGATATGGATATCCATATTGATTTCCACATATCCATTCTTGTCTCTAATGTTGAATATTTGATCATGTAGGGTTGGAGTTGCTGCTCACAACCTTGGGCAGTTCTACCTTGGACAGAAGAAATTGGAGGAAGCTCGTGTTAACTACGAGGTAATTAGTTGAACTCAACAATCTTGATCTTAGTGTTGTGTTTTTTCTCTCCCATTATTGGATAAGTATCACTTTATTCAACTCTTCTAATTAATATCCATCAATTTTACCCTACTCTCAATAATGTCTTGTACTTTGAACTACAGGAACTAAACCCCACAAATTACCCTATTTTCTAGGACACTCTAATATGGTGTTGTGAGGCAATACTTAATTGAGAAAAACATCGCTGCTATTATCAACCATGTAATTTTTTTCTACAAATTGACAAGTATGACTTACTATTTCTTGGGTCTACAACAAAGTCCCCCACCTGAACACTTCTTTCTCTTAACTCCTAGTCGTGGGTAAAGAGAGTCTCTTAATCAAGACAATAATGAAGGCAAAAGTTGGATAAAAGCCCTTAATAAGTACAGAGTTCTACAAGAGAAGGTCCCCAATGAATTTTAAATGAACCTATAGAAACCAAAACACTCAACTTTTTAAGCAGTTGGAAATCTTCTGAATGTTATGTAATGTTGGTAATTTTGTTTGTACATTTTTTGTTATTCCCTTTTTCCATGCACTTAATCTGTTTGTGACACTAACACAGTTTGATATTGTAGTTAGTCCTACTGCTTTATGTTCTTTCAATTCTAGTGACCACCTTTTCTGCCTTTTTTTTTAACAGCGCGCTTTGAAGGTATGGAATCTAGTATTCTCAGGGAGAGGCTGTTACTTTCCTCTGTATATCACCATGTATTTCATTTTTTATATCTTGACATCCTTTCTGTGTTTGTTGATTGAGGCTGTATGTTGTCTTGATTATAGCATGTGATAATGTCTATTGATTCAGATAAAAAGGCGTGTTCTGGGGTATGGCCATTCAGAATGTTCAGATACAATGTTTCATCTAGGAGTGGTAATTATTTGTCCTTTTGCACTACTACTTTTTGTTTTTGTTTGTTCTGTTAAAGTAGTCTAGCACTGTCTTTAGAAACAAGAAATTTAGATTCTGGAATATTGATCTTCAGATCAAAATAAATAAAAAAAAAGGTAGTGTTTTGGTTAATTCAGTTGACATGCTTCTTCACTATCAATTTCCAAATTTCCACCTTCTTTTTCTGTTTACTATTTTTAATAATTTGGAAAGGAAAATGAAAACAAAATTTGTTTCCACCATTTCCTTTACTACATCTTAGAAACATAAAATTTTATGAAACAGTGGCATTTTTATCTCCACTAGATTGAAAAAATTGAGTTGAAGATAGAAACAGCTTTTTATAGATGGAGTCTTTCACTACTATTTTCACAAAACTTAGACATGCTACCACAAAAGTTTAACCCCAAAAATGAGTGAAAATGTGGATTGAAAGTGGTTTATTTGTTTTAGAATGTGGGTAGAAACAGGATACTGATTTGTCATAGATATTCTCATTACCTGCTCTTTTGTAAAGCTATGCGAGAAATTTTATGCCATAGGTTTTACATGTATTTCTAGTTTTTTTTTCTTCTTTATTTTGAATAAAAAAGGGTATTTCTACTTTCTATTCTTAATAAACTTCTTTTACAAGAAAAAAAAAGAATTGTGAATTAAGGTGATGCATGAAGGAGCAGTGAAATAAGTTTGTTTTAGATATACATGATCAGTCTGTGCCAATGCTCCACAACATTGTAGTATATGAAAAAAATCTGAGATTTAAAAGGATAGTCTATGTAATTTCTCCGGCATATAATAGTTTTCTTGCTTCTTTTAGGTCTAATGCTTAATAGGGGGGTTTGGAATGCAATTGCTTCGTTGTGAACTTATTTTTCTCTTTTTGACGCTTACTGGAAGTTGGAATTTTTTCTCAACGGAGGATCTTATTCTACTGTAATTGTGTTCAGGTTTTGTATCTTCAAGGAAAAGAAAGGGATGCTGAGGTCCTTATTAAGGACTCTATAAGAATGCTGGAGGTATGTGGAACATCGTTATATAACTTAAATTTTTCCCCACAGTGGTAGTTCGTAGTTGTTATTATTATTATTATTATCAGTTGTGCTTAATCTAACTATTTTATGAATGTAGGAAGGTGGTGAAGGGGAGTCATCTGTATGCATTAGAAGACTACGTTACCTCTCACAGGTGGCCTTTTAAGCCTTTTTCCTCGCAAATAATCTTTGATAAAATATAATATCCCTTCCAAAAAAGCATATATATATATATATATATATATATATATATTTCATGCATTGCCAGTGTAAAGATTGTTTTGGGTGTCAACCAATTAGAAATCACCCTATATAACTTTTAAGGTAATTATTACAGAAGTCAACAATCCTATCATACATAACAATATGAAAAACCTTTACACTGTATATTTATATATGTTGGCAAGGATGAAATGTAATATTTATCTTGAATATTTTGCAATTGCTTAGGGGGTAGAATCACACAGTACAGTAATGTTAATATAAACTTGTGCTATACCATGGGAATCAATTTAAGGCCAGTTATAATAGTTATTGGCAGAAAGTTGGAACAATAATTATTATCGGAATTTATAATAATAATAATAGCCGTCAGCAGTTTTGTATTATTAGAATATGTTCAACAGCAAATGTTGTGGGACAGTAAAGGGCAGAAAGTTAGGAGCTGTTTGCAAATTTTTTTTATGATGCTGTTACATATTATTAAAATGTGTAGTTGTGTAAATAGAATGATACATCACGTGTTTGTCTTTTAAGACTGAGAACTAATCTATTTAGGAGTCTGCACTCGGGGAGACAGCAGATACTATTATGTTTTAAGCATTTTATCTCTTTTAGTGATTCTGTTCAGTTAGTGTTCTATCTATAAGTGGAGAAAGGACACCTAAAACCTATTTCACACAATCCAAGTTGACTTGAAGGGTAAAATATTGTTTACATACTTGCTCTCAGACACAACTAGATAATAGATAAAAACTATTCTTGTTTCTTCACCAAACAACCTTTAAATTTGAGAAGAGCTGGTTCTGGGCTCTCTGTAGGGTTTTTTTACCAATTTGTAAGGAGTTTGGTCTTCTTCGAAACATAATTATGAGTTCCAGCATATAAAGCCAAAATGAGTTTGTGCGTTGTTCACCTCAAAGTGGATCTGTTTCTGTTTATTAATTCCCATATTATCTTTCTTAATTATATCTACTTATTGCTGTATTCTTTTAGATATATATGAAGTCACATCAAGTTGCTGAAGCTGAGATGATTCAGAGAAAGATCCTGCATATTCTTGAATTGTCAAAGGTTATTTTGTGAACTTCTTTTGTTTGCTCTATATCAAGTTTCCTGTTCATGATGATGCATGTATATTTAAAAAAATATGTAAAGTACTGAGTATGGGGATAATTTTTTTAGGAAATTGTTTAAGTAAAACAAACTTCTGCTTGATGAAATAAAATAATCCTCACTACTCAAATACAATTTCTCTAAACTGGCTGAGTTTTTCATCTGAATGAATTGGTGGTTGCGGCTTATTTGGTACTTTCTCTGCCACTTTTATGTCATGCCATTGTTAGGGATACAAGGATGGCCTTGACTTGACTAGTTGGTTTCTTTTCCTGTTTCTTACTGTCACTGTATTGAGCAGGCCCATAGATAGGGTGGTTGCACGCTATTATTTTCTGATTAAGAGTTCAGTTGTGATAGAATGCTATTTCTATTCTTGCTGAATAATAGTCAAAGATTCAAGTTATTCTATTTAGATTGACATTTTATTATTAGCATATTTAATTTATTTGATCAAATAACAGTGGGTGCTACTTCATAAATAGACTCCATTTTTTAAACTAGTTAGGAGTTTCATTTCTTGCAAAACAATCATGATCTGATTATTCATAAAACTATTATTATTATTTAACAATTGTGGAAAGAAAGTAGCATAAGTGGCACTGATGTCAGATTGATATTTTATGATGTTCCTTGGTAGGGATTTGTAATCTTTTTCCATTTGCCACTTTCTGTTTTCATTTAGAATTATTTGTGGATCATACTCAATGAAATTAGAAAATGTTGCATGAATTGTTGTCACAAAAATATGTCGTCATTGTCAAAATCACGATGCATTTGGTGTAATATAGGGATGGAATTCCTTGGCTACAGTTATTGCAGCTGAATCTCTGGCTTTGACCCTGCTAGCATCTGGCAATACAAAAGATTCAAAAGATCTTCTTGAAAGGTTGTAATCTTAAATCTGGGAAATTAATTTTAATTTTATACAAATGAAATCCTCAACTTTTTTCCTTTCAGATGTCTTGATGTCAGGAAGGAGTTGCTTCCCAGTGATCATATTCAGGTATGTTTTTCTTTGACAGTAATTTTGGCAGTTCCAATTATGTTTAGATTTCAATTCCCTAAAATTGATTGCAAAGCTGGTGTTTTCTTATTTGAAGAAAAATCATGACGTTTTCTTTCTTTATCCATGGTCAGATTGGTGCAAACCTACTTCATCTAGCAAGAGTGGTAATGCTTGACTGCAGTCAACATAAAAAGTTGGATGTTTCTAAAGCTGAAGCTGAGCTTGACATGGCGAAGAATCATTTGCATAATTCCATAAGGTTGGTATTAGTTTGAGATGCCTATCTCTTTCTCAACTACTTTTGAATATCGAAACTCAAGCAAGTTATCATATGCTTTGTTTCTTTTTCTAGTCACAATTGTTCTTTCTTTTTACAGTGCAGTTTTTTTTTCTGTGTCCATGCCTTTTTGACAGGTGGATTTAATATTTTTATTCATACAACATTTAGGTTGGGTTGGTTCACTTAAGGAAAGGATAATATTTAATTAATTAGTTCTGAAATAGATTTATTTTATCGAATGAGCATTCAACAACTGATTATATTGTGGGGTAACCTTATGGACCTTATTGAATTATATTTGCTGAAGAAAACTTGTGCGTTTTAATTTCCTCCCAACATTATTGCATTACACCAGTAATTTCTTGTTGAAGAATTAGACTGGTCTTATATAACTTTTAATTGTAAACATTAATATAATTTGAACTATCATATTTTGAAGGATAATATTTGGTTTAAGGTGAAGGCATTTGCCTGGTTTGCCCAGCAATTACAGCCATCTCCTGAAATTTCAAGAATTTGTCTAGTCTATAGAATGAAGGACATTTATGATATGCCATTTCTTGTTCCATCTCAGAATTGCACGTGAATGTTTACGGAAGGTATCAAAACAAAAGGACAAGTTAAAGAGAAACAGTGAGCCCGGATATTCTAGAAAGGAAGGCCAAGCTGCACTGGCCATATTGGTTAGTTTTATGGGATTATTTTTGTGATTAAGAATGATTTGTTTATTAAAATATAAATGTAACTTTTTCAGTTGCAATCACTCAATACATTGTCGTCAGTAGAGTTAGAAAAGCAAGAATTGCAGAAGATTCAGGTTAGATTACAAGCCTTGATGGCATTACAACTAGGTTCTTTTCCCAAAGAAATGAGAAAATTGCAAATACAATATTTCTACTTGGTTAAGTGTTGATGTTTTGCTAAGCAGGAAGGGAACATTAACCTCGAGGCTCGGGATGCACTTCTTCAATGCATTTCTGCTTACAAAGAGGTAAACGTTTTTGTCTGATATTTTTTGGGGGATGTATAATCTAATTTTTCAAGTTAATTAATCGTCATATATAATTAATGTACTATTTTGGAACATTACTGAGTAGTATAACGTTATTTCAGGTAAAAAAGAAGTTGATTTTTTTCCTTTCTGAGGAGAGCATTTATATAAGATTTTGTTGATTGATGGTTCCATGTCTGCTAAAAAAATTGAAAGTTATGTCATTGGCTCATCTCATCAGAGTAATCAAATATGAAATGAAGTTCGATTAATAAATTCTTGCTATTCTAGTAATTCCTCATAGAAATTCTGGTGATGAAATATTTGATGAGAGTGCACACATATTGGGAGAATTATTACTGGACATTGTGCTTGACAGTGGCTTCTACAATGGTCCATGATATTAGGAGTCATGGGTGGTCCATAGATCAAAGCCGTTCATTTTATATTACAGAATATTAATCTCTTAAACCAATAAAATGAATGATTTGGATCAATAAACCACCCATGGTCCCTAATATTTTGACTGTCGATGTTTTTTTTTTGACATCTTTACAAATCTGTTGCTTTATGAATTTCATGTAGCATTAAGGAGACAAAATTTTCATCTCCTTACATGCATTTGAGACCATACAAATGATGTTTCATTAGCAAATCATTACATGAAGGGTGTGAACATCTTCCGTGCATTTCTTTCATATGGGATTTTGAAATCTGTTCCATCTTCATTCTTGCTTTGCAGTTTGTATCTGAGAAGTCAATTGCTGATACCCCTGAAATAAAGAACGAGTATCTTTCATGTTTAAAGCGAGCTCAAAATTTGTTTGGACACAAACTTCATTAGAAGCCAAGCAATGAAACACCATGACAGGATTTTTTGTTCCCCGTTTCTTTTATTTATTTTTTATTATTATGTTTATGTGTTTACTTCAATACATAGGCAATTTTTTTGTTGATAAAGGAAATAAGTAAAAAGGGAAACAATGTTACTGAGCATAGAAATACTGTTGTTAATTACACTACCTTTATATTGAACTGTTCTATGCTCAGTTATAGTATTTTCTTTTATATCACTTCAATATACTAGACCCCCATCCACCCCCATTTGATTCCAGAAATAATATTTTTCCGTTCTGGGAAAGTTGCAGTGCTAACATTTCTCTCGACGAAGCCATAATTTTTTCACTGAAAAGCATTTACCCTTGTATATTCTTGTTCTCTAGTTCCAAACATGACACTTCCGAGAGAAAATCTAGTAATGTATAGTAATCATACCTTCAAAGAACGTATCAAACTAAGCATCCAATTGATTTTTAAGTAAAAATCATTTGAAAATTTTGAAGTTGCAACACATTCTTACGATGAGATTATATATATAAAAAAAATTAAACTAACAGACAGTAAGATTGAGAAGGATGCAGTTTACAATTCCCAAAAGAAAAATCATGATGAGAACATAAAGGAAGTGCTGATTGTGAACTTTTAGTAGGGCATATACACACCACACATCTTGAAGTGGTTGGTTTCTGACTGAACCTAAAAGCCTCTAAAAAGGGTTGAAGAATAAAACTCTATTGGTGTAGACAAGTCAGAAAAATACATTGCTATAGGCCACACCAGTTTCTTACCGGAGCCAAACGACCACATATTTAAACTTCTGGTAGGTCCGAAAACCCATATTTCATTAAATGATGTTATTAAAATTCTGACAACATCATTGTGATTTGTGAACACTTCAAAAAAAAAGTTACACACACCATTCCTGACACGTGAAGTTCTCAACCACAACACATTGCATTGCATGGCGGAACATAAATTTTCCAAACACATTCACATTTTTCAAAAAGAAGTAGTCTCATGTGATCATGTCCTTCAAGCTCTTCTCTCTGAACTCTCTCGTTGAGAGAAAGAAGCCTCAAGAAACCAAAGATGAATTGGCCATTGTGAAAGCTGCTGCATGGGCATGGTACCTACATGGTTCAGGGTCTAAAGCAAAGGCCAAGAATGAGTTTGATGTCAAAAGATCTCAAACTGTAGCAAGGCCTTCACGTTACAAGTTAGAAGCTATGAGAATGGCTAAGGAAACACCATCAATTCGCCCCATTAAGCCTCTTCTTGACTCATATGAAGTTCAACGAATTTCAAAGCAATTGGATGGGCTTATTAAAGAGTCTGGCCAGAACAACATTGGCAATGGCTGCAGCAATGCAGATAACAGTGATCGTAAGGATAATGGTAACAGAAGGATGAAGAATAAGCAGAGGATGAATAAAAGGGCTAATATGGTAGGTGGCACTGCTTTATCAGTCAAATGTGTACCTACGGTTAATCTAGCTATGTGTCTGCCAAAGGCCAATCATGCTTTATGATCATTATCTGTTTTCCATTACTAGGTTTTGGTGATTTATATCTATCTAAATTGCATGTAATCCATGTTTCTGTAGAATAAATTTGTTGACCAACATAAGAAATTTAAACTAAGCATATATATGTTGTTTGTAGACAAAGTTTCTACAAATAAAGTGTCGTGCTTAAGTATTATGGTAAAATACATGATTAAAAAGAGAGATTGTGTTTAAAATTGTTAGCTTTTCCAAAATTAAACTCAGTGGTCAACCAATTTTCTTAATAAAGATTAGTCATTGTTAAATTCGGTGGTATTTAGAACAATAACATGAGTTGTCGGAGATTTCACGTTGTTTAAAGATATAATTAAATTAGAATATATATACATATAAACTTCATCTTACAAGATAATTTTATAGGATTAAGTTAGTTTAAAGTTTATTTCTTAACATAGTATTATATTCATCCAAAGTCTATTATAATTAAATTATCTATTGTTGGGTATATCATGTCATCGTCATTAAACCATAATTAATGTTTAATTACACGAGATATATATATGTCTCGATGTGAGAATTATGTTAGAAATTTCATGTTAACTAAAAATATGACAAATTTACACTCATCTTGCAAATAAATTTTGTAAAGCTTAGTTACGTTTGAAATTTGACTTAAAAATAACTCAAATCCAAATAATGTATTTTTCTTTCAAGAATTAACTTGTGTTAATTGTTACGTATGTTTTTGTGGAACATTTGGAAAATCAAAATCTTCATAGAAGAGAAAATAATTTGAAAGGATTTAATTTATAGAATCATTGATAAGAATCACGAGTCAGTGTAACTGAAGAAGTGTAGGTGAATGGTAGCTTGTGAAGAGCCCTTTTAGGGCTCAGTCATGTGATTCCTGGGACTCCTAACCTTACTTCCAATGTAGGAAAGATATAACACGTGCATTTCATAATCTTTACATCAGTGTGTTAGAAGTACCTAAATCAATTGAAGCTCATGTGTTTCTTTCTCTTCAAAGTAATAATTTGTATATCATCACTCAACACAAATGTGAAGGCTACTCATTTTGATAACGCTATCGTAGGTTAAAGTAAATAAACTTTGGTTTTATTGCTACCACTTCTGTTTTGGCATATGGCTTCTATCAATGAAATGAATTTTTCGTTAGAAAGTTTGAAACTATTAAGATTAGTCGCATTGGGTTAAGTTCACACAAACAAAAAGAGTTAATGCCGACTTTATACAAGCGATCCCTTTCATAATGTGAAGTTGTAGAAATCCAATATGATGAGAAATTAATTATCTTTTTGTGATTTGTTGTTCGAAAAAAAAAAGAAAAATTTCCTGGTTCAGTTTGCTTTGTGCCGACTTTATATTTCTTGGATCCCAAGTTTCTCTGTTCCCTTACTTATCTCTTTCAACCATAGCTCAAATTAACCTTAAATTATTGCCACACTCCAGTTGTTGAAAATAGAGAATGTGCCAATGGAGACTTTCTCATAAATATTGTATGCACCGATAACAACCCTTTCTTTGTTGGTAAAATTTATATCTTAATTTTAAAATATAAGGCACGTCTTAGATTATCAATTTATTTCAATATCCTGAATTTCTCATCTTGTTTTAATGTTTTAATGGTGCAACATGAGGGAAGAATTGTTTTTGATGGCAAAGGTTTATTATTTTTAAATTGTTTGATGTAGGGTTGCAGAACTTCATGATATAAATTCTCCTATGGGTCGTGTAGTGGCAGTCCTCTTCTGGTTATTATTTTGTTTTCGTTCTTGCTGAGAAGTGAGTCATGGGATGGTTGTCCTTGAATTCTACCTTGAAATTCCTTTTCATAACTCATATTGGTGGGCAATCTCTGATACCACAGCATGGGCATCACGCCAGTTAACAGCCTTAAATCGTCGTCCATCAGGACCACGAATCATGAGGTCTTTGAACCTCTTCCTTTTCAAACCATCATAACAAAAGTGGGTTTTGTCTGAAATCAACTCTTCATTTATGTCCTGCAATGGCCAAGCAGATCAAGCTTCAACAATAGCAAACTAAGAACCGAAACCAACCTCTTCTCTCCCTCAGAAGAAGAGTGATCTTGTCGTTGATAATAGAGCAAAGTTTCCCCAAAGCATAAAAACATTCAACAATTTAAGAAATACAAATTCAACCAAGACAATGATAAATGAAACCCCTTGGTCCCAAAAGATCAATCCTCTTACAGGGAATCCTCGCTAGTTGCAGGTGTAATTACATTAAGGATTCACATAAATTTTCACATAGATTTTGATTCTCTCATGTGAGATTTTCGTATGAAATATTAATAAGGAGAATGCAATGTTGCTCTCTAGAAACCATGTTGTGTACCTTTTCCTCTGTAAGTGATTTTTTGGCTTTGCTTTTCTCCTTTTCCTCTGTATCTTTTCTATCAACAAAAAAGGTTACAATAGTTTTAAGTTACACAAAAGCTTAAATAATTGTCTTTATTTCCTTTTCACATAAAAACTTTGTGAAAACTTCATTGGACAGTGATATGGTCCTTCTGAAAAGATTGGAGATGGTGCAACATTCCGAGCTTGATAAGATAAATGGAACCTAAATATGCCTTCGATCCTAAATTGCATAGTGGAATTGACAACGCAGATCTGCTGGAGGAACAAATCCTAAATTGTTTAGTTTACCCTAAACAATTTAAATAGCGACCTATGACTACTAGGTCTAAAGACGAGGACCACTTTGTTTTAGCCTAAAGATGAAGGTCATGCTTTACTAGAAATTGCATACATTCACTAATGACAGTGTATGATCAATTATACATTTGAAATGGTTCAACAAGGGTTTAAGTTTAAGAATGTAGAGTGAACCTAATATACAGCTGCAGTTTTATCAAGATTTACATAGATGAGCAACAAATGGCACTTGACAAGTGAATAAAACAAAATAACAGTAACTATGATCTTATTGGATTTAGCCAAAGGATACACAATAACTTCCATTACTCTTCCCCAAAAATGATTTGGTTGCCACCTTACTCTCTCCTATAGTAATATTTCATGCTCCAACAAAAAAAAAAAGAGGCTTGTACCTCAAGTAAAATTCATGATGAAACATCATATCTCAGATCTTGGAACCTTTTCATCAAGCTCAACTTGAAACCCTCAACTTCTGCATCCTCAAGTGAATTTGGTACAGACCTAATTACTGAAACGGCCCCGACCTGATGCATGGATGCTAGAGCTTCATCTATAACAATGAAGTAATTTATGTCAATAAAAAAGAAACAAAAAAGATTAGCACTAGCAGTACTATTTTGCTTTTGCTTTTGCACATCTTTCAACCTCATAATGTTATTTGAACTGAGTTCTTAATAATAAAAAATATTGACAAATATAATGTCCCAAAGTACCAAGTTATTTTTCATCTTTAAAAGTCCATATCTATTGAATAAGGACGACAAACTGAATATTGTACAAATAAATTAATAAAACGTTAGTATGTAGAGGTTGAGTACTTTTGGTGTATTATTTAGAACAACGAAAGCACCATCGGTCTTAAATCTACCTCTCCAAGAGAGCATGATCATAAGTATATTTTAAACAAGTCTACACAGAACACGTAAATAAAAATACTTAAGAATTATGATTCCACCTGAGTGTAATAGTGCATCAAGAGCTTGCAATGCTGCTTTCCGTGTCCGGTCATCTTTCGCTGTGCTTAACATATTTAAGAGTTCTTGAGCTCCACCCATCTCAATTATCTTCTTTCTTCTTTCATCTTGCGAGCAAAAAAGTAACAATGTTGACTACAAAAAACTTATGCAGAGACAAAAGATTTTAGAATGTAATAAATCACCTTGTTTCATCCTTAATCAGTTTCATGAGATACCTAAAAAAACCTCAGTAAGTATTTCATTATCAGTTTTTGGGGACAAAATTTCAACCTATATTAACTCTTTTATTCCAAATTCAAAATCTCCCATCAACTATAATTTTGTCATCTCAAGAATAAGCTAAGATTAATACTAAATGACTAAATGCAACTAGTGTAAAGCAGAAGGATAATGTAACTATGTTTGTCGCAAGAATAGAAATTTGATAACCTACCCTAATGTACAAATAAATAAACCAACAAGTGCTTCAATATATGTCATGTGCCAAAGAAATATGGATCATAAAGTACCAATAACAAGCAATTAGCGGTGACACAGATAGTGATAGGAAAACTTACCATCTACTGCAAAACGAGTCAATCTAGAAGCTCCCATCCTTTTGAACAAGGGATCCTTGACACGCAAAAGCGAAATAGACTGTTGCATCAAATTATCTCCTGAAAATTGTATTTCAACAACACTGTAAGGCTAGAACTACAAAAAGCAAATGAAGACTTTTTACAAGTTGAAATTGTTGATGGAAAATTGCGGATACCCATATAAGGAAAGAAATGGTATCCTGCAACCCCGGCAGTCACAAAAAAAATCGTCTTCAATAGCCATCCAACTTTCCTCTCGGCTTCTTCCTCGATCGATAGCTCATCTGAAAATCGAAAGAGCAATAAGTGAAGCCGTGCAACATAATTGTAGTTGAAATACAGAAACCAGAAATTGAATTAGAAAAAGAAAACCACTTTCTTTTTATTTTACAATGTCTGATGATCTTAGTCATCACCATACAACATAATCACACAAAAAAATACACCGAAATCATCACTCTAACATAAACGGTATAAGCTAACCAGGAGTCCGCGGCGGCTGCTCCCGCTGCGCGGCGGAGGCCTGGGGATTGCAAAGCTGAGGCTTGGAGACGATGGTTCGGAGGAAGATGGTAGGGTTTTGGGAAGAGTGGAGGAGCCTCGAGGTGGGTCTGAGGACCTTCGAAGCTAACAAACCAAACCCCATTCTCTCTTTTTTACTTTCTGATTCGCTTTCTCTTTCTTTCGATAGATAATGGCTTTGTTCGGAGTGGGAGATGGTGATGCAACAGGCGATGGTTGAAGGAATCTTCTTCAGTTCCTGAAGCTGCGATGTGAGTAAGTTTGTTTCGTTGGTGAAGAAGAAAATGGTTTTCAGATTTGGGTGGGTGGAGTGGTCCGATACTCGATTTGGGTTTTGCCCGACCCGAAACTAATAAATGGTTGCGAAAATGAATGAAAACTACTTTGAGGGCTTGCCATTTCAATGTTGAAAAAGTGGAGTTCGTCGGTTTTTTTGGGAAGGCCCATTAACAGCCCACTTAATGCAAACATAAAACAAATGAAGGCAAAGTATTTATATTTGAATAAATAATATAGGCACTCATCATACAATTATAATAAATTATAAATTTAAATTAGTCAATTACCTTAAAATTCATATAAAAAAAAATTGATCGACATAAAATACGACACTTCCTAATTGTTCTTCACCAAAATCAAAGGGCATTACAGAATTTGAACCCGAATGTGTTTTCCGGGTCGGATTCCGAATTAAACAATGTTATTTATAGGGCCAACAGGAGCTTGAGATGAATTAGTGATTTTAGCCCACGATCTATTTGGGTAAGGAACAATTGCTATCTGTACCCCCAACAACTTTTTCTTTCACCAATTCAAACACTTCTTCCTCTATTTTAAATTGATGGATACGAAAGTCACCGATCCATAAGTTAAAAGGCGAAAAAAATATTTTAGTTGTGCAAAGCCTGTTCTGAAACTATCTTTAACAATATTCTTTGATTTTTATAAGAATAAATTTATTCTTTTACCTTAAAAAATCACTTATTATTTTATAATTTGTAATAATTTAAATTATATTATGGGTTCCATCAATTCTCTTACAGTGGAGGTTAGTTGGTTAAATCGTGATAGTTAAATAGTTATATCTAATGCTTGTCCAGTATTCGAAATGTTAAATAAAGGTGTTAAAATTTGAGGAAAAAACAGTGTTACATGAATCCAATATTTTAAAGATGGATGAAAGAGGACGTTGATGAGTTGTAGTACCCACTAAAGCAAACCCTAAAGAAACCTTCCACATAAAAAACTCGCACCATAGGTATCAAAAGTTCTATCATTCTTGGATATTCTCTTAACACAAATCTCTATACAAGCTCTTATTAGAAAGACTAGGTAAAGGGTTGGGTTGGGACCATTCCCACAAATGTGCAACCCATGCTCATAACATAACCCAATTCACCCTTCTTTTTCCACTTTACAGATTCATTTCACCCTTCAATTCCAATTTTAAATTTGGTCTCTTTTTCAATGAATTCGGCAGCGTTTCTTGTACCGGGTGGAATATTATATCCCAACTTTCCACATCTTTTGTTTCTTTTGTGCTCAAAATCAGAGATTCCAACTTAGCCATAGCTGTAAAATAAAAATAAAAAGAAAAAAATTGTTTGTGTAATTATTATTACTAGAATCTTTGGTGAGAAAATAATGTAACATTTTCCTTGGGATTGCACTTTTCTTTTGTTCTCGAGACTAGGTGAAGTCTGCTCCACGGTCTTATGGCCAGCTGGTTCCTATAAATAAAATAATGTTCTGATTGTGACGTAACTTACTTTCCACCTATTCTCTGTTCTCTATTCTCCCCTGGAACAAATAAATTCCTTTCCCCTTTTCACCCTTCACTCCTCCACTCTCTACTACACCTGCTTCCACACATTCTTCCTAATAATAATCAATCAAGTTTTATGGATTCAATTCAAATCATACCTTCATCATGTTTTTCTTCACATTCATCCAAATGAGTTAGGGCTATGATATCTTGTACCAATCATACCCATACAATTATTAATATTTATATTTATTGGTTAATATACGAATAAATTTTTTGAGAAATCAAACTTTAGACGGTTTCAAATACAGGGACTAAATAGTATTTAATTAGGTTGTAACTCATTTATGGTAATGGGCCATTCCATGTTTGCTTTTTTTTTTGACTCCTATATCACTTACCTGTCCCACTCACTTCCTTCTGCCATTTTTATTCAGAGATGTTTCCTTCTCCCAATTTTCATATTTCATGGAAAAAAGACAGTTAATACTGGAATATTTTAATACTTAATATTTACTACAAAATCATTTCTAGCCACGACCTTGTTTAATTCCTTGCAACCCTTTTCATAATTAGTTAAATAGTATAAAATGCAGTTTCAAACTCATTTTAATAGTTAATTACTTCAACTCGAGTCATGAACTAAATACACTCAAATTTAATTGAAATTTTAACCATCTTAAGCACACAAATGTTGTAAATGCTCTCATATTTTCCCACTAATATGTGCTACACTTTAGTATAACTTTATAGAAAACTATTAATTATACTTCAAATTACATAGGACAAAATAGCTTTGTTTACAAAAAAGGTTTTTAAAATCGTGAATGTGGGAGAAGATAATGTATCTCAAAGAATATAAACTTCACTATATTTATAAACTCAGGTCAAGCCCTAAGAGATTGGATTAACCTAAGGAATTGGATTTTATCCTATTATAAATAAAATTCAATCCGGTCTACTAAATATTTTTATGAAATTCTTGTAGGAGTCATTAAAAAAGGTTATAAAAGATAAAAAAAATATTGATTTTACTTATTTTAAACTTCTCTTTCTTTACAATTTTTATACAATAAAATAATTTTAGTTCATTTTCTCCTCTCTTTTTTTCCTTATTCCTTCATATTTTTCAAAGCAATAATGACCAGGGAGGAAAATCGGAGGGTGTAGTAGGGTCTCACTGACTATCCAATGTGAGGATTAAACAAGCCTAGATAGACCTAGATCGTTACTTAAATTGATGTTCCCATATTATAACATAAATAAAAGAAGTAAACATTTATCAGTGTTTTATGTGGTTTGGCTCATAAACTCATTGTCTTAAGGTTTTGGGTTGAGAGTGATGTTAGTGTCTTATGTGGTTTGGTTCAGATCTCATTGATGTTGTTCTCCCCAATAAAACACTCTGTAAAATCTGACATAATATATATATATATATATATATATATATATATATATATATATATTAAAATATATTAAAATATCCAAACGACAAATTGTTAACCGGGCCAAGTCTGTTCACAGTGGTTATATTATTTATGTGATCCTTCATATGTGTGTGTGAGATAATATTTTAATCAAAACATTAAATATGTAGGGTCACCGGGCAGTTGTAAAGTGTCTTTCATTTATAGGTTTGTGTACCTTGCAAATTAAGCCTATTGTAGGTTCAACATAGTACAAAAACTTATCGCTTCAGCAAAAGGTTAAATATATTTTTACTTTAATAAATAAAAATGAGTTATATGCTTATAAGCACCATGTAAGAGAGAGATTAATAAAAATCTCAAATAATTTTGCATTAATTATACTCCAAACAAACCAATCAAACGAGTTCTTGAAACATAATTACAAAAATTACAATTGCAACAGAAAGTAGATTGGTTGGAAACAAAAAGTTGAAACCCTTTTGCTTAGATGATTAATCGTTGTAGAGGCAAACAAAACCTAATTGAACGTACACCAATGAAATTTATTTGACAAAAAACAAGTTAGGTGTGGAAATGGAATGGGGTAACCATTGATCATTCTATATTTTGTGGGGGCATGTGTGGAGAGATTTTTATGCTTGTGGTGTGAATAGCATTACTGTATTTCCTTTATAAGTCATATTTTAATTTATTTTTGTTATTATTAATAATTAGAGGCTGTGCATATAAGTATTACTTTAAGAACAGTTAAAGCCTAAGAAATCAGTAGCAAGAAAGGAAATGAATCATAACCTATTTGTTTGGTTATGAAAATTAAATATAATCAAAAGTTGACTTCATAATGAGTTAATGTTTTGACTTTAATTCAAAACAAAATAATATTATGATTTCCATATTATTTTACTCATATCTTTTTTATTTTCTAATATGATTTAGTGTAAATTATTTATTAATATATTACTATTTGACGTTCTTTAAGATTAAAAAACTGTTCATAATTACTAATGTATTTGCTTAATTTGATTAAAATGGGGTTAACTTTATTCCCACAAGGGTGTAACATTATTTTGTTAAGGACTTTAATCATACGAAAGATATTGTCGGGAATTAGAAGTGTCTCGGGCGGCGAACTATTCGAAAGTAGCTGTTCTTGTCCCATCCCACTTCGTTTCTTCTTAGTAATCGTAAAATCTTGTTCCTTCACTTTCTTCCTTCTACTACTAATGTCTTTGTCCTCTTCTCATCAAACCAATACCCTTTTACCTTTTTCGCCAAATCTTATTTTAAACTACTATTATCATATTGCTAAAACCACTTTTTGTGGCGGCATGCCCATTCTTTTCTTCTATCAGATAACTTTGGTTAATAGCACCATTAGTCAATGTTTTAGGGGTCAAATTTTAAACATAAACATGTTTCTAAGATTTTGCCTCCTATATTTTATGTTTTCTTTTCTCACACCTGCATGTCTCTCGCCATTTTACAATCTCGTGTTAATCGTCGATGATCTAAATTATGTACTTTTTTTTTTCTTTAGTTGGGTAATAGTTGCCATTGCCAGCTCATTCCCTCTTTTTGAAGATTCATCCAAAAATGCAAAAAAAAAAGGAAAGAACTTTGGCTTTGCTCACAAATTAGCCAGGGTTAGCAACGTGAGATTGATGAATAAAGATGGAGTGAGAGAGACAAGCACGTGCCAATGAGACAAAGAGAATCAATTAAATCAATTAAATTGTAAAAAAGAAATATAACCTACAAATTACATCTCTTTTAACAAAGGGAAAAAAAGTAAGTTTCTTTAAAGTTTATTTGTCTAAAATAAATTATGAAAACATATAAACTAAAAAAGTTATTACAAGCATATATGCATGCCATAGAAATGCTATGCATATTCATATTATTGATTGTCATTGAAAATTATACTAATCTTTGTTATTACATGAACTTTATATTTAAATTGTAAAAATTTAAACTAATAATGAAAAGGGTGGTCCTTAACTTAACACTCGTTAATGAAAACATATATGTGAAAGGTGAAGAAAAGTTGAGTAGTGATATTGAGGCAATGCAGATTTAAAAGAAGCAGTTAAAGATATTGCATGAATGGTGTGATGTAGATTTGAATTCGAAATAGAGAGACAACTGTTTTGAAGTAGATAAGTTTTGGACATGAGAAAGCAATTGCAAGTTGCAACATTGTGTGATGAATGCTACCAGGTGTCACATTCAAACCTTAAGACCGCCACTCTATAACTTCTTCATGGTCCTCCCAACTTAATTACCAAAACAAAAAATTTTGAACCAAACACACAAAAACCATTTCTATTGGATGGGATAATTCATTTCCTTTTATTAATCACCAATAATACACATTTTTTTTTACTTCTTTAATGTGCTTTAAAACTACGCCTGCATTGCCAAACAAATTATTACTAAAACGCGTTCCAGGGTTGCCGAAAGCGATTTCGTATTTATAGTAATTTTGTCTATGAACGCCTAAAAGGTTCAAGAGGAGGAGGACATTCGCAATATAGTATATATAACATTATATTTAAAAAAAACAAACCAATGGTTCATATATATATTAATATTAAATTTATAATAGACATACTCTAATTAATCCTCGTATATATACAATGTGTCATGGTCTCGTTCATATTACAGAGAACAACATATTTATGTGGCTTCCTCACACATACTCCAAAACCAGCCCCACACGTCGATCTTAAACGAACCACGTTTTGGTGTCATCATGGCAACAGCTGCAGAACTTTCTTTTTCTTCATCGCTCTTGGACCGTGTGATCAGTTTCAACTTCATTATCATCATCATCTCACCGGTATAACACTCCTCATACACGTGACACGTTGATATTTCCTTCGTACAAAATCCCTAATTACCTACAGCTGACACACGTAAGGTACGTGCACCATTACGTATCTAAGGGTTTCCCTCTATGGAGCCAATCTGCTACAATCAGCCGCACCGAAACCCACTCTGCGATTGGCGAGATCAAACTCCACCCACAGATTCTGCTGATGGAAATTCCCGATGATGTTACTGGCCGCACCTAATTTATCAGAGTTGCCAATCCCGACGCAATGGACCCCACCCTCCACGGAAGCCAGAACCCCCTCCTTGGGAATCACTATTTCCACGCCCTTCTCGAACTCAAACACCATGTCCCCTATCATCCGTCCGATCTCAATCGCATTCCCGTCGAAGCACATGTCCGCAATGCCACCGTACACGTAATCCTTCTTCATTCTTGGCCCCACAGTCCTCACTACTTCCGCCCGCACCTTATCATAAGCCTCATTAACGAGGTAAGTAAACTCGGATCCGGAGTCAACCATGGTTTGACCCGACCCGCCAGCGTCGGCGCGAAAAACCGCCGGCGAAATGTTCAGTTTTCTGCCCCCGATTCTTATCCCCTGCAAGGCGACGGTATAAGCCAAGGGGTCAAGATTTGGCATACGTTGACTCTGAGCAAAAGTCAACATCGGGATAAACCGAAACCGGAGAGAGTTCGGGTTGTGGCCCAGGTAGAAGGAGCCTGTTGGAGTGGATCCGGGTCGGGTTTCTCGGGTGGGAACGCAGTAGGAGAATTTGGTAATTTTAGATTGTGAAGCGAATGAGAGGCGTCCACGGTTCATTCCCAAAATGCCCCTGGGGTCGGTGGACTCCGTGGCGCAGCCGAGGATCAAAGGAGGGGTAAAAAGGGAACGGGAGAAAGTGAATTTTTCTCTGACGAGATTTCCCTCGGCGTAGGTACCGTCGGCGTAGAAGTAGGAGTAGTGACAGAGGCGGTTCTGGTCGCAGGAGGTGGGGAGGGTAAAATCGGGAATCCGCGGTTTGCAAACGGGGTGAGTACAAGGGAGATTAGAGAAAGTGGAGGAGCGAGAAGGGTCAAAGGACGCCGTTGGAGGAGGCAGCCTGGGTGGTTTTTTGTGACACTGAATCCAGGAGAGTTGGCTTCCGGTGTCCAAGACCATAGGCTGAACCTGCGGCGGGGTCCCAATGGGAAGGTTGACGATCAAAGCCATGGAGTAATTGAAGGTGAGCCTGTAGTTATAGGGAGAAGAAGGCGAAACGAGTCGCGTGGTGTTTCTGGTGCGGTTTGTGTACACAATGAGAGAGTCGCGTAGCATGTTGGAGGCGGTGTTGGTGGGGAGAGGGAGTGAAGTGAGAGGGAAAGAGAGTGAGAATGAGGTGTGGTTGAGTTGTGCAGAGGAGAGAAGAGGAAAGAAGAAGAAGAAGAGTAGTGTTGGAGGCATGATGATGTTGTTGTAGGAGAGAATGGCATCGCAGGTTGTAACGGTGTGTTGCATATATATAGAGGGAGGAAGGGAAGAAATAAAGGGAAAAAGAAGACGCGTTTTGATGGGTTGAGTGGGGTGTATGTTGTAATTCTATTTGGGAAATTGAGATCTATCTGTGTGTATGTATCTCTGCATCTTACGTTATGTTTTGATCCCACCCAATTAAATTTGGGGTGAGATATTTAAAGTTGGAAGGTGTGTCTTGCTCAGATGGTTTTATAATTTCATTTATGTGAAGGGGGTATCTGTCCTATCATCTTTCTTTACGCCCCTTCTTTATTACGCTCCCATACTTCTCACTATTTTTTAAATACATTTTATTTCAATTATGCTCAATTCTAGTATTTGCTTCTTTTAACATATGCACCTATCCAATTTAATTTTATTATTAATATTATATATTTTTTTAAACACATAATATATTTCAGTAGTTTAAGAAGTTAGTGGTGTGTGAATTTTGGAAGATTAGATAAAATATTAGAAGAAAATATTTTTGTTGTAAGAAGGAGGGTGACATATGATGTTGGTGAAGAACAGCCGGTTCTTGGAAGAAGAAGTGGGTAACCCAACATTTTGTCACTGTAGTGGTACGACAGAAGGTGATGTTTGTTTGGGTGGTCAACTCCTCAGTGAGTGAAAAAGAAACAATACTAAACTGTTACATCCCCGCCAAAATATTTTCTACACTTACTTTTTTTATTAAGGTTTCTAACTTCGATTTTTAATACTTAATCTTTAACGAATATATGTAAATTTAGTTTTAACAACAATTTTATTATTTTTCAAATATTTTTACTATTCTTAAATTAATAATATTGCCATACAATTATTTTATTTAAATATTTGTAGATATACGTATACTGGTGCGTGATACTAAATTATCAATAAAAATTAATATATTAATATTGTTAACTTAAAAGTGACAAAAATAGTTATCAATGTTAAATTTATGTGTTTATTAAATATTAAAAATACTGAAAATAAATTGAAAGTGTGAATTTTATTATTGACTCATTTTAGATTTACCAAAACTTATTTAACCCTATTTTTCTATAAGTGGTTTGATCCCAGCTCATAAAGCATACACTTTCCGCAAGTTATTACTTAATGCTTCATTTCTTTATTTCGGTTAGTCCTATATCGTAATCCAAAAGGGTTTTGCTGACTCACTCAATAAAAAATAATTAAAAACCTTTCCAAAAAAATTACACATAAATGTATAAAAAATATTTTTATATTTAAATCAAAACCCTATATTTATCTAACGCCTTCTTCATTAGTTAAGTTGGAACACATTATTATGAATTAGCGAAGATGATGTGAATTTTCACAATTATATGAAGATGCAAATGTGATGCAAACCAATTCATTGAATCAAAATACAACTACACACAACAAGACGGTGCAAGTAAAAACAGCGAATGTATAGTATAAGTGCATGTGCATACAATCTGATAAACAATGTGGATATTATGAGGAGATTTGAAGCATTTGTTATCTTCATTAAATTGTCTACTTCTGAGTAAAAAACAGTGAATCAATTGTTATCTAAAATATTGAGCCGCAAATTCCTTTGTCCCAATTGGAAATCCTATAACTTTCTTTCCATAAAATGTTTGCATATTTTGTCACATTATAAAAATTGTTTACTTTTTTTAATCAGCAAATTTTGTTTACTTGCATCTTACTCTGTACAGCTCACAGATTATGTCTCCCGTTTCAATGCATGCGTTTGAAAAAATATCCGACAAAAGCATTCAAATTATTTAATATTTTGTCACTACGTAAAACAACCATCTAGATTGATAGCTATCTAATCATCAGTAGGCGAAGCAAGTTAGGCAACTATCTTGTACCAAAATTATATCATTGTTTGTTACTTCTCGGTAAATATACATTTTTTTACAAAATTTCTGTCCTGTTTAAAATAGCATTAAAATAAAAAAAAAAAATCTTCTGTTATTCCTAACCTTTATTCTGTTAGGAATCCAAGTGTGATTCTAAGTCCCACATTGGCTAGAAATGAGAAAGTAGAGCACTATATAAGAATAAAGACCCATAAACCCATTGCCTTAAGGTTTTGGGTTGAGAGTGGTGTCAATGTCTTATGTGGTTGGGCTCAGATCTCATTGGTGTTGTTCTCCCTAGTGAAACCCCCTCCTTGTAAAACCTAACAAGTGGTATCATCAGAGCCGATGGTTAAAATCGGTTCAGACGAGTGCATGTCCCTGTATCGAAAGTCTTCCTGGCAAAGAGTTCCAGGTAAGCGTGTCCCGTTAAGATGAACGGCGGTACGAGAAGGGGTACTCGTG
>Ga0214542_1002319_pt1 | contig 39350 bp, 36 predicted proteins | sample CNSS1metaG_FD_160096 | JGI IMG/M metagenome (GOLD analysis project Ga0214542, IMG submission 160096) | Root nodule microbial communities from cowpea collected in UCLA plant growth center, Los Angeles, California, USA - CNSS1 | ecosystem: Host-associated > Plants > Roots > Nodule | place: USA... | reverse complement strand
ATGAACAACTTGCAGACATTCTGACTAAATCTTTAAGAGGGCCTAGAATTCAATTTATATGTTCCAAGCTTGGAGCATATGATCTATATGCTCCAGCTTGAGGGGGAGTGTTGAGATGTAATATTTTTATTTATTATGTATAGGATCCTTTCTTTAGGGTTAGGGTTAGGACTGGGCCTTGACTCTTTGTATTCTGCTTACTATCTTCTTATATAAACAGTAGTAAAACAGTAACAGTGACATGTTTTTCACTGTTTCATTTATCTGAAATCTCTTCAACAACTTAAAATATTAGTATGACCAGAATCCCTTTATAGATTTTACTACATTATACACAGAATTACTCTTGACTGGTTACTCTAATTTACACGTTTAATACAGAATGTCAGTCACATTTCAGTTTTGTATTTTTCCATATTTTATTGCTTTTACAAAATTATATATTCCAGAAATCATGTTTAACGTTATAGATACATTTAGTAAATCTATTGTATTCTTGGAAACCTACTAAGTGTGATATAATATTGTTGCATGGTTATATTATCTTATCATGAAGTTTTGATATTGAATTTGGATATGATACTCAATTTCCTATTTCGATAATCTCTTCCAGAAATACTATAATGAATTAAAAATAAAAGAAATAGTCATTTAAAAAAAAAATCCCCTTTATCGGTTCCATTTCCAAAAAAACTCTTGTACCAACAAACACCCACTTACTTTCAAACTTAGGGGAAACACAGATTTATTCCACTATAAATTATAAAATCGTCGTTTTACAATTTTTTTTTCTTTTGCAATCGTCACATACTTTGTCTTTTCATCGAGAGAGATCGACAACAAACACACATAAGTCAGACGAAAAACATATCATATATATTTGATATAGTGTCCTATCTACACTGAATGATCCGACATTAATCTGATGCAGAAAATTGTGTTGAATATAAAACTCTGAAATAAGTGAATCAAAGAGTTCACATTTGAACAACGTTAGTGTACTAAGAGTGCGTATCCATGCGTGCATGCATGCACGATGATCCATTCTGCAAGAAATTTATAACATGTGATGAGTCTTGAGCCAACCTTCACGGTCCACGAATGCTGTACTTGCCATTTTCATGAGAGTTGATGCATCCAATTTCTTCAACCAACTCACTCTCCCAGACAATGCCGAACCAGGACCAAAATTATCGTACTCCGAGAATGCCACTCCATCTCTGCATAAATCTCAAGTTTCGAACTACATATCAATCTTGTAACTTGTTTCCTCAAGAATAAAAAATCTTAAGGTAATTAACTTTACCCTTTGGATGAAAAACCATAAATAGAATGGAGAGAAAGTAAAAGGAGAGATAGAAGAAAAACTTACACATCGGCAGAGGAATTCCATGGCTGCCAACCTAGTGGTTGGATGATGGAAGACATTTGTGTTTTGTAGAAAAGAACTCTAGCATAAGCTCTCCATGGTCTTCCTAAATAAGTTTTACCAACTCCATAGACTTTGCAGTTCTTGAAAACAAAACCATTTTCATCGGCTGGATTTGTTCTCCCCTGCGCTGTGATGAAACCGATAATTGCTTTACCTGGACACGCTTCACGAACTGATATGCTACAACTCTGAAAATATATACATATCATATGATGTAATATCAATAATTTAAATCTCTTTCAATCTTAATTAATTCATTCATTCATTCAATTTAAAACTCATATTTCTAATAATTACCTCATATAAAGATTGACCAGCACCAAAGATGAAATCCATAGCACCTTCTATGGCACAACAATTGAAGTAGTGTCTTCCTTTATCATCCCACAGAGTGTCTTGCAAACCATAGAAGCCAACACCATAGAAAGATGACCTATCTCCACTTATCATTGCAGCTACTGCAGGTTTCATCGAGTTCCCATTTTTTGGATCATTGAAAGTATTCTGTTCAACATTGTCAGAGCAAAATTAGATATTCTCGTCAACAAAATAATTATACGTTCTTTTATGAACAAGACTACAAATTAAAACCCAGTATCAAAGATAAAATATATTTACAATCATTAAATTTGAAATTAATTATAATCTCAACTTTATTTTTTATTAATTAATGACCATTATTACATTTTGGTGGGGCAATCTAAAATGGTTTTAGAAAATATTTATAATAAATTAAGTTTCCTCCTATTTTATTGAAAAATACTTGGCAACTGATTGTATAATGTAGAAATAAATTAAATTATTATAAAAAAGGAAGGTGGTTGACTTTTTTTACAGTTCCAATCATAAAAAAATTACCCCTCTAAATTTTTATGTAATTTTATTTAATTTTCTCCATTACCAATAAGAAAAGCCTACCTCGTTAATTACGGAAAATACAAGCAATATAAAAATTGATAATAACAGTAATAATAAATTCTAATTTTTCTTATATTTTCTAATTATAGAGGAGGATTTGCATACACCACCACTTAAGTATATGAAAAATTTAAAGCAATATAAAGAAAAAAATACACTATAAGCACATAAAAACACTGTCTTGCAGACTATTGGCTACTGTGATGAAGAGAATTAAGTATACCAAGAGTTTTCAATATTTTGAATAGCAACCTGTTAACATGCAGCATGAAACTGTTGATTGTAACTCATTAAAGGGGTAGAGAGAATATGTATGGACAAAATGTAGAACGAAAAAAACATGAATGGAATAAAACAAAAAAAAAATAATTAAAGCAGTTTGTAATATCAAGGTAAAACAGAAGAAACAATAAAGGTAATTAAGAAACCGTAAGAGGCATTTATATCTGACCCTGAAGCTAATGGTCTTAACCACAATGTCGTTAGCCATGGTTAAGAATGTAGGACTCTGTGCACTTGAATCATGGTCACCCCACTCAACAAAAGTCTTATCTCTTCCCATTCCTTTCAGGATTATATAAGGCTTGTCTTCTGGGATCTTCAACTTCTCCCTTTCAATGGACACAACACAACACAACCAAATTTTTATCAGTTAGTTCAGCAGAAAATGCTTCAGAGAGTGTTTGATTAGTTCTGCATAAATGAGTATAAAAGCAGCAAATTGATTTTACCTGTAAGTGCCTTCATTCACTTTGATGTAAATCCACTGCTTGTTGTTGGAAGGGACTGAATCAATGGCAGATTGTATCTTGGAGAAGTCTCCATTACCAGATTGATCAACCGTAATTATCCTCTGATAAGAAGCTGACTTATCACGAAATTGTTTTTGACGGTGATGATCATGATGGTTATGATGATGATGATGACGATGACGATGATAATGATGATGGTAATGATGATGACTATCAATATTGTAGTCAATATGTGCTGACACTACTTCATTACAAGCCAAAAGAAAGATAGTTACGATAGAAGACAGTGCAAGAAACATGATGAGGGAAAAAAACAAGTTTTTATTTTTCTGAGAATAGGGAAATTCAACTCTTTTCTTTGAGTGAATATGGACAAACTCAGGAGACTTGGTATTTAAAGAGAGGTTCTTTAATGGTGATGAAGACAAGTAGGGAATGAAGGGTTTTTATATTAAATTCAATATGTGAAATGGGAACTTTTTTTTAATACTTTGTGATTCTCAAAAATCATATACATGAAGATTAAGAGAATATTTTTTATATATATAAAGAAAAGATAATTTTTACTTTGGATCTTCAACAAATTTATACCTTTTAAGTGGAAAAAATGTAAATGAAATAAAGACTCCCATTACTATTAATATATTATTGCATTTCAATATTAACTTTAATATGTTTGACTTCTCAATTTGTCAATTTTTTTTAATTGCATTTTTTTATTTTTTGACCAACTTCCATTTGTGTATATATTTTTTCCTATAAAGGGTTATCAATTATTTATTATTATAATTAATAACATGGATTCTTGTTGAACAAAGTAAGAATATTTTTTCACCACATTTCCAAAAAAAAAATAAAATTATATATATATATATATATATATATATATATATATATGTAAATACGCAATTTTTATAAATAGGCTAAATTGCATATGACTTCATCTAACTAAAACTATTCATCTTTTTATTTTTAAAATAAACACATATTTACCACTTCTAATAAAATGATAAAAATTCTTTCTAGTTTTTTAAAAAAATATTCACGTTTTTTAATTTATATATTTTAAATAAATGACACATGTTTCCCTTATTTTTTTAATGAAATTGCACTCATTTTATTTTATTTATTTATTTATTTAAAAGTAACGCATTCAAAAAAACTGAATAAAAATGTATAAATAAAAAATTAAATATTTAAAGTATAGAGATTAAATAGTTTTTTATACTTGTAATCTAGGTGTTTTATTTTACAAAAAAAAAAACTATAACTTTTGTGGTTAAATATTTTAAAAACATTTAGTCCCTTAGTTATTAGTTATATGCAGTTTTATTCCCTGAATTTTTTTTATGCAATTATGATCTCGTAATCTTAATCATATCTAACTTTATTCAATTTTCATTTTGTCCATATATAGATTTTTGTGACTTTATATGAAATAATTATACTTTTCTTTACACTATTGCAAAGCATCTCCAAAGATTAGTGCATATAATTTAATAGCAATTTAAGTATATTTTAAACAATTGTTTTTTAAAAAAAGTTACATATATATTATTGAGAGATTTAGCTATATATTATATATTATTAAGAGATTAACTAGTAATATATTTTTAATATTTAAGTTTAAAATTAATTTTATCCGATATTCTCTTTCAGCAATTGAATTTTATATTTTTAAATAAAATCAATTGGGTCTGATTTATTGCGGTATGTTGGTAATGGTAAAATCATTTTTTTTCTGATTTTTTTTTTTCTTTTTATACAAACACACACCGTCTCCATACCTTGGGTTTCTTTCTCCGTTTCACTCACATCTTTTAGACCACAAATTATGCCAAACGTCATTAACAAATGAGACAAACTTGAGTTTATTTAAAAATATCGGAATCGAGTACAAAAATAAAAATTCAACGTCCAAAATTGTCTAAAACTTATTAGGGATCAAAATTAACATTATAATAATTAAATAATTTACTAACGTTAGAACTGAAAGCTTTGTTATCAGTATAATTAATGATTTAAAATTTAATGTTACTTTTTTAACATACAGAGGTAGTTAGTGTTATTTATTAAAATTATATGGTTTAAAATTTTAAGTGACACTTGAGTGTCTTAATAAACATAAAAAAGGCACTGATTAACATAAAATTATATGAAGTGTTAGTATTATTTTGAATTATTTAAAAGAGGTGAGAGAAATTTTATTTATTAAGAAATTAATTTGTATATGTTACATTTATTAATTATATTATTAATAAAATGTGATTAATTAAATTTTTAATGTTTTTCAGAATATGACAATAAAATAAAATTGATGTTATATACAAATTAGTGGAAACACAACAAAAAATAATAAAATTATGATTATAACTTTTTATATAAAAATTTATTTATTTTGTGGATAATTTTTTATATTAAATAGTTCTTGTAACATCTTATTTTAATACTCAAAATCTATTAAAATAAAACATTTCATCCAAAACAAATAATCTATGATATAAAGTATATTAGCATGGTCCTCCAAAAGATAGGACCATAATAATATAACCTCATACATCTCAAAACACTATACATTGATTCTAAGACAAAATTTTTTTCATAGAGAACTTAATTAGTTCTAACATCTTTCTTAGTTGACTCATAATCTTTTAGAAGAAAATCTAAAACTCACACCCAACAAGGTGATCATTGTAAAAGAAAGAAGACAAACAACACAGAACAACAAGACACACACGAGGGTAAGCTAATTTATGAAAGAAAGAGTCATATAATAGTTAAGCTGATTACATCATAAAAAAACATATTTCAAACATTCATAAAAGAAATCAACATACATTTACAGACTCTCTAGACTCAATTATCCGGATCTCAGCATTAATGTATGATTCTTGGTGGTTTTTTACACTTGTGGTAATAAAAAGAATACTGCTCAATCTGAATTGTTCTACCTAAGCTGATACACACAAGGTTAGTCCATTTAACTGTCATAAGAACCTTGGGGCCATTCTTAATGATAAGACATCCTGCCCCTCTCACCACATAACCATTCTACTCTACACAAGTCTTGAATGGGTATTAGAGTATCAGGATAAACCTCCAGTACCGACTCTTTACATCAGTGCATACACTAAAGGAACATCACCATGGAATCTCCCTACAAGATTCCTAGACTTACGCCAAAATCATACTTTCATCCACAAACATGATTCCACATCAAATTCCAAATACCAAACATCATGTTCGTGATCAATTACAATTGTCATATATTTCCATACATGCTCATAACCATTAACAAGCCCATGATCACAATTTCAATCATCAATAAACACATGCATATTCATCAATGAATCCATTGACAATTCTATAAACAACCATATACCTTCATCTATTCCAAGTCAAACCAAAACCACAAAAAAAGTGCTTTTCTAAAAAAGGAAACCTAAAATAAGACAAACATAAGAAACTAACTTTTCTAACTAAAAAACTCTAATTAAAGATCCCATCAATCAAAGCAACAATCCATGTGTCTAGGATCTGCTGTAAAAATTTCAGCTTGATCCGATGAAACATGATCTCATTTTTCCCAAGATAACACAAACTAAAAAACAAGGCAGCGCCCAACGCTACAAACAAACCACTAACTTGGTAGCACATGTCAGTCCAGAAGTGGTGCCTAATGCTCCCAAGATAGTGGCCATTATCTCATTGGTGCCCAACCCTATTAGTGGTGCCTGACCCTGTCAAAAAATTTATACTTTTCCTTTTGAGTTTGATTTGAGTAATTTAATAATTCTTAAGCTAAGTCCCAATGTTCAAACACTTCAATTATCACAAAACTCGTACTTCTAGGCTCAATTAGTGTCAAATTACCCAATTCACTCTTAAATGGGGTATTCTAAAAAACATATTGATTAATTTCACAACATATTAGTAATCCAAAAACAAGTCATAAAGAATTCTACATACTACACATATTCAAAATTTGATCAAGCGCTCACACATACATTTTAACTTACCACTTTATGATTAGACATGTAGTTCATCCTCACAGAGCCAAGAAATACAGATTCACAACTTAAAACACCACATTCATAGTTCATAGCATTAATTAACAAATCTCAACATGCAAAACTAAAATTAGCTTCTCTCCCCTGTAATAGACAACCCAAACAACTCTAAAAACACCAAAATGCCTTTAACTTCACATGATGCTTTATCTACATATAGAAACATAACACAAACGATTAGGACATTCAATCATGATCACTAATCACCAGAGACTCATATAGAAGATTAAAAAGACACATATGCAAGTGGAAAAAGGCTTACACACAACAGAAAATAAAAGAGACCAAGAAAAAGGGTTGAAACTCAACTTACACAAAAGGATAAACTGATCGGTCCAAATCGAAGAGCTCACCGCGAGGATCACTCCTATAGTCTCAAATCTTCAGTTAGGAGAACCAAGGACGAGAACTCCTAAAGAGAAGTTAGAGAACTCCAAAAAAGTGGTTTCTAGAGAGATAATATATTTTAAAATAATGAAATTTGTTTATAACAAAACTATTTATATCAAAACCTTTTAATATTAAAATCACTAAGTTTCACTAATTTTAAACTATTATCATTCCAGTACAATAAAAAGTTGAATTACCCACGGATAATTACCCATAAAAAAAAGTTAGTTTGTAAATACATGTTACCTATGGGATTACCTGTAACATCCTGTCTTTGTAAACTCTTATGAGATGCTTTTATACTATTTCCAGTTTTATAATGTTTGGTTTTTGGATTATTTTTGGAAGTAATAAAAGTTTAAATTTCCTGCATTTTTTGGAAAGATGTTATTATAATTGGCGCGTATTTATGGTTTTATTTATTTTATTATTTAAATTCATAATATTCTAACGGGAGGTTACATTACCCACTGATTTTAATAATATTAATAAAAAAATTAAAAAAAAAGTAAAATTGGACCGATAATAAAGTTATCTACGAGAGACCATGGGAAAAAATTCATGGGTAAAACTAATTAATCCATGGATAAAATAAACATAAAACAAATTAAATTAAAAACAAAACAAAAAACTTAGTATTCTTCCACCAAAATCTATCCAATGTTCTAATCTCGTAAAACTTCTCTTCAAACTCGTTGCCTCCAAATGTCCTGAAACCTAACTCCCACTCTCCCAAAATCTCCAAATCTCTAAAAATATTTGATGGTGAGCCCTAAATCTACGAAAAATTGGAGAATCTTGAATAGGGAGAACTAAATTTTTTGTTTCCTTAGTGCATCTTCTCGCGTGATTCTCTTGTCACAACAAAGCAAAAGGAAGAAGGGTCCTTCTCACATAAGTGCTACGCCTTTTTTTCCTATTTGGTTTCTCTTATAAGTGCTACGTCTTTTTTTCCTATTTGGTTCCTACAAACATCAATCCAACAAGTTGGTGAAGGATGTTTTGTTTTAGTTGTAAAGGATTAAAATATTTTTTGTTTTAGTTATGAAAAAAGATTCTTTGTTTGAAAACTTTGATACTCCTTTGTAGTTAACAGGTGAAATGGTGGGAGAAGTAAAAGTTGTTGCCTCGTTGTTGAAGTAAAAGTTGTTGCTGCGTTATCAGGAGGCAAGAAGAAAGGTTGAATCTATGGGATTGGAGAGCTTGCCCATAACTTTAAATTAGGTGATAACCTCAATAGATTGACCAACTCGAAGAAGAAGTCCAAAATTACAAGGAAGGCAGTCAACAACTTAAAGATCAAGTCCAAAATTACAGGGAAGACAATGAGAAACTTAAACAAACAATGCAATGATTGCTTAGTGTTGTCCTCCCTATGTTTCCCATTGATGCTCGAAGTGCATTTGAAAAACAACTAGAACAACATCCTGGACAAAGCTAAGAGCAACAACCACCACCCAACCAAGAACACAATGAGCATGCACAACACGAAGATGAAGATCACGATTATGCTAATTATTAGAAACTTAAAACACTTTGACTTCATTTTGATTATGTTTAAACTTTGTTTACAATATATTTGGATGGATTTCTTATGTTAACTTTTTGAATCTTAGATTATGTTTCAATTTCATTTGCAATCTGGGTGGTGTTTTAGATTGATTACATTTTGACATGTTATCTTTCATTGTATTTTTTATTATGTTTGATTTGGATAGTGTTTGAAATTAATTTTGAATTGTCTAATGATAGAACAATATTGTGTTCAATGCTATTTGAATATTAAAATGATTGCAATTTTTAATGCATTATATAGGTTTTTGAATAAGTCCATTTAATCATCCACATGTTTAAAATGGTAAATAATTTTACCTAATAAAATTTAGTCGTGGAAAATTACTCACAAACTGTCTGAAATGGGAAATTACCTATGGATAATGATTTATCAGCATTACCTACAAAAGTTAAGCTGTGGGAAATTACCTACGGAAAGTGAACACATGTATTACCCACATAATTTGATTGGTGGGTAATTATCCACGAACTATGATCCGTATGTATTACCCACAGACTGACATTTCTCATGGACTAAAAATCCATCAAAATTTACCTATGTCACTATTATATACAAATTTATTATCATCGATAATCCGTGGATAATTTTTAATTATCCAAGAACTTTTGTCATTACCTACGAATTTTTGTTATCTGTAATTCTTATTTTTTTATGCTCTAAAATATTTCTTTCTAGAGTTTTACCGTTATTTTATTTTAAGAAAACTTTTAAGTTTAAAAGAAATAGTCAAATTAGAATAATGGTTAAATTTTAATAACAGTCTCAAAAACTAATAAAATAATTATGTTAATTTAAAAAGAAACGATTATTAAGAATAAAATTAATAAACGGAATATGTATTTTAAAAGAATAGATCATTTATATATACGGGTGAAAAATAAATGAGTTGTACTTCACTTTACAATTATAATCATAAAAGTAAATATAATTAATATTTATAATTTAATTATCGATAATTTTTATTTATTTAACTTAAGAAAAATGTTAAATAAAAAACAATTAAATTTAAAAAACTTCACTTGAAAAATAAAACTAAAAAAATATAAATACAAAATGAAAGTAATTATATATATATATATATATATATATATATATATAACTGATGTTTTATCAACAAAATATATTTTATATTTTGCATGTATAAACATATCAATTCCAAAATATTAACAACAAGAAGTTGTCTCAAATTACTTGTTCCTATCAATTTCGCACCAAAAACTAAATGGTTAAATACATTTTTTATCTTAAACTTTATATACTTTGATTTTAAACTTTAAAAGTGAATAGATATAATCATATTAACCCAACACTGTAAAATCCTCTTTCTTTTTAGAGAACTCAAAGTCAAGACCACTAAAACCCATTCATGTTCTAACCCTTTTTCCTATTCTCTTTTTTCTCTTCTTCTTCAGCATCTCACATTTCCCTCATTCTTCATTGTCTAGGAGTTGTTACTCAACCATAAGGGAGAAGCTCCTCATCTCCATTCATTGGTAAGTGACAACCCATTTTCCCCTCATGGCTATTTTGATTTTGGCATGCAAGTATCCCATTTCCTCCTTCCATGTGCTATTTTAGATCTCTTGGAGGATCTCCTCTTAATTAAGTTTGATTTCAATTAATTGATTCGGTCACTCCATGTTCTTTTTATGTATCTAGAACCCTAGTAAGGTTTTTAGTGTTGTAGCTCTTGGGAGAAAGGGGAAAATATTTCCAACACAAGGTGAGGGGAGCTATATTAAAATTTCTACATGATATGATTTTATTATAATTATTTGGTTGTGTTTTGGTGTGATGAAACAAAAATCTGGAAATTTTGCGTGGTTAGAATTTTAATGATTTTGCTTGTGGAGTTTCTCATTTTACTTGCATTGAATGTGTGTTCAAATGTGTTGTTATGAAATTGCTAAGAAAATCAAGCGTGTTAAAGCTAAATTGTGAATTTAGGGGTACATTTGGTCCCTTTGGTACAAATAATAGAATATTTTAAGATGGATTTGAGAAGGAACAAAATGAAAGGTCCCAAATTGAGCAATCAAGCAAGTTGAAAATTTGTTTTCACAAGAACTTGTTGTCATGGCGTTAGATTGTGCTGAGGGGTGCTAAGCGCCAGTTTTAAATTCCAAGTTAAAGGCTACTTTCACGTTAGGGTGTTGGGATATAGAAAATATTGTTGGGTGAGTTGTCTCTAGAGGGTTCCAATGGTCTATAGAGCTAGGTGTTAGGTAGCACCACTCCTCATCACAAAAAGCTCCAGGGGCGCTAGTGTTGAGCGCTAGCCTCGACCATTGGCGCTCCAAAGATAGTGAGCCCTTGTGACACCAAAGTTGGGCGCCCCTCCAGTATTGTTGGGCGCCATTTTATGCAATATTTTCTAGTTTTGTTGAATTTCTTGTATAGGCTATGGCTTTTTATATTACTAGTATTAGGTTGTGAAAGAGATGATATTAATGTAAATGATGATGAAAATTCAAGGAAATTCCAAGGGAAGATCTTATTGTTATGTTTCTTTAGTATATGCATTAGTGTATGGATTCAAGTAAGGAGATATCTTGACACTTTAATAATGATTATCACTCATATAGAGTAGAATGAGTTATGTGGTGAAAGTAGAAAGAGGTCATAATCTAGGTACTTTTCCCTAGCCTAGGACATAAAGGGAATTAACCTTGTGTGTGGTAGGGTGAAACCCATTAACAATGGCTCTGCAAAGTAGTAGAGGTCAGTACAAGAGCATGTCTCTAGTGAATCTGATATCAATGCATGTATCCGGATAACTGAATTATAAGTATCAATATTAAATGTTTCATTACTCTGTGACTATTTGAAGTGTTTGGTATTATAATGAATCTCTTTATTTGATATATGTTAGTTTCTTTTATAATGTAGCTCACCCTATCTTGTGTTTTTGTCTTCTTGGTTCGTATTCTTCTTTTGCAATGATCACTATCATTGTACGCTTTGTTTGCCTGGTTACTAACCCCTTTAGAAAAACTTTGAGAAATTTGTATTTGGTTAAGTTTTCTATTTCTTGAGTTGTAACTATTCAAACATATGTGATACCATTATGGTTATAACTTTAGATGGTTGTAATAGTATAGTTGGATGTTGTCTCCTTTGTTTTTGTTTATCATCTATCTAATGTTTTATAGTAGTTTTATACTATTAAATTGAATGTTACAAACAAGGTATAATTAGTCGCAACATACCCACTTTCGTCCCAATGTGTCTAAATGGTACCCGCTTTTAACTTTGTGTTTACTTAGTACCCAAATTAGTTAATTTGCATCAATGTGGTCCATCCCGTTAAGTTTTTCAGAAACGTCATTAATAGTGCACTGATGTGGCATTGTAGAACGGATACGTGTCAATGAAAATAATTGTACAGTGGTAATTTTTGTTTAACGTGTCATGTCTATTAGAATTGATTTTCTCCATTTGAAAGCCCTATTTTACATTCTCATCTTCATCTTCTTCTTCATCTTGAGGTAGGGAAACTCATTTGCTACAGAGGTAAGGTGGCGCTTGAAGTGGGAAATGCTTGCGATTTTAGTCATCTATGGTCGTCTTGTTTGTGTGGGTCACATAACCACGGTGTTTCTTCTCCTAGTACTATGTCTGGGTCATCCGGTGGAACACCACATTGCCATTGTGGGGAGATTGCAGTATTAAGAGTTGCAAGAATAATGAAGAATCATTACCAAAAAAATAGGAATTACAGATGGCAAAAATCCGTGGGTAATGACAAAAGTCTGTGGTTAATCAAAAATTATCCACGGATTACCGACGACTATAAATCCGTATGTAATAGTGGCATAGGTAAATTTTGATGGATTTTTGGTCCGTGGGTAATACATACAGAGCATAGTCCGTGGGTAATTACCCACCACCCAAATTCTGTAGGTAATACATACGACCACCTTCCATGGATAATTTCCCACAACTTAGCTTTTGTAGGTAATGCTCACAAATCATTATCCATGGGTAATTTCCCATTGTAGACAGTTTGTGGGTAATCTCCCACTACTAAATTTTATTAGGTAAAATTATTGACCATTTTAAAACTGTGGATGATTAATATGGATATATTCAAAACCTAAATAATGCATTAACAATTGCAATCATTTTAATATTGAAATATCATTGAACACAATATTGTTCAATGATTTCACACGGCAACACATCATTGCACGCCACTCCACAAGAGTAGTAAGGTTAACATTTTGGCACTAAATTGAGGTTGGCAGTTGGGCCAGTCCCGTATTTGAATATGGCACCAGAATCTTGTTAGTTTCAATAGCCTTTCCTCCCAACAAAATCCAAAGGCTAACCCTTTATTCAATCCTTATTGGCATTCTTTACTACTGTTTCCTTGTGGCTTGGATTCCAGGAGCAAGAGCCAATGAAAATAGAACCAAACTATCATCGCTTTTATCTTTTTGATCTTGCTAAGCCTAGGATGGATTATGCAGTTTCTGAAGATTGGTGGAACTCATAGACTTGAATCTCACTAGAGTATTTTGTTTCCGTAGTGGGATTGGCACATATAGCCTAACTAATCAATGAATAAGTGGACCCATGAATATAACTAATTCAAACCTTATTCAACTTCTGTCAAGTCAAAATTTGTTACATAACCTAACATATATGAATGAAGTAAATAGAAAAACATCATATAAATGAATAAAAGGTTCATGAAAGGTCAACATCACTTTGAACCAATTTTGAATGGTTGTTTCGTCTGATAATAGCCTTGGAATGTGCCATGAAAGTTGGTTTTGTATAAAACTCGTGTGCATATCTCAAATATCTATTCTAATATATTATTCATTCACCCAAGATTTGCAATTGAACCTGCAGACAACTTTTACTTTAGCAGCAGCAACGACTTTCACCTCAATAACAACTTTTGCTTCTCTCACCCTTTCACCTGCTAATTACAAAGGAGTATCAAAGTTTTCAAACCAAGAATCTTCCTTTATACCTAAAACATAAAATATTTCAATCATTTACAACTAAAACAAAACATCATTCACCCACCTATGAAAAACCAAATAGGGAAAAGAGACGTAGCACTTATGTGAGAAGGACCCTTCTTTCTTCTACTTTGTTGTGACAAAAGAATCACGCAGCAACACTTGTGCACAACGGAAAAAAAACTTAGTTCTCCCCATTTAAGATTCTCCCATTTTTTGTAGATTTAGGGTTCATTGTCAAAAATTTTGGAAGATTTAGAGATTTTGGGAGAGTGGGAGCTAGGTTTCAAGACATTTGTGGAGGCAATAGGTTTGAATAGAAATTTTATGAAATTTGGAAGGTTCAATAGATTTTGGCTGAAGAATATTATTTTTTTTGTTTTTAATTTATTTTTTTTAGGTTTATTTTATCCATGGATTAATTAGTCTTATCCATGGATTTTATTTCCCATGGTCCCTATTCTCGTAGATAACTTTATTATGGGTCAAGCTTTCCTATTTTTTTATTTTTTTATTAATATTATTAAAATCAGTGGGAAATTCCGTATGTAATAGGTATTTACAGACTAACTTTTTTCTGTAGATAATTATCTGTGGGTAATTCAGCTTATTCTTGTAGTGAATGGTGAGAAACAATTTTGGGGGTGCCCTCACTACAAGGTATGATATGTGATTCTTATTTTCGTTTGAGCTGAATTTTGTTGTTCAAAAACATCTTTGGTTTGATTTTTGTTAACAACGAACTGGGAATGAAGATTTCAAAGACTGCAATTACTTCAAATGGTGCAATGAAGATAATGGGGATGAAAGAGATCCAACCATTCCTAGACCAGCAAAAAGGATATGTAATATGGAGAAAGAGTTGATTGATTATAAGAAGTGACTGATGTACTTATTTAGGATAATTGATTTGTTGGGTTTAATTATCATCCTCCTTTTGTGTGTATTGATAAAAATTAGATGAAGGGTTCATTTCTTCTTTTTTGCAAAAGCGACAAAGGGTTAATTGTATGAAGGATTCATTATGGTTTCTATTTAGGTATGTATTTTGTGTTGAATGAACTTGTAATGCATGGTTATTAAATGAATTGGAAGTTGAAATTGTTGCTGATGAAAAATGTATTCAATTTGTGGTATGAATTTAATTTTTAATCTTGTTTAATTAATTGGATGTACAGAGAAGAAGAATCATAACACTTGGTGGCATATTCATTTCACATTCATAAAGTCTGAACTAAACATGGATGAAACTGCATTCATAAAATACGAAGTTGTCAATTATAGATTACACTTTAAAAAACAAAATGGAAGTCCAAATTCTTCACGAAAAAGCATTCTCAGTTGGTGGATCATGGCTTCCAAGCTGGGCCCCTTTTATATGCCAATTTTGGTCTACCATTTGTACGTGCAGGTGGTCTTGGTGTTGCCTGACTTTGTTGTGTAGCACCTGGTTCAACTTGTTGTGTGTGTTGCACATAGGAGACAACAATTTCAGTTGTTGGATTGGTTGTACTTGGTTGCTAAATTGGTTGTTGTGGTCCACTTAATTCATGCGTTCCAAGAGCTTCTGTTGGGGGCTTAATTAGTGTATCACTTGCTGCCTTAGTTGGGTGTGAATTGTTGTTTGTGTTCCATGACCATCTGTTGGTGGCTAAGTTTGTTGATTACTTGGTGCCTCAATTGGTGCTTGGGTTTCAGGAGTTTGTGTTGGTGGTTGAGTTTCTGGATTAGTTGGTGGCTGAGTTGGTGGCTCCTTTGGGGCTTATGGACAACCATTTTTTCTATGACCAATTTCTCTGACCTTTATCATCCTCATTTTCATCTTGTACATCCCCATCAACCTCACCTCTATGTTCCTCATTTTGACTATGTACACCCTCATGAACTTGACCTTCATCTTCCTCATTTTCACTTTGTACACCCTCATGAACCTAACCTCCATCTGTAAGATTCCTAATAAATATTACTTAATTAAATAATTGGATATATAAAAAGAAGTTTAAACATCGGAATACTATTAATCCCAAACGCAGGAAAACAAAATTTAATATCCATAGCGACAAATACTCCAAATAAATTAAATCAAAAGTTATTACAAGTTCCATAATAAACCATGAGAGCAAAAGTAAAATCCCTAGCTCTATCCCAGCTAGCTCTCACTCCGTAGCCTGAGCACCCTCAACATCACCTGTATTATCATCTGCTCTTGTGTAACGAATTACACGATCATCGCCAAGCACAAACAGAAAGGGTGAGCTCAAAAGAAATATAAGAAACATATCAAATAAATAATATATAGAACAACCACCCCATTTTATATTCTCATAGTTAGACCATGGTCACATCTTTAATACCCTAAGGCTTTTAAACCTCCAATTTAACAACAAAGTTATCCATGGACTCAGGATTCATGATGCTCACACGAACCTGCCCGCTCGTGGTCCTGCCTCTACGAACCTCCCCGCTCGTAGTCCTACTCTACGGACCTGCCCACCCATAGTCCAACACATGTGATTTACTAGGTATGTACCTCCCCGCACGCAGCATCTCTCAATTGTGAGCACGGAACATACAAACCTACCTCGCTCGTATCCCCACAGGAGACTAATTGAGTATGGACCTCCCCGCTCATACCATCACATGTCCACCACCATCCATGAACCTACCCGCTCATGGCACAGCATCTCCTGATCCACGTTCGCATCAATGCGTACAAACAATACACCCAAACTGCACTAAACTCGCTTGGGCAAGAAGTCTTAGCTTAAGCGACCAGGCCTGTCTCGCTTAAGCTAAACTTCCTCGCCTGAGCGAGCGTGCCACAGTGATTCATAGCGAAACCTCGCTTAAGCGAGCCTCTACTCGCCTGGGCGAGATCGCCCTTCGCCTAACACCAAAATGCTCACCTAGGCGGCGAGTTAAGCCAACTACAAAACCCTGCACGACTTCTCGCTTAAGCGAGAACCTCTAGCCTGAGCAAGAGTCTCAGTCGCCCAAAAACATGGCCTCTGCCTGAGCGAGTAGCTCAACCAGAACCAGGGTCAAGTCTATGCAACTCTCATTTAGGCGAGCCTAACTCGCCTGAGCGAGATTAGCAAAGGGAATTTTTGTTCACACACGCACAAGGCAGAAACAATTACCAAACTATGTTCCCAACATCACCAAGTAGTCTAAAATCAGTGACAATTGCATAAACGTGTCCCAACTCTAATTGTCCCCTCAGAAGAGTCAAAGTTGATACAGAAAATCATGCAAAACAGGGACCCCCAATATTTACACAATGGTATAAGATGCTTTCAAAATATATCAAAACAACCCATCTTTAATTCAAATCAGGCTTAGCAATGAAATTTCACGGTGCTCAGTAATGAAAACATGCAATTCATTCACCACCATAAAACACTCCGTCCGAGCGAGGTGCCCAAACAGGACCACACAACCCTTACAGGTTCTCGCTTGGGCGAGATACACTCATCTGGGCGAGATGCTCGTGTACTACCATTCTTACGTTTCTGGTTTTCTCGCCTAGGCGAGCCTTGCTCACTTGAGCGAGAATACCAGACCTTTCCACTGTTACACACATGAAAGACCAAAAATCATGCCAATTCATATCCCAAAACCCATATCTTACGATTTCACACAATTGAAAACTACGCACAACACATAAGGTATAATCCAAACTCATACTGATCATAGCTTTTCGAGTTGGAAACCCAATTCATGCATACAGAATCAAACACTCATTTATTCATAGCATTGCATACAACATTTTGATCAATAACATCAAGCCAAACAGATTCTGATTCACAATAGAATAGTCACGAATTTCATAGTGCGTAATGCATCAAGATTAGGCAAACAATTCAACAATACACAATTTAGGCTCAGCTCCCCTAACCTGGTTTTTCTTAGCTTCAATTAAAAAAGGGTGGATGGTTCTTCTGGCCCCAAAATGGTTTCCCCTTAGTGCTCTCCCAATTCAGCCCCCTTGGATTTCCTCGACCCTCTTTTCACACAATTTTCGTGCTCCTTACCACTCTCTAGGTTTTTAGACTTCAAACCCCTCCCAATTACTCTCTTTTCTCTTTTTATATGGTCCTAAATATGGTTAATGTGAAAAAAAACGAAAAAGGCTTTTTAATTATTTATAATTGTCTTTCATAGCTCATTATGGGCTGTTGTCTTTCCCTTCTCTTGGCTACTCAAGGTCTCTAAGGTTTTCCCACCCTTTCACATTCAGACCCCAAGTATTTTAACAAAAAAAATAAAAGGATTAATTTATTCTCAGCAAGGGTTGAACCCACCACCCATCAATTACCAAGCCAAATGCATAACCAATTCAACCAATTCACATTTGTGATAATCCCTAATATTTTAGGATTTCATGATCACATCTCATACTCAAATATATCAATAAAATAATTGCATATATTAAAATAACACATAATTGGCATACATAGGACTCGAACCCAAGTCCTCTCACACAATCAAAATACTCTCAACCACTTAAGCTAATACTTTTCCATATCATAGCACTCCACATTAAATGCCTTAAAGGCTCCTTTTACCCGCATTTATTAAATAATTATTTAATTAACTATTTAATATTCTCGGGTCTTACACCATCTTCCTCATTTTCACTTTGTACACCCTCATGAACCTGACCTCCATCATCCTCACTTTGAACTTGTACACCCCCATGAACTTCACATCCATCTTCATCATTTTGACTTTGTACACCCTCACTCACATCACCCTTAGGATTACCCTCAACATCACCCTGAACATCACTCTCTTCCACATCAGGATGATATTCTAACATATTCACTACCCCAGCTTCATCCATTGTGTGTACCACATACAAGTGCACCTGACCATTAAGTGTCGCAATATTGACCATATGACATGCCCCTCGGTCATCAGACAACAACTCTAATTTACACTCCAAAACAAATCCTCCACCCACTACATACCATATTTCCTTCACATAGGCATAACCTATCTCCTTCAAAATACCCAAAATCTTGAAATAGCTCCATTTGTCTAGGTCACATGCCAAAATACTATATTGTTCAACATATTGTAGTAACCCATTACTCTCAAAACCTCCCACATGATGAAAGACGACTTCAAAATGGGAGTCGTCCATACCAACAAACAATGATATATCTATACTAGCCTATGAAATATCAATTTGCCCAAACAAAAAATCACATATTACATTTCATACCACTATCACACCGACAAAAGCATCAAAATCGACAAAAGCATAAGTAACAGAGGACGACATATTCAACACAATCACACTTTATAAATCACCACTGTCAACCAAATCATAGAAAAATGATAACAGCATCGCATAACACCATTAAATTAAACCACGCACAACATTCAAACAAAAAACCCTAAACTCCACGATCCCAACAACAAATCATGCAATCAACAACAAAAAATATTGGTTTGTGCACCTGTAATCCAAAATATATGCCAATTTGATGTCAATTGCAGCTTCAATTTTGTCCACAACGCGTTAACTCCCCCAAAATCAGCAAACCTTCTTCGTCCCCGCTTTGCTAACGTCTGTAGAGAAATGTTCCCAATTTTGTGACTTTTTTTATTTTGATTTTTGTCTTATGCTGCATTGCTCCACATCACACACAACTCTTGTGCCACGTCATAAAATTTTTCCTCACTTACCAAGTCCACACAGTCAAACGTTATCTTATTTAATAGAGTCAACGAAAAGGGACCACATTGATGCAAATTAATTAATTTGGGTACTAAGTAGACACAGTTAAAAGTGGATACCATTTAGACACATTGGGATGAAAGTGGGTATGTTACGACTAATTATACCTACAAACAATGTTAATTATTTTACGTTTTAAACCACGTTTCAGATTAACATTTATACTTCTAAGTAAACATTCCTAAGTGATAAAATTATTAATATATTAATTTGTTAAGTAGTGATAATTATACTTAAAGATATCATTAATATTTTATCTTTATCTTATTTTTTATTTTTATTGTTATTATTATTCATATGTATTTTGGGCTTAGTTCATATTTCTTTATTACAAATACAATCTCTATGTGTATTTTTTACATAAGGGATAATAATCTCAATCCTAGTTTCACTATATTTAATATGGTATCTAGAGCCTAAGGGTTTTAAGGAACATTTTTGTTGCCTTTGTCACTAGATCCTTTGTCAACGTCGTCGCCCGCCGTCGGAGATCCAGTTCCGACCGACGACCACACTGTTGTGATCGTCAACAGTGCACTCATCAAAGCTACCATGCACTCCCACACGCCTCTCTAATTCGCCAAATTACCTACCATTGCCGCCATGTGTGGCGGCACGTCCGGGCTCCTTTTCTGCTGCATTTTGCTTTCGTCAGAGCAGTTTGGATCTTTGGGGTTTCTCTCCCTTTTCCTCTATGACGCCTTCCGCTACTTCTTTCACTTCTACTATCGCTTCTACATCAAATATATCTGACTTACCAGCCTTTACTACCAATGTCGATGTGCACTTGCCTATTGATAAGTTAGATGACAAGAATTATACGACTTGGGTGTTTCATGTTAAGCTTTGGCTTGAGAGTCAGGGATATCTTAACTATCTTACTCTGAAAGTGACTAACATTGCTCTCGGTGATTTTCCTCGTTGGAAGATAATTGATGCTCACTTGTGCATGGTTCTGAAGAATACCATTCAATCTCATTTGAAACCAATCTTTCGTGCCTACGACACATGTTATGAAGTATCCGAACTTACAAAGTTATTATACACCAACGACGCCCAATATCTACATGGTGTTTGTTATGACCTTTTTAATGTTGTTTCTCCTCGTACTCAAGACCCTGTGGCAGATTATTTGAGAAGATGAATGCTCTTTTTCATGAATTTAAGTATTACCTCCTACCTTTATTCCTATTGAAGAAATCAAGGAATGGTCAAGGTTCTCTATGGTTTTTGAGTTACACGAACTTGGTGAAAAATATTCCTATGTCCATAATCAGATTTTGGATTCTCCTATTATACCCAATTTTACCTCTACTTGTTCTACCCTTTTTTGTGTACCTTGTCAACCTTCCAATGATAAACTTGTCGCTGCCAATGATTCCTCTACTTTGGTCTCTTAACATGATAATCGTCACCTCTCTCGCAAGCCAGAAAAAGGACGACACAAGTATGATCATTGTGGTAAGTTCAGCCTTGTATAGTCGTCCTCCTCGATCTGCTATTGTTTCTCAAACGGGTCCTCTATCACAACCATCTATTGCGGATCCTCTTTCATTTGTTTTCGCCACCGACAAATTTGCTATTATCAATGAATTTGCCAAATGGAGTGAGTATCGTAAGCTCTTTAGTTTTATGGCTTATGTTGCCTACACAGGTACATCTTTGGCTGGTTTAACTGAATCTTCGTCTATTGGTCCTTGGGTGTTCGACTCAGAAGCCATCGATCACATTACTGGTAACAAATATTTGTTTTCCTCTTTGTCCTCTACGAATAATTTACCCTCTGTTACAATGGCTAATGGGTCTTGTGTTTTAGCTCATGATGTTGGGACTGTCAATATTTTTCTTTTTTTATCCATTGATAATATTTTTATGTCCCTAAGTCTCCATTTAACTTATTATCCATTAATCGTCTAATATGTTCTCTTGATTATCTTATCTCTTTTACCCAAACTTTTGTTTGTTTACAAGATTAGAGTTCGAGATAGGTGATTGGCACTGGATGTGAGTCCCATGATCTTTATTATCTCCGCCCTTTTTCCCATGTTGGCACAATTATGGAGTCTTCACCTTTTCTTATTCGTGTAAGTTGAGTCATCCTAGTCTTGCTAAATTGTAGCAACTTGTTCTTGGCTTATCCAAGTTGCCCAAGTTGGTGTGTGAGTCGTGTCAATTAGGAAAACATAGTTATAGTTCTTTTTCTCATAGTGTCGCACACGGTGCTTTGTCCCCTTTTGACTTAGTTAACTCTAACATTTGGGGACCTAGTCGTGTTACGTCTAGTTAACGTTTTCAATACTTTTTTACTTTTGTTGATGATTATTCACGGTGTACTTGGTTATATTTAATGAATAGTCATTCTGAATTATTTCAAATCTTCCAATCTTTTTTTAATGAAATTCAAACTCAATCTGGTGTTCCTATTAAAATTTTGAGAAGTGATAATGGTCGTGAATATCTATCCAATTCTTTTAAAAAATTTATGGTTTCGCATGGCATTCTGCATCAAACTTCTTATGCATATACACCTAAAAAAAATGTGGTGGATGAACGTAAGAATAAACATCTTATTGAAACAGCTCGCACGCTTTTTAATTCATGGTGAGATTCCTCAACCTTTTTAGGTGATGTTGTTCGTACTGCATGTTATCTTATTAATCGAATGCCTTCTTCGGTTTTAGATAATAAAATACCTATTTCCATTTTATTTCCTTATGAACCTCTTCATCCCTTACCACTCAAGGATTTTGGGTCTATATATTTTGTACACAATTTTAGTCCTGGTCTTGATAATTTGTCTCCTCAATCGCACATATGTGTTTTTTAGGGTTCATGAGATCACAAAAAGGATACAAGTGTTTTTCTCCTTCTCTTAACCACTATTATGTTTTTGCGGATGTCACATTCAATGAGTCTTATTTTTACTTTAAAAGTTCCTCTCATTCCACTGACTCTCCATCTAATATAGTCAATATTCCTAATACTGTTAATATTCCTATGATTTGTGATCTTTCATGTATGTCTTATACGTTGTCAGTTTCTGCTCCACCACCACTTCAAGTTTATAGTCGTCGTCATCGTCCTCAACAACCATCGAGTGACTCAACTCAAGTGTTAACTATTATGTCTCTTCCGGATCTAACAATTGAGTCTCCCCTTCCACCAAGTGACCTTCCAATTTACCTCAGAAAAGGTATATGTTCTAGACATAATCCCTTCCTCATTATATTGCTTTAAGTTACCATAAATTGTCTTCACCTTTTTATACCTTTCTTTCATCTATTTCTTCTATGACCATTCCAAAATTTGTTCGTGATGCCTTAGCCCATCCTGGTTTGCGTTAGGCCATGCTCAATGAACTAAGATCTCTTCATAATAATGGAACTTTGGAACTTGTCCCAATACCGTCTGGGAAATATGTTGTTGGTTGCAGGTGGGCTTTTGTTATGAAAGTTGGACTTGATTATACAATTAATGGTTTTAAAGCACGACTTGTGGCCAAAGGTTACACCCAAATCTTTAGGTTGGATTATGGTGATACATTTTCTCCCGTTGTACAAATGGCTTCTATTCGTTTATTTATTGTCATGACTGACTTTTGAACAATGGTCTCTTTATCAACTGAATGTTAAAAATGTGTTCCTTAATGGCATTTTGCAAGAGGGGATTTATATGGATCAACCTCCAAGATTTGTTGCTTTAGGGGAGTCTTATGGGTTGGTATATCGTCTTTTCAAATCTTTATATGGCTTAAAACATTCTCCTAAGGTCTAGTTTGAGAAATTTACCAATGTTGTTCAACAATTTGGTATGACTCGATGTGAGGCAGATCATTCAGTCTTTTATCATCATTCAAGTGTCGGATGTGTCTATTTGTAGTATATGTTGATGACATCTTTGTGATCATTTTCAAACCACAGATCTTGGAAACTCATATTTCTTGGGTATTGAGGAGGCACAACCCAACAAAGATGATATTGTTATTTCTCAAAGGAAGTTTGCACTGAATATTTTGGTAGAAATTGGGTTGATGAATTCAAATCTGGTTACACACCCATGGATCCCAATATTAAACTTATACCAAATCAGGGGAGCCTATGTCAGATCTTGAACAATATAGAAAATTAGTTGGAAAATTGAATTATCTTACAGTACTCATCTTGACATTTCCTTGGCAGTTAGTGTGGTAAACAAATATCTTAATTCTCTATGTGAAGATCATTGGAATGCAATCATTTGTATATTAAAGTACATTAAAGGATCTCTTGGAAAAAGATTGTTATATGGTTCTAATAACCATGAAAGAGTTGTTTGTTATTCAAATGCTGATTGGGCAAGATCTCTTTCTGATAGAAGGTCTACATCCATATTCTGTGTCGGTAACTTTATCTCTTGGACAAGCATGAAACAAAGTGTTATTGTAAGATATAGTGCAGAAGCACAATATAGAGCCATGGCTTTCAGCCACTTGTGAGTTTGTTTGGCTTAAGCAATTGCCCAAAGGGTTATAATTTGGAGATGTTAATCAAGACACTTATATGTGACAATCAAATTGCTCTTCATATCAGTTCTAATCATGTCTTTCATGAGAGGACTAAACACATTGAGATTGACTATCATTTCATTCGAGAAAAGATTGTATCTAGAGACATCAAGACTGATTTTGTTAACTCAAGTGATCAGTTAGCAGATATTTTCACTAAGTCTTTACGGGGACCGATAATTAGTTAAATTTTTAACAAGCTTGGTACATACGATTTGTATGCACCAGTTTGAGGGGGGAGTGTTAAGATATCATTAATATCTTATCTCTATCTTATTTTTTGTTTTTATTATTATTATTATTCTTCATATGTATTTTGGGCTTAACCATATTTTCTTTATTACAAACATATCCCCTATGTGTATTTTCTACACAAGGGATATTAATCCCAAACATATATATATATATATATATACTTGTTGAGGATATAGAGATATGAATTGAATCGAAGGGATAAAATATGAGATCGACACAAGTATATTAAAAGGAGTGCGATGAAGTAAAAGAGAAATGTATTGAGACGCTGAAAATCGAGAAAGGAGATAAAGAAAAATGAGATTGAAACAAAGAAGATAATATCAAGAAAATTGTAATTAAGACAAGGACAAATTTGGATCGAAAAGAGAAGTTATTTATGATAACTACCGAAGAACATGAGAAGAATGGGCACATCTGACATAACATGGGTGATTTCAATTATCTCATTAATGTAAATTTTCTTTTATTTTTTTTTTAGTTTAACTTTCAAAAAAGGGGGAAATATAAACAGGTCATTCAAACGTAAAATAAGTGTGACAAATTATGGTTACAATTCCAACACTCTAATAATGTCGCGAATAGGATAAATGGGAAATATAGTGATGAATGTAGCAATTTACTAATTTTTATTTTATCCCTAATAATTTACTTTACTGCAATTTACATTCTTTCAAACTTTCATTGTCATTCTCTTCTTCATCCACTTTCTTCTTCACTTTTGTCTTTTTTTATCTCTATCTACCATTCCATATCTAAATACAAAAACGAAAACAATATGATTATTGGAGATAAATGCATGAGTTTATGGTTGAAATACATTTTGAAAAAACACATCCATTTGCACATTTAATTAAAGGTATTGCCTTCGATGGAGTGTTGTAGGGTGTTAACACATTCCTTACGCGTAATCGGCTCCCAAACCAAAATTTGGTTTTCGCAAACTATGTCTTATTTTACGGTTTTCCATAATTTTTTTCAGAATAAACTATGGTAGCTACTCCAAATCTTTGTATCTTTTAAATCTTTCCTTTTTTCGTTTGTTGTCTCGTCGCGATATCAGTTGTGACACATTTTATCTCATTTGTTTCCTACGTATTTCTTTATCTCTAACTCTAAATATGTTAGTTTTCGATTGTACATTATTATGATCAACTAGCTTTAGCTTTCTTGTAGTTATTGCAACATACTTTTTGTTTTCACTAAAATCTCCCTCCCAAAAAATAAATGTTCTTTTGCATTCAATCTACTAATGGCATTGGTTTCATCCTTGGACTAACCTGAGTTAATCCCTGTGCAACATTAGTAAGGAGGTTTTATTCTATTTTGTTTGGGATAGTTTAAGCGACAAAGCTATCACCACTTTTGCCTCCAATTTATATATATATATATATATATATATATATATATATAATAGATAATAGATAAATACATGGATAGATAAATAGATAAACAATAGTTTATTTTAATTTTAGTATATTTTGTTTATGTGGCACCCTAAAAATTTTGTACATATATTTTGGCACTCCCAAAGTATTTACTAAAGATCTGCCACTATATATAATAGATAAATACATGGATGGATAGATAGATAAACAATAGTTTATTTTAATTTTAGTATATTTTGTTTTTGTGGCGCCCTAAAAATTTTGTACATATGTTTTGGCACTCGCAAAGTATTTACTAGAGATCTGTCACTGGTTGGGATGTCAAAAAAATCCTTACCCGTGGATAAAACCCGCAACGGGTAGAAAATGGATATTAAAAATGGATACCCGCTACCCGCGAGTATGGGTATTTTTGATACCCGCATGTTTACGGGGCGGGTACGGGTATCATAGTATCCGTACCCGTGGATACCCGTACCCGCTAAACTTTACCCTTATATATATATATATATATATATATATATATATATATATATATATATTAGTAAAAAGCATTATGAGTCTTCATTCAATAATGGTGATCAGATTCTTATCCCACAAATGAGTAAATTACTTCCATATACTGTGGAGGAATTGATGTGTCTCTAAGACTGGTTATGGACCAACATGGAATGTAATGAAATTAACACTTTTACTTAGATATTTTAATTAAGTGATTGTTAGAAATTTTTACTGAACTTCTTATGTTTTAAGGCTCTTGTAGATTAAAATTGGACAACCATGAAATTTTATACAATGTTGCAAGAGGTGGACATGGATGAAGTTATAATTTCTTTAATATTTTATTCAAAAATAAACTACAATATAAATTGGTACTGATTTTTTATTTGTTTGTTTTTCAAGAATCAATCGGAGAAAGGGAACTTGTTGATCTAAGCACTAATTATGGCTAAATATTTATTTTTTAAAATATTTTTGTAAATACCTGCGGGTACCCGTGGATACCCGCGGATATGAAAAAAATAAACGGGTACCCGCATAACGGATACCCGACGGATATGGGTACGGGTACGGGGCGAATATTTATACAGCGGGTAGGGTACGGGGGAGCTACTACCCGTACCCTACCCGCCCCGTTGACATTCCTAGTCACTAGAGATTTTGAATATGTGATCTTGGATTTAATGGAGTAAATATTGGATCTGAAGAAGGTAATCTTGGTGGGATTGTGTCGTCGAAGAAGAAGAAGAGGTTAGAGAGGGAGAAAATGGATGATCACCTCCTAATGAATGATTTTATGAAAAAGACCATATTGTCTTCTTTAGATAACATAAGGACTCAATTGAGTCTACAAAAATAATATAAAGATCAAATTAATAATTAAACTTTTTATTAAACTGACATGTGATCACCTTTCAAAAACAATGTTAACACTAATTTGATGGAAGGAACCGCATTAACTCTAATTAACAAAACTTTGCGTTCAATTGAATACAAAAAATAAGGACCAAAAATAAAAATAAAAAACATAAATTTATAGACCAAATTACTAATTAAGCATACATGATTATACGTACAAAAGTTGTTGCTTGATATTTAGTCGTTTCAGTAGTTGAATAAATCCTGGTTTCCAGAACCAATTTCTTTGTTGGGTGCTTTATTTTCGGTATCAGTTTCCTTGCTACGTGGGACTACTAAACCACGACAACGCATTCGGTTACTTTATGTCAGCTTATATAAGCCACTCTCGCTTATCTTAATAAACATGAAGTTTTCTCTCTAGTTCTCTTTCTTCATCATATATATAGCTTTTACAATTGGTATCAAAACCACGTGAGAGGGGCCTGATACAGAATGAGGAGTGGGTATAGTGTGAGGAGTGAAACACTTTGTGAGAAGGGCCTGATACAGAGTTAGGAGTGGCACAATGTGAGGAGTGAATCACTTTACAAGTGTGTAAGAGTGAGAACCAAAAGATCAATTTGTCATCGAAAAAATTTGTTCAACCAGTCATTCCCAACTTTGATGGCCACTATGATTTTTGGTCAATAACAATGGAAAATTTCCTAAGGAGTAAGGAAATGTGGCACCTTATAGAAGACGGCATACCAACCTCTACCCTAGAACCACGCCCATAGAAGCACAACGGAAGACCATAGAAAAGGCCAAACTCAAAGACTCGAAAGTCAAGAATTTCTTGTTTCAAGCCATTGATAGAGAAATTCTTGAAACTATTTATAACAAAGGAACCTCAAAAGAGATATGGAGCTCCATGCGGAGAAAGTATCAAGGGTCCACAAGAGTAAAAAGAGCACAACTCCAAGCACTCAAAAGAGAATTTGAGTTACTTACTATGAAGGAAGAGGAAACAGTTGAAAACTACTAGAGTAGACTTCTCCATGTGGTAACGAAAATGAAAGCTAGTGGTGAAGTAATGGAGGAAAGTGTGGTTGTTAGCAAAATACTCAGATCTTTAACCTTGAAATTCAACTATGCTACGTGTTCGATAGAAAAGTCAAATGATCTTGGTACCTTAACCATTGATGAACCACACGACAGCCTTTTGGTGCATGAGCAACGTATGCAAGGTTTCCAAATAGAAGAACAAGTTTTGAAGATTACAACTAATGATAGACCTACATGGGGTAGGGGAGGCCGAGGTGCATTTAGAGGGGGACGCAACATCAACAACAGAGCTAGATGTGGAAGGGGAAGACAATCATTCAATAAAGCATTTATTGAGTGCTTTAAATGTCACAAGATGGATCACTTTCAGCATGAGTGTCCAGATTTTGAAAAATAGGCTCATTATGTGGAGTTTGAAGAGGCTGACGAAGAAATTCTATTAGATGGCGTATGAAGAATTACATCACACAATGCATGACGAAGTGTGGTTCCTAGATTCCAGTTGCAGTAATCACATGACAAGGAACAAGGAGTGGTTTTTCGAATTTAAGGAGGGCTTGTGCAAAACTGTGAAGCATGGAAATAATACCACAATGATAGTTGTTGGTAAAGGAAGCATTCGAGTAAGAGTTAATGGCTTCACTCAGGCGATATCAGATGTTTATTTTGTCCTCGAGCTTAAGAACAATTTACTAAGCTTAGGCCAACTCCAAGAAAAAGGCTTGTCCATCCTAATTCAACATGGAAGTTGCAAGATATTCCATCCAAAGAAAGGCTTAATTATGCACACTGATATGAAGGGTAATAGGATGTTTTACGTAATAGCCTCTACAGCAACCAAAAATCTAATGTGCATGCAAGCGAATACCACCTCAGACCAAGAAACACATTTGTGGCATTGTCATTTTGGCCACCTTAACTACAAAGGCCTAAACACGCTCACATGTAAGGAAATGGTCATTGGACTTCCACCTCTGAAAGTCCAACACAGAATTTGTGGTACCTGTCTCATTGGTAAACAACAAAGAGAGCCAATACTGAAGAAATGTCTATGGAGGGCCTCAAAACAGCTTCAACTAATTCATGCTGACATTTGTGATCCCATCACACAATCCTCAAACAACAATAAGAGGAACATATTAAATTGCATTGATGATTTTTCTCGTAAAACCTGGATCTATTTTTTTTGCAAGAGAAATCTGAGGCGTTGACCATGTTCAAAGATTAAAAGCATGCGTTGAGAAGGAAATTGGCACATACATCGCCTATCTTAGGATGAACCAAGGAGGTAAATTTACCTCACTAGAGTTCAAAATTTTTTGTAGCACTCATGGAATTTCAAGACAACTAACAACTGCCTACACGCCTCAGCAAAATGGAGTCGCTGAACGAAAGAATAAAACACTCATGAACATAGTACGAGCAACGTTGAATGAAAGACAAGTTCCTAAAGCTTTCTGGCCTGAAGCAGCTAGATGGTGTGTGCATGTACAGAACCGAAGTCCAACTTCAGCTATAGAACAGAAAACTCCCGAGGAAGCTTGGTGTGGTGAAAAGCCAAGAGTAGATTATTTTTGAGTTTTCGGATGTGTATCCCATGCTCATGTACCAAACCAAAAGAGAGGCAAACTCGACGACAAAAGCAAGCATTATGTGTTTCTAGGAATTAGTGATGAATCTAAAGCTTACAAGTTATTTGATCCTATCGCAAAGAAAATCATCATAAGTCGTGATGTAATCTTTGAAGAAGACAAGAGTTGGGATTGGCAAGGAACGACAAAAGAATGCAACACTAACATGCTAGACTGGGAAGAACAAACAATTAAAATTAGAAGTAAAGATCCAAGTTCTGCACAACAGGCCCGCAATGATAGTATCACTCTCGAAGCTTTTTCCTCGAGTCATCAAACTGAGCCCAGTTCAAATGAAACCAACCCACTAGCAACCGAGGATGCTGAATATGATGAACACGACTCCCTAGTTCAAGGGAGGAAAACAAGGCAGAGAAGAAAACCAGCTTAGATGGCAGATTATACACATTTTTCTGAAGCAGAAGTCGGCCTAATGGCGCTAATGCTGACTGAAAATGGGAGTGACCCTCACTCCTACGAGGAAGCATCGCAAAATAGAAAATGGAGAAAAGCAATGGAATTTACCCTCACTCCTACGAGGAAGCATCGCAAAATAGAAAATGGAGAAAAGCAATGGAATTTGGAGATCCAAGCAATTGAAAGGAACAAATCATGGGAACTCACTGTTGCTCCAAAAGGAATCACACCTATTGGGGTTAAATGGGGTTTTTAAAACCAAGCTCAATGAACGTAGGAATATTGAGAAATACAAGGCTCGTTTGGTGGCAAAAGGGTACGCAGAACAGTATGGCATAAATTATACCGAAGTTTTTGCCCTTGTGGCAAGGCTTAACAAAGTGCAAATATTGTTAGCTTTAGCAACTCACCATAGATGGGAAGTATTCAAACTAGACGTAAAAAGTGTCTTTCTCCATGGTGAGCTCAAAGAAGAAGTGTACATACAACAACCAAAAGGGTTTGTTAAGAAAGGCCAAGAAGACAAAATCTACCGATTGAGGAAGGCATTATATGGGCTTAAACAAGCTCTAAGAGCTAGGTACAACAGAATTGAGGCGTACTTTGCCAAAGAGAATTTTGAGAAATGTCCTAGTGAACACACTTTGTTTACCAAGAAAAATACACATAACATTTTAATAATCAACTTTACGTAAATGATGTGATCTTCACTGGAAATAATAAAAGAATGTGTGAGAAATTTAAAGGTTCAATGATGTCAGAGTTTAGTATGTTAGACTTGGGAAGGATGAGATATTTCCTTGGCATTGAAGTAATTCAAAATAGTATTGGAATCTTCATTTGTTAGTGCAGATATGCTCAAGAAATATTGGCACGATTCAAGATAACTGGATGTTGTAACACTCCTGCCGGATATTACGGGTTTAAAATATAATATAAAATAAGAAAATAAAATCACATTTATTATAAATCCATTTCCCAAAAACGCGAGAATTTCAAAGAATTTATTTCATAATAAATATAACTCTAAGTTTAAATCTGCTAAAAATTCAATAAAATACCAAAATAATCTCATAACAGATTACATCTTTATTCCAAAACCATAAATGATAAAACTCTATAAAACTATTCCCATGAGTTTTCCCTGCTCCGCTGCTAAGCCTCACCAGATCCACCTGCAACATCATCTGCTCTCGTGTACCGCGTACACGATCATCGCCAAACACAAGCAGATAGGGTGAGCTAACAAAATAAACATATATATATATATATATATATATATGACACAAATATACCAATCACACAATCACACCAAAGGAATTCCATCCTTTGATATCACATCACATGGCCACCACCATGTTATTCGTTTTCTACATCTTCTAGTGGGTACCTTAAGGTGTCTTGCTGCCATACCTATCGGCCACAACCGATAGAGCACGTACGGGTAACCATGCTACGGATCATACACCGTAACGCCAGGTGGAGTTCCCATATACGAACATAATTCGTAACGTCCCAAGACTACCAAACTCGTTAGTCAACTCCTGAGGAGGGCAATCTATCTGGACCCATCCGTATTGGCCACAACCAGCACACTCACACCGGTAACACTCACCAACCCGAGCTCAACTCAAAGGTTCCTCGTGTTCATCCACCATCCCGAGCTTAACTCGAGGGATGCCATTCCGAGCTCAACTTGAGGAATGCCACGTGCTTAACCCCTATCCTGAGCTTAACTCAAGGGATACGTTTCGAGCTCAACTCAAGGAACACCAACAAGCCGACCTTTAAGATATCCTAGAAGCCTTGTAGATCACGCACATCATAGCAAGCATAACACCAATCTGCTACAGCAAAATCGCTTGGTGGGGGACACGTACCACTAGGCGCTGCCGCTTCCAGATTGCCTGGCGGGGGACACGTACCGCCAGTCGCTACTGCTTCCAGATTGCCTGGCGGGGTACACGTATCGCCAGTCGCTACACCAGTACTCGCACATTACTGGCTTTAGTTCAGGTTCAAGCACACTTCACAGAGGTTGCTCTCATTTGCTCTCATTCTAGAGTACCCCTCATGAAAAGCATTGCCATCTATAATGTTTTAGGTCTTATAGCATCTCACATGTGCATTCATCCCCTAGTCATATAGACCATCCCAAGCATGCTCAAACAAAATATAAGTAGCAACACTCTAACAATTTTAAGCACATGATCTTATGCACCAATGCAAGTTAATACTGACACCCATGCCTTCACCAAACCAATTCTCCACATGTGACTAATCCAAAGGAATATTCAAATTGATATAGACTTACCACATAACCCTATCATGTTTCGTTAAAAGTTACTTGAACTTATCCAGAGCTTATTCATGTATTTTACACACTCCAAAATCAGCAATATTAAGAAATGTATATCTCTAGCTAATGACCTCCAAATCCAATCTCCACCGTTCAAAGTAAAGAACCACATGTTATGGACCACCTGTCAAAATTTCACCTATATCGGACAGTTAACGAATCAGAAAATGAAGTTTTACGAAAACTGCTCAAACTAGAAAAATGGTAGTGCCTAGCGCCAAAAAGTGAGGATGTGGCGCCTGGCGGGACTGTACTACCGTCGGCCGGTCCATGTTGTGCAAAAAGTACAAAAAACAGCATTTTTCGTGAACCAGAGCACCCCTCACATCCTTGATACGACGCCTGGCGGTAACCAAAGTGTCGCCAGGCGGTTCCTGCTGTTCCAGGAACCCCAACCTTCTTCTCTGTACCTACGAGCTTTAACCAATCCCCAACTACTCTATTTTCCATTGATTTTTCTATTCAAAGGCTACACTCACAGGTTTAAGATCATGGTTCGTTCCTATGGCTCCCACTATACGAAAACTCCTTACATTATTTCATTTAACTTAGTGTCACAATAACAATCTCAACCCCAAATAATATTAATTCAATTTTCGTCCAATTTGACCATCACTCACATGTAATTCAATTATGTATGATGCCCAAACACTCAGAACCAATAAGGACTTCCCCTTTCCTCAATCAGAATCACTCAAGCACACGTAAAAATGTCAAAATCAAATGAACAGGTTCACGTCGCCTAGCGGGTGTTCATCACCGCCAGGCAGTTCATCACAAAACCCAGAAACTGGGTTGCAGGTTTGTGGCGCCTGGCGGTACAGGGATTCAGCGCCTGGCGGTACAGGGATTCAGCGCTAGGCGGTTCCTTAGGGAACCCAGAAACATACTAAACTAACATGTGCCGCCTGGCGGCTATGAGCAGCCCGCCAGGCAGTTTCTAGAGAAAAATTCCAGAAATTCAGATTTTAATGCAAGTTTAACAAAAACCAAACATACACATTCTATAATCATACAATTACGCATAAAAACTCATATAGGACGTGGTTCAGCTCCCCTAACCTGGTTCCCTTGGCTTAATTTTGGAATTGTTGTAAATTCTCTCTTGATTCTCAATGATCTCTCTTTGGCTTTCTCTCCCAATTCAGCTTCAAAGCTTCACTTTCGTGTTCTGTTTTCTGAGTACACTCACAGCTTGCCAAAACCCTTCTTCTTACCTCACATTGGCCTTTTAAAGGTGTCTTAAAGCTAGATAATTACCAAAAACGAATTTAAGGTTTAATGGCAATGTTTATTATCATTCATTGATTCTTTATGGTCCGTTTTTCAGCCTCCCTTGACTGCCCATGCATCTAGGTTTCCCTTAACCCTTCAAATTCAAGCCAAAACCTAAAATAGCAAAAATAAAGTTTAATTTGGGTTCTCCAAGGCTTGAACCCATAACCATACAAATGCCAAATCAATGATCAACCATTTAACCAATTCATGTTTCATGATGACTAATATAATTAAATGATTATATCATTTCATAATCATGCTCAACATATATTTAAAAAAATAAAAACAAATAAATAACACATAATTGGCATACTTGGGACTCGAACCCAAGTCCTCTCACACAATCAAAGTACTCTCAACCACATGAGCTAGTACGTTTCCACGTGATAGTAATCCGCATTAAATGCCTTAAAGGCTCATACTACCCGCATTTATTAAATAATTATTTAATTAATTATTCAAATTTCTCGGGTCTTTCATTTCCCCCACCTTAAAGGATTTTCGTCCTCGAAAATTGGACTTACTAGGGAACAAGTGCGGATAGGATTGCCTCGTTAGGTCTTCCATCACTCAAGTCCTCTCTTGGGTTGCCTCGTCCCAAAGGACTTCCACAGTCCAGATCTCCTTCCCTCTGAGTGGCTTGACTTGAGAATCCAAGATTCTCATTGATCCAACTCCCACTATTAGATCCTCACGTACCTGAACGTCGTCCTCGTCTTACACAAGTGTAAAACTTGCAATGTACTTCCTTAACTGTAAATCCTATATACAAGTTTGCCAAGTGCGGTGGTAAAGCGATCTCATAGGCTGCTAGACCTATCTTTCGTGTTATCCGCTAAGGTCCAAAAGAATTTTTTTCTTTTTTTAGTCTGATCGTTCTTTCGTTGCCAGTAATTGGAGTAATCTTAAGAATCGCATTCTCTCCATCCTAAAACTTCCACGACCTTCTCCCCATATTTGCATACAACTTTTGTCTGCTCTGTGACGCGTTCATCTAGTCTTGGATTAAACAAGATTTCTCCGTGGTCTGCTACAGCAACTCAGCCTAATAATCGCCAACTCCCAATCCTAGTATTCACACATCTAAATTTTTGCCTCTTTTACCACCCACCGCCTTATATAGTCTAATTCTGATCTTGATTAATACTTCACTTAAGTGGTTTAACTCACTGGTTTCTTCTTAGCGATCTACTAAAACTTGCAATCATTATAGTGTTTACACTAAGTCCTCGTCATCAAGTTTTTAGTATCTATTCCTCTACTCCTCTTTCTTCCCATTCCCCACGACACCATCCGATTAGAAACTATTGACACCAGCTCTTCCTCCAGTACTAATGCGATAAAGAACTTCACCACTCCAAAGTGAAATTCAAGCATCTACTTGAAAACGAGTCTATGACTCTTCCCCCATCTAGATGCTCTACATCTATTCTTCTCTGGTCTTTGCTAAGTAACTCTAGTTCACACGACATTCTGTCCTCACCTTTCTGATCCATTTACAATTGATACACCGTCGTTGATTTATATCTTTGGATCATCGAACGCCACCTTGTTGAGTACCACACCGTTCTAGAATGAGATTGGAAAATAACCTATCCACTCTTGTGTTGATGTCCCAGTTTCACAAAAGAGTCAATTCCAATTAACCTTGAGTATGAATTCTTCGATCATCTCGAGACACCACCAAACCCAAGTATTCCGCACTTAGCCGCAATTGTAGAGTAAATCAACATCTCAGTACCAACTCCCTTTTGCATACAACCAGAACCCAATTCTCGTAATGGCAATACCTAGGAGTATATGATCTCGATTAAAACCAAAGCGTATAACCCCAAACACCACTTTTCTATCTTGTGTCCTTTTAATTATTTACTTTAACTGATCCAACACCAATTAGTAGAGACACTCCTTCAGCTACGTAAGACTTTTCTCTTTTCCTTTCATCCTCCCTTGTGCCATGATGTTACCAACTGCCTCATTCCCGCAAGAACAACTTAACGAAGTACTTCTTCTTTCAGTAATTGAAACCGTTCATCTCATGTCCCAAGTCAAACTTTTCTCTCTTGTGAGCCCCTTACTTAGAACATCCATTCTACTCTCGATTTAAATTGTGGTTATAGCCGAGAAGATTTAACTGCCTTTCATGGAGGTTGACCGGCATAAAACCTTGAACATATGGTACTCTTACCACGTGATTGGTTTTCCCCCTTTCTTAGAACATTGCTTGGTCGATCTATTCTTTCGAGTTTTGCCTCAACTTTACCTTCCGCTTGAGATTATCACTTTTTTTTGTCTCTACCCTCTTAGTTTAGCCTTGGCCTCATAAGTTTCCCTATTTTCCACTCCGACCTCAGACCCATGTTAGGGTGTAGTACCCATTTGACTTCTCAACTTTGTTGTACAAGCATGCACTGAACACCTCTCCTTATTCTAACCTTTGAATTTGATTCCTCTCGCAAAAACTTGTGGTATTCATTCCAAGAACCTATTCTTGCCCTCAATTTAACTTGATGTTTCTAAACTCCTCCAGTGTTTTTCGCCTACAATCCACAACTTAACTTCACTTGTACACTGATACACAACCTTCTGCATATTCGTATCTTCGGTCAAGAGACTACCTCAAAGGCCTATTCTAATCCCTGCAAGGCAAACAGATCAAGTTTGACCTTGAATCTGCATTCCTTTACCACCATAAATAATAAACATATACCACAGAAGTGCAAACATAACAAGAAAAGGTATAGAAAAGAAACTCAACCTATAACTTCTCTCTCTTTTACCAAAACCTTTAGAATTAAGAAAGGAAATTATCTCATATATAGTCATGAGTGTGCACCCCCATCACTCTACCAAGACATTTTCTGTTCTTAATACTTCCAGTTCACAAGTTCCTTTCTTGCGCACCAACGCTTCTTGGAAAGAACCTCTCCCCTTGCGCACCAACGCATCGGGAAAGACAAGTAATACCCCTTACTTGCTCACCAAAACCCGGTAAGAGCATTACTTTCCTTAGGTCTTATAAGCAATTACCCTTGCCTGCTCATCAAAACCCAGCAAGAGTACCACTCTTACCTGCTCACCAAAACCCAGTAAGAGTGTTGCTTCTACTAAGACCCGTAAGCAACAACTCTTGCCTGCTCATCAAAACCCAGCAAGAGTATCACCCTTACCTGCTCACCAAAACCCGGTAAGAGCGTTGCCTACCCTAAGACTCACAAACAACAACCCTTGCCTGCTCACCAAAACCCGGCAAGAGTCCACCCTTTACCTGCTCGCCAAAACCCGATAAGAGTGTTGTTTTCCCTGAGCCTCACAAACACAACTCTTGTCTGTTCAACAAAATCCGACAAGAGCACCACCCTTACCTGTTCACCAAAACCAAGTAAGAGCGCCAATTTTTCCTATGCCTCACAAGCAACATTCCTTGCCTGCTCAACAAAACCCAGCAAGGACATTGTTACTAAGCTTAGACATATAGAGTTAAGCATTAGAACTTAACCATAACACACAAGATACAATCAAAACACGTCAAGCTCACTTCCCAAGGCCCAAAAATCTTTTGAAAACCATTGCTCTGATACCAAATGTAACATCCCTGCCGAATATTACGGGTTTAAAATATAATATAAAATAAGAAAATAAAATCACATTTATTATAAATCCATTTCCCAAAAACGCGAGAATTTCAAAGAATTTATTTCATAATAAATATAACTCTAAGTTCAAATCTTCTAAAAATTCAATAAAATACCAAAACAGTCTCATAATAGATTACATATTTATTCCAAAACCATAAATGATAAAACTCTATAAAACTGTTCCCATGAGTTTTCCCCGCTCCGCTGCTAAGCCTCACCAGATCCACCTGCAACATCATCTGCTCCCGTGTACCGCGTACACGGTCATTGCCAAACACAAGCAAATAGGGTGAGCTAACAAAATAAACATATATATATATATGACACAAATATACCAATCACACAATCACACCAAAGGAATTCCATCCTTTGATATCACATCACATGGCCACCACCATGTTATTCATTTTCTACATCTTCTAGTGGGTACCTCAAGGTGTCTTGCTGCCATACCTATCGGCCACAACCGATAGAGCACGTGCGAGTAACCATGCTACAGATCATACACCGTAACGCCAGGTGGAGTTCCCATATACGAACATAATTTGTAACGTCCCAAGACTACCAAACTCGTCAGTCAACTACTGAGGAGGGCAATCTATCTGGACCCATCCGTATTGGCCACAACCAGCACACTCACACCGGCAACACTCGCCAACCCGAGCTCAACTCAAGGGTTCCTCATGTTCATCCGCCATCCCGAGCTCAACTCGAGGGATGTCATTCCGAGCTCAACTCGAGGAATGCCACGTGCTTAACCCCTATCCCGAGCTCAACTCAAGGGATACGTGCCGAGCTCAACTCAAGGAACACCAGCAAGCCAACCTTTAAGATATCCTAGAAGCCTTGTAGATCACGCACATCATAGCAAGCATAACAACAATCTGCTACAGCAAAATCGCTTGGCGGGGGACACGTACCGCTAGGCGCTGCCGCTTCCAAATTGCCTGGCGGGGGACACGTACCGCCAGTCGCTATCGCTTCCAGATTGCCTGGCGGGGGACACGTACTGCCATTCGCTACCACTTCCAAATTGCCTGGCGGGGTACACGTACCGCTAGTCACTACACCAGTACTTGCACATTACTGGCTTTAGTTCAGGTTCAAGCACACTTCACACAGGTTGCTCTCATTTGCTCTCATTCTAGAGTACCCCTAATGAAAAGCATTGCCATCTATAATGTTTTAGGCGTTATAGCATCTCACATGTGCATTCATCCCCTAGTCATATAGACCATCCCAAGCATGCTCAAACAAAATATAAGCAGCAACACTCTAACAATTTTAAGCACATCATCTTATGCACCAATGCAAGTTAATACTGACACCCATGCCTTCACTAAACCAATTCTCCACATGTGACTAATCCAAAGGAATTTTCAAATTGATAGAGACTTACCACATATCCCAATCATGCTTTGTTAGAAGTTACTTGAACTTATCCAGAGCTTGTTCATGTATTTTACACACTCCAAAATCAGCAATATTAAGAAATGTATATCTCTAGCTAATGACCTCCAAATCCAATCTCCACCGTTCAAAGTAAAGAACCACATGTTATGGACCACCTGT
>Ga0214542_1002313_pt1 | contig 39434 bp, 25 predicted proteins | sample CNSS1metaG_FD_160096 | JGI IMG/M metagenome (GOLD analysis project Ga0214542, IMG submission 160096) | Root nodule microbial communities from cowpea collected in UCLA plant growth center, Los Angeles, California, USA - CNSS1 | ecosystem: Host-associated > Plants > Roots > Nodule | place: USA... | reverse complement strand
TTTTTTTTTATTTTATTTTGTATATATATATATATATATATATATATATATATATATATATATATATATATATATAGTTTCTCATAACATTTTTTTTTAATATTCTGCAATTCACTTTTTTAAGAAAACTATATATATGAAAAAAAAATCATTTATCACAAAATATTAGTTATTATGGGGCAAAAAAAAATCAAATCGAATTTTAACGTACGATATGTTAAAACTTAAAAATAATCTAACCCACTTACAAAAGAAAATCAGCACAATCAACTTCTCTGTTCTAAATTTTGGGTCCTAATAATATTAGGATTGATATATACACCATTGCGAGTTTGATTTTTCATATTTATTTTAAAATAAAAATTATTATAATCTTTATTTTAGTAGAATAACAAGTATACTTCTATTAATACTAATTTTGACATGATATTTTCAAAGTTCAGGAAAAAGAATCTTCTTAAACTGATCTTCCTTGTGGCATCACGTTTTGTTAGTCTTATTTAGTTGGCATTAAATATTTATGGATAGAATTTAATTTATTTTGTTTAATATCTATGGATAGAACTTAATGCAAGTTTTATTGTTAAATACTCAAGAAATTAATATTAAAAAAAACGTAGGAGTTAACTATTAAGGAATAATTAGTGTTGCTGTCTTCCTTATAAAGGAATGGTAGAGTTCGTAGAAATCAGCGCACTCAATTGAACCTTCGTTTGCCGTGTATAAAGTCTCAGATTAATTAAACCAGCATCTTTATATTAGTATTAACATTTTAAATATATGAGAGCATTATTTAGATGATTTTTTTAAAAAAAAAAAAAGAATTAATAAAAAAATATATAAGAAATGAAATGATATTATCTATAAATTAAGATCAGTTTATGATTTTTTTTTCTTAACTAGCTAAGAAGGGAAGAAAGATACAGGGCAGGATGAAGAAAAAGACTGTTTCAGCCTATTTAGTTGGTCTGCAAAGATGAAAGTTTTTCATTTTTATTCCTCTGAATTTATTTTTGAAGTGTCATAATTTGAAAATATATCTGAAATTAAGGTTCATCAATTCATATGTATTCACGTTTTAGGTTTGTTTATTAAAATAAATTGAGTATATTTTTGTTTCTAGGATATAAAAAAGTGAAAATTTTAAAATTAAAGAAAAGAAAAACAAAGAAAATTTATGCAGCTATTTTGTATCCTTCATTAATGAGGAGATAAACATTGCATGTACCAATCACAAATATTATCGTGCTGGTTTATTGTTTATTATTTTACATCATATGAAACTTTATGCAACACTTTCGCTTTAGCTACTTAATGGCTCAACTCGAGACATGAAAACAAAAGATAATGCATTATACATCAAATTTCCACGAAGTTGTTACATGCGTACAATTTTCTTCTACAAACTATGATGTGTTTTGTCTTAATATTTTGTGTTCCACATAAAAATATTCAAATTAATGAAAAGTTAAGGTATTTTCCCTGCATTTACAATGACTTGAATTATTAAGAAACTACATGGTTGTTAATGTCAAACTACCAAGAAATTGCTACAACACCTTCAACATTCATTAAACAGATAATTATTTTTATTAGGCATAGTCCTTTTCAAATGCCCTCCATAGTGAAAAAAAAAAAACTACATTAGAAACATGCAAATTTGCAAAAAACAAGAGTTCATACCATTTTCTAAAAAAAAAAGTACTCCAACGTACTGCATGCAATTTCTCTAAAACGTATTTTCATTTATTAGGAAGAGGTAAAAGAGATGTGTTTAAGCAAGAACTGAATCCATTAGGAAGTAAAATTTTAGAAACATTTTTAGATAATTTGCATTTTTCAGCAACATGAACTTGAAATTGAAACAAACTAGTTAATCCTCATTATCGGTTCAATGAGACTCTTCATCTCGCGCAGATGATCCACAAGCACACCTGTTTCTGTCTCCTTGCTGGCACCGAGCAATTTTCTGGCCTCTGCAATTGCCACGTTGATCTTCGTTTTGTCTTGTGTATCAAGCTTAAAAATGTTGTCAACATCCTCGACAGCTTTCCTTATCTTGTAAACGAAATCTTCCAAAGCACTAATTGCTTGAACTTTCTTTTTGTACTCCTGATCTTCAGCCTTGTATTTCTCAGCTTCTTCCATCATTCTCATAACTTGTTGAGTTGATAATCTCCCCTTGTCGTTGGTTATGATAATACTGTCTATTCTTCCGCTGCTTTTTTCCTCAGCAGTTACACTTAGGATACCATTAGCATCTATACTGAAGCATACAGTTAAAGGATGGCCTCTAAGAGCATTTGGACTTCCATAAAATCTAAAAGAACCAAGCAAATTGTTATCGCTTGCTCTTGTCCTCTCACCCTCGTAAACCTCGATTAGGACGGAGGATTGGAAGTCTGCGGATCTTACAAATCCTCGCTTTTTTTCAACAGGAATGATGGTGTTTCTAGGAATCACAACACTCATGAGATCTACGTTTGCAGATATACCAAGAGATAGCGGTGTAACATCCAATAACACCAATTCAGGAAAATATTTAATGCCGTCACTCAATATAGCAGCCTGCACAGCAGCTCCATGTGCAACAGCCTCATCAGGGTTAATGCTCTTGCATAAATCTTTTCCCTTAAAGTAGTCTTGCAATAGCTGTTGCACTTTGGGAATCCTAGAAGAACCACCAACCAGTACAATCTCATCTATATCACTCTGGTCCATCTTAGAATCAACAACACACCTATCTACAGTCTCCATACACTTTCTAAATAGGTCCATGTTGAGTTTCTCAAATCTCGTGCGAGTCATTGATGAATGGAAATCAATACCTCCAGATAAAGCATCTACCTCAATGGTGGTGTCAACAGTATATGAGAGTGTCCTTTTTGCTCTCTCACAAGCGGTTCTCAACCTTCTCAAGGCTTTTGGATTTGCACAAATGTCCACTTTATTCTTTCTCTTGAATTCCTCTACGCAGTAATTCACCATTGTGTTATCCAAGTCTTCTCCTCCAAGGTGAGTGTCACCCGCAATTGCCTTGACCTCAAAGACATCATCTTTCATTCTGAGGATAGACACATCAAATGTACCACCACCAAGATCAAAGATGAAAATATTTCTCTCCCCATCACAGTTACCTTTGTTCTCAAGCCCATAAGCCAGAGCTGCAGCCGTGGGTTCATTGATTATCCGCTTAACATCGAAGCCAGCAATGGTAGCAGCATCTTTGGTTGCTCGTCGCTGAGAATCATTGAAATAAGCCGGCACAGTTACCACAACATTCTTAACCCCTGATTCCAAGTATGATTCTGCAATCTCACGCATCTTTGTAAGGATCATAGATGAGATTTCTACAGGTGAAATACGTTTCTCCTTACCCTTATAGGAAACAACTATCATGGGTTTGTCATCAGAATCAGCAATGACCTTGAATGGCCACAGCCTTAGATCATTCTCAATAACGGGGTCACTGAATTTTCTGCCAATTAACCTTTTCACATCTGCAATGTTCACCATCAATATTTTTCTTTAGCCAAATGAGATTAAATCAAGCATTCTAGTCTACTTCGTCAATGTTATATTCAAAGTAGCCTTCAAGGATACAATTGATTTTAATAAATAATTTAAAGACAGAGGACGAAATAATTCATACTGTAAACATACAAAAGGAATTCACAAATAATAGAATAACATAACAATAACAAACAACTAATTACCAAAGACAGTGTTGGTTGGGTTAATGGAAGACAAGTTCTTAGCGGCATCGCCAATCAACCTTTGATTTTCTGTGAAAGAAACACAAGAAGGAGTGATTCTATTGCCTTGATCGTTGTGAATGATTTCCACTCTATACTGTTGTTCTTTCCATACAGCAACGCAAGAATATGTAGTGCCAAGATCGATTCCAATAGCCCACTCCTTATTTTGTTTTGTCATTTCTCTTAATGCAGAATGTGTTCAAATCCAGAAGAATTGAACCTAGCCACAGAGACTAACGATGCCCTATGTAAGAATTCATAAACTTTAAGCAATAATTAAGAGGAGTAACACAAAGTATGATGGTTAATTAATTACTAAGAAGTTTCATCTTTACAAAATCAGAAAACGTTTAATCTCAATACCAAATCTCGAACAATACATACATTACTGTCTATTTTCATGAAATTTACCTGTTAAGGTACTACAAAAGAATAGTTGGGAGTAACAACATAGTGAAGAAGCATGTTCGATATGCAGTGATGCATATTGTTATGTTATTACTATACATACATAAATAGAGATAAAAATAGGAAATAAGATGAAGCTTTACCTTGAAAACAGTAAAGAAGAAACTAGTGAGGGCTCTGAATCTCGTATGTTTTTCTTGCTACTACTCTTCAGAATTTCCACAACAATCTCTTCCGAATCACACTCTTTAAAACGAGATAAATGATAGGTTTTTATCAACAAGAGGGGGTTTTGAAAAGGATGATAGAAACTATTAAAATTCAATTGTGCAGATGCTTCGGCATTTAAAGATAAAGAAACGGAAGAATCAATTTAGATTTTCAATATGAAATTTAATGTTTGAGTAACGAAAAGTGTACACTATAATCATTGAAACTAGAGATTTATATTTTAAAAGGTGATGGAACCATGAGAAGCAATGATTTCTTAAAGTAAAAAAAAATGCTGAATATGATATTGATTTAAAAATAAAAAAAACGGAACAATCAATTTAAATTTTCAACATGAAATTTAATGTTTAAGTAATGAAAAATGTACACTGGTCATTGGAACTAGAGATTGAGATTTTAAAAGGTGATGGAACATGACAGGCAATGATTTCTTCAAATAAAAAAGCATGCTAAATATATTGATATTGATATTGATTCTGTAAAATATATTTAGGTGTACTTTTTCTGTAAGAATTAATTGTTCCCATTAATTGCAGACCCTTCGTGCACAGAGCAACTTAATAAGGAAATTGGAAGATGAACAACTCCATATGATATAATGGTAGTTTAACTTTTTTTACTCGAATAAAAAATATTTAGGATTTATTTATTTCAATATAATTTCTAAGTTAAATCTCTTGGATTTTCTTACTTTCATGTATATATAGTGTGTTCTAATATTTTAAAAATGACAAATAGAAAAGAATAAGTACCAATAAGTTTCGTTATTCAATAGAAGACTGTAACCAATTTCTCACTCTCCACGTAAATTTCTTGTCCATTGTTCCTATTTAATTTTAATTTTAAAAGTTAATATTATTTAGAAGCTACTATTAATAATTTTTAGCTAAAAATAAGAAATGTGATATTATTACGTATTGCTACTGCGGGGATGCAAAAATGTATCATTTAGAAAACTTTTAATATTTATAAAATAAATATTATTAGTTATATCTTAAAATAAAATATAAAAATGACTGTTATAGATTTAGAGGGATAAAATGAAAAAAAAAATATTGTAGTAAGTGAAATTAAAATTCACATATTTTATAATTAAAAAGAGTAATTTCAAATTTTATAAAAATAAAAAATAAAGAAAACATTTTAAAGAGCCAAGTAAAAACTTAATTACTATAGTTTTTCATAATTTAAACAATAATTACTAATTACTTAAGGGATTAACATAATAATTTAGTGAACATTTAATGGATATAAAATATCATCATATATCCAAACTCAAATTTCAACCAGTTAAAAGATTGTTGAGTTTTTTTTTTTTTTTATTTTTTCTAAGCGAATCTGATTTTTGACTATGTGAAGCAAGGTTTGAGAGACAAAAACCTCATAATTGGGATAATTTATTTGGATAATTTATTTTACAACCACTTTCCAAAAATAATATTTTTCATAATTTAAGTTAATTTATGGAAACTAAGTTACGTTAGTTTTTTTAAATCAATTTTTTAATTTATAAGTAAGTTATTTTACCTTGTAAAAAAATTATTTTACTTTTTAAAATTTTTTGTTAATAATAAGTATGATTTTACTATCAATCAAGACATGTCTTTAGTAAACTGTTTATACTATTATTTTTGTTGTTTATTATTTATAAAACTATCATATTGTTTTCAATTTATTCTTATTTTTTCCAAAGTTTGTTAAAATTTTATTTTTGACAACATTTTATGAAGAAATATTTAAGATTATAAAAAAATATATTAGAAATCAGTTTCACCATTCAAAAAATGAAAACAAACAATAAACGTACATATTCTAAATTTATAGTTGTTCTGTTCATCCACTCCAAAACTGAATTTCCCATTATTAATCTTTTATGGAAGAACATTGTTTCTGTTGCATTGTATACTGTATTGTGCTTGACTTGACTAAACAACTCTCTGAGACATATAAACAGGGTGATTGAGAGAGGACATTCTTTTGTGGAGGATTCAGAGTTTATTGAAATTATTCAGTTTTTTTTTTATTAAAATAAATGAGTATATTTTTGTTTCTGGGATATAAAAAAGCGTAAATTTTAAAATCAAAGAAAAGAAAAACAAAACAAAATGTATGCATCTAATTTTTATCCTTCATTAATGAGGAGATAAACATTGTCTGTATCAATCACAGATATTATTGTGCTGGTTTATTGTTTATCATTTTACATCATATGAAACTTTATGCAACACTTTCGCTTTAGCTACATTGACAATGGCTCAACTCGTTTCGTGACATGAAAACAAAAGTAATGTATTATAAATGATTACTAAATTTTGACATTGACAATTTTATCCTATGAAGCGATATTTTTTAAATGATTTTTAAATATTTAAAAAAATAAAAAATGTAAAATCACTTAAAAAGTAACACATAAAATTATAAGAAAAAGTTGTCAAAATTTAATAGTCAAAAAATTATTTTCGAATACATTATACATCAAATTTGCACAAAGTTGCTAAATATACGCATACAATTTTCTTCCACAAACTATTATGTGTTGTCTTAATATTTCATGTGTTCCACACAAAAAAATCAAAATTAATGAAAAGTTGACGTATTTTCCTTGCAACATTGACGATGACTTGAATCATTAAGAAACTACATGTTTTTTAATGTCAAACTACCAAGAAATTGCTACAACACTGCAACATATTCATGTACAATTTCATAAAACCAGATAATTATTTTTATTGCAAGTCCTTTTCAAATGTGCCCTCCATAGAAAAAAAAAAAAGAGAAGAAGAAGCTACATTAATCATAATACTTTATCAGCTTCCATCCATCTATGCAAACAACGTGGGAAATTTCTATAACATTTTCATGCAAACATATATACTTTCTTCTACAAAACCATTACTTACATAGCTTGAATTTGTACTTTATTATAATATAGAAAATTCCCAAAACCAACACAAATTGAAACACTCTCATTCAACATCATATCTGCACTCATGGTAAATCAAATGAACAACGAACCATATTAAGAAAGCTTTGCGATCCAAACAGTGGCAATAATTTAAGAACCGTAGGATCTCCTAATCTGAAACTAGGGCTTCAACAAGAGAAGCAATGGCAGTTATAGGGTTTCCAAAAACAGCTGAAAAAACCAGTTTAAATACCAACACAGCAATCTTTGTGTACTTCTTCATCGTCCCTAACCTCCTCGTACTTCTTCTACTTCGTACCATGTCCATGCTTCTCACTGCAAGCTGAGAGTACTCTCTCTCACTCTCACTCATCCCAATTTCACGACTAAAATAGCCCTTATTCAAATTCTCAAGAATCAGTTGCTTAACACACCAAACATGGTAACAGCAATTTCCCCCAGAATCTGAAGACACATAAGACCATCCTCTGATTCCATCCACAACATTCCTATGCTTACATTTCACACACTTTGACGGAACCTTCTGACACAGTTGAAGTGACACAAGCCCTTCTTCATCAGAAATGCTATCTTTCATCTTTAAACAGCATGGATGAAGATCATAACCTGTGCTTGAACAATGGTACACAAACCCTAGAACATCCTTTCCACAAGCATCACAGTATCTCACGCGGTGCCCTGGTGCTTCCTCGTATAACTCGAAGTGGCTCCTCGGAAAAAATCGATGAAAGGCGAAGGAAACAGCAGTTGCACACTCTTCGTGGAGGATGTAACCACAGTTCTTGTTTTCACTGTGGTAACTGCGTCCAAACCCTACTTCTCGACATGCACTGCATCTGAAGGGTGACCCTGGTGGCTTCAATTGCATCGGTTGTTCTGAATGGCTGGGACAACCTCTCTTTGTAGCTTCCATGTCTCTTTTTTCACCTTTGTTTGTGATGTAATCAAGGATACAACCTCTGTTAAAACAAAGAAAATGCAACGACAAAGAAAGTTATAATGTAATGCTAAAAATAGGAAACTGAGATATATGCAAAAGCATAATTTTTAAAAAAACAAACTATGTAATCAAACTATATATCGCTAGAGATAACAGGTGCAATGAGAAAAATTCATAGATGTGAAAGAATAGCAGAAGTAAATTTTAGGGTTGACGTGAAGATAAGAAAAAGAAAGAAAAATGTTTTGGTGGATACACTATCTCACTTTGTAGTGGCAAAAAGTGTATAAGATGTCACTTTGTTGATAAACATGTATATATTATTACTATTTATAAGCAATACGTTAAGTAAGGGCTTCATTTCCTTAGTTACTTGGAAAGCAAACCATTTCATTATCTTCTTTGATACGAGACAGCAAACGCGTAGCTAAACTTGTTATTCTCTTCATCTTTCTGATGATCTTCTGAGTAACTTCTCTTTAAATTATTATTATTATTATTATTCTAGATTTTATGTCGTATTTCCCCTTTCATTTTGGTCTCACAAACTCAACACGAAACAAACAAACATAAAGTATATGCACTTGTGCCGTGCTTTGTTCTGCCTTAAACAATAAGGATAAGTTTGACACTTATCAACAAATTAAGTGATGTTTGTGTTATTTATCTCATTGACCGCAACTTATTTGTTTGTTTATTTTTCTTTAATATGGACTTTTATTTCTAAATTTTGAGAGTATTTTAAAGTTTTGTATGAATGCGAGGCAAAATAAGAAGAGAGAGATATCAAAATATACACATGTCAATACAAGTTTAATTAATAATTATTTTATATGGACAATAATAATAATAATAATAATAATAATAATAATAATAAAAATGTTACATTGAGGAAAGATGTCTTAAATTTTTTATTTAATTGGGATGGTGACCTGCGGGAAAGTTATGTAGCTTTTTTGGTGTTTAATTTTTATTTTATTAACAAAAGATATTTTATAATTATAATAGAGTGCTTGCAATCCCACCCCGTTTATAATATATATATATATATATATATATATATATATATATATATATATTTAATAGCAAAATATATAATAATTTTCTTGCTTTAATTTATCGAGAAATTCCGTTAGCTTATTACTGTCTCAAAACATACACATCACGACCACAAATGTGTCCTCAACTTTTTGGTTCCTTCATGGAAATTGTAGCAGCTGTTACTGTGCAATTCCTCTTATACGCGTCTTTCAACTTATCATCTTTAATTAATTTCCTTTATATATGCATGATTCAGCTTCTCAATACTATTTTCCAAAATTATCTTTATCAAGTATAATATAGATGATAATTAACAGCCTAGAAACAATTTCTCATCTGAATACCATATAGAAGAAATGTACTCAAGTATACCTAGAAGAAGAATGTGTTCAAGGATTAATAGTTGAAACTGAAAATATTATATTGTTTAGAAAACATGGTTCTTAAAGTTTCACATTTCTCAGCAACATAAACTTGAAACAAACTAGTTAATCCTTATATAATGGTTTTCGATGAGACTCTTCAACATGTCTATAATGGTTTGCTAGTTTAGCATCCTAAAATATTTCCTTTCATTTCTTACATTATTATTATTTTTATTATTTGAAATAAAATAGTTAAAGAGTAATGGTAATTTCTTTTAAGGGTTCTTTTATTATTTGTTTTGAAATAAATGTAATTTTTTTATTTGTAAAATTTTGCTTTTGTCTACTTTTTCTTAGTGTGAAACCTAGACGACTTTGCAGGCTTCAAATGCATATACCACCAAATAAATAAAAAAATGAAAATATTTTTCTCTTCAAAATAGTTACTTTTCTTCTGAAGCCCATATGCCAAAGTTGCCATGGGCTCATTAATTATTTCTAAAAATATAAGTTGCCATATGCAGTCGTTTGTTTTTATTTTTTTTTCTTAAAAAATATTTATAAATTTTGTTGTGAAACAAAAAATTATAAGAAATTGTTATCAATTGTTTTGTAAAATATTTTGTATAAAACATTTTTCGCAACAAATTTTGTAGAAAATATTTGTAAATTTTATAATTTTGAAAGAAATAATTACCTACTCATTAAGATTCTTAGAAAAAATGACAATTTTTTTTTCATAATTTCTTTTAATAAATTTGTAAAAAAAATCTCATCTAATATGAGAATTTCTAGTAGTATCCGATTACGATCATTTTATATATTATTTGTAATTTCAAAAAACATGCAAATTTGAAAAAAAAAAAGTACTCCAATGTACTGCATGCAATTTCGCTAAAAAGTATTTTCATATTAGCAAGAGGTAAAGAGTGTTGAAGCAAAGACTGAATCCATTAGAAAGTAAAAGTAAAATTTTAGAAACATTTTTGGATAATATGGTTGGAAAGTTTTGCATTTTCCAGCAACATAACTTGAAACAAACTAGTTGATCTTCATGATGGGTTCAATGAGATTCTTGACCTTGCGCAGATGATCCACAAACACATCTTTCTCTGTCTCCTGGCTAGCATCAAGCAATTTTCTGGCCTCTGCAATTGCCACGTTGATCTTCTTTTTGTGATGTGGATCAAGCTTAAAACTGTTATCAACATCCTCTGCAGCTTTTCTTATCTTGTAAATGAAATCTTCCAAAGCATTAATTGCTTCAACCTTCTTTTGGTACTCCATGTCTTCAGCCTTATATTTCTCGGCTTCTTCCATCATTCTCGTAACTTGTTCAGTTGATAGTCTCTCCTTGTCGTTGGTTATGGTAATACTGTTCTTTCTTCCACTGCTTTCTTCCTCAGCAGTTACACTTATGATACCATCAGCATCTATACTGAAGCATACAGTTAAAGGATGACCTCGAAGAGCATTTGGACTTCCACAAAAGTTAAAGGAACCAAGCAAATTGTTATCGCTGGTTCTTGTCCTCTCACCCTCGTAAACCCTGATTGGGATGAAGGATTGGAAGTCTACGGCTCTTGCATATTCTTTCTTTCTTTCAACCGGAATAGCAGTATTCCTAGGAATCACAACACTCATGAGATCTTCGTTTAAAGATATACCAAGAGATAGCGGTGTAACATCCAATAACACCAATTCAGGAACATATTTAATGCCGTCACTCAATAAAGCAGCCAGCACAGCAGCACCGTGAGCAACCGCCTCATCAGGGTTAATTCTCTTGCATAAATCTTTTCCCTTAAAGTAGTCTTGCAATAGCTGTTGCACTTTGGGAATCCTAGAAGAACCACCAACCAGTACAATCTCATCTATATCACTCTTATTCATCTTAGAATCAACAACACACTTATCTACCGTCTCCATACACTTACTAAATAGGTCCATGTTGAGTTCCTCAAACCTCGAGCGAGTCATTGATGAATGGAAATCAATGCTTCCAGATAAAGAATCTACCTCAATGGTGGTGTCAACGGCATGTGAGAGTGTCCTTTTTGCCCTCTCACACGCACTTCTCAACCTTCTCAGGGCTTTCGGGTTTCCACTAATGTCCACTTTATTCTTTCTCTTGAATTCCTCTACGCAGTACTTCAGCATTCTGTTGTCCATGTCTTCTCCTCCAAGATGAGTGTCACCCGCAATTGCTTTGACTTCAAAAACATCATCTTTCATTTTGAGAATAGACACATCAAATGTCCCACCACCAAGATCAAAGATGAAAATATTTCTCTTTCTCTTTCCATCACAGTTACCTTTGTTCTCAAGCCCATAAGCCAGAGCTGCAGCCGTGGGTTCATTGATTATCCGCTTAACATTGAAGCCAGCAATAGTGGCAGCATCTTTGGTTGCTCGTCGCTGAGAATCATTGAAATAAGCCGGCACAGTTACCACAACATTCTTAACGCCTGAGTCCAAGTATGATTCTGCAATCTCACGCATCTTTGTAAGGATCATAGATGAGATTTCTACAGGTGAAATACGTTTCTCCTCACCCTTATAGGAAACAACTATTATGGGTTTGTCATCAGAATCAGCAATGACCTTAAATGGCCACAGCCATATATCATTCTCAATAACAGGGTCACTGTATTTTCTGCCAATCAACCTTTTCACGTCTGCAATGTTCACCAACAATATTTTTCTTTAGCCAAATGAGATTAAATCCAGCATTTTAGTCTACTTCTTTACACACAAAGTAGCCTCCAAGGATACAATTGATTTTAATAAATAACTTAAAAACAGAGGACGAAATAATTCACAATGTAAACATACAAAAGGAATTCACAAATAATAGAATAACATAACAATAACAAACAACTAATTACCAAAGACAGTGTTTGTTGGGTTAATGGAAGCCAAGTTCTTAGCGGCATCGCCAATCAACCTTTGATTTTCTGTGAAAGAAACACAAGAAGGAGTGAGTCTATTGCCTTGATCGTTGTGAATGATTTCCACTCTACACTGTTGTTCTTTCCATACAGCAACGCAAGAGTATGTAGTGCCAAGATCGATTCCAATAGCCCACTCCTTATTTTGTTTTGTCATTCCTCTCAGTGTAGAATGTGCCAGAAGAATTGAAGCTAGCCACAGAGATTAACGATGCCCAATGTAAGAATTCATAAACTTTAAGCATAATAATTGAGAGAAGGAGTAACAAAGTATGATGGTTAATTAATTACTAAGAAGTTTCATCTTTACAAAATCAGAAAACTGATTATGGTTTTTTTCTTTTAGGTTTAATCTTCATACCAAATCTCGAACAATACATACATTACTGTCTTTTTTCATGACAGTTACCTGTTACCATGTTACAAAAGAAATAGTCGGGAGTAACATAGTGAAGGAGTATGTTGGATATGCAGGTATGCAGTGATGCAAATTGTTATGTTACTAAGTATACATAAATAGAGATAAAATATAGGAAATAAGATGAAGCTTTACCTTCAAAATAGTAAATAAGAAACTCAGTAAGGTTCTGAATCTCTGTTTTTTCTTGTTACAACTCTTCAGAATTTCCACAACATTCTCTTCCCAATTACACTCTTTAAAATGATAGGTTTTTATCAACAAGAGGGGTTTTGAGAGACTAATAAAATTCCATTGTGCAGATGCTTTGATATTAAAGATAAAAAAAAAATGGAAGAATCAATTTAAATTTTCAACACTGAAGAAATTTAAAATAGATAACCAACTTGATAAGGAAATTGGAAGATAACCGATCTTCAAAGTCACCATATGATATATAATGGTAGTTTAATTTTTTTTACTCGAATAAAAAATATTTAGGTTTTATTTATTTTCAATATAATTTTAAGTTACGTATGATATCTTTTGCGTTTTCTTACTTCCATGTATATCATGTATTCTAATATTTTAGAAATAGAAAAGAATAAGTGCCAATGAGTTTCGTTACTTAATAGGAGAATATAATTAATTTTTCACTTTCCACGTAAATTTGTAGTCCATTATAACTATTTAATTTTATTTTTAAAAGTTAATATTATTCAGTAGCTCCTATTAACATTTTTTCCGTTAAAAATAAGAAATGTGATATTTTATGTTTTTATCGAGATTTGAAATGTGATGGCGAGAATTGAATTCTTTGTTGTTCTAAGAGGAGAGATTCACTTGAAAATAAATATTACCGCTCATTCAATATGAGAGTAAGAATCTGTTTAGAGAGGGTGAGTTTGAGTAATATTAACCGTATAATAACTTACCTCAAATAATAATAATAATAATAATAATAATAATAATAATAATAATAATAATAATAATAATAATGTGATATATTACTTGAAATAAGTATAATAACGTGATGTATGACCTGACATATTAAATATTTTGTTAATATTTAGTATATAGGACCTCTTTTGGCCTTAGATTCATATGATAAAAGGGTAATATTAACCGTATAACAACTTACTTCAAATAAGTATAATAATAATGTGATATGTTACTTGAAATAAGTATAATAAGGTGATATATGACCTGATATACTAAATATTCTGTTAATATTTAGTATAAGGGAAGTTACGATGTAATATGTTAATACTTAGTGTCGCAACCGCAAAATCTCTATGGGATGACAACTAAAAAATATCAATTTTAAAATAGGAAGTTACCACTACAGTTTACTAAGGGACACTATGGAAAACTAATACAAACAAATGGTTTGTGAAACTAGTTTGAGTTCAGGAATCGGTTACGCGTGTGAGGGTATTAACATTCCACATGGCTGAAGTTCTCTTTAATTAAGTGTGCAAAACTAATGAAAATTTTCAAATATTTATGTTTTCACAAACATCAAATAAAACGTACAAATGTAAATAAAACATTTAAAAAAAATTAATTCGACCGACAAGGTAATTAACTTTGCTCCTATGTATTCTCATTAAGAATGCGAAATCAATATTGTATAATTCTCTTTCAAAACTATTTAGAAAACCTTAGATTTGATTATTATTATTTTTAATTTTCAATTTTAATATATTTTTGTTTAGTTATCAAGTAATTTCGAGATTCAACGTAATCAAATCCTAGATTACATGAAAGATTATCATCAAGTCCAAACTTAGATGTGATGATTATATATATAGTTTCTAAAATTATATGAAAGATTCAATTATCAAATAAATTCGAGACTTATCATGATAATCAAAATTTACTAAAATTTTAAATTTAATTATCAAGTAAGTTCCAGACTTAATGTGATAATTTGATTTTCATTTAAGAGTTAAATATTTAATTATCAAGTGATTCATAAATTGAACGTGATAATTAAATTTATTTAAAAGATCAGATTTAATTATAAAAGAAGTCTGAGACTTAATGTAATAATTAAATTTTATTTAAGAGTTAAAGATTTAATTACTAACTACCTCTTGAGAGGTTATGATTAAATTTTATTCAATAGTTAAAGATTTAAATACTCCAGAACTGTGATAATCGAATTTTATTTGAAAAATTTGGAATAAAGAGAATGATCTGTGTAAAAAAGCGATATGACAAATAGTAACACTATTATAAAAACATGAAGCCCAAATATATTGCAAAATCAGGATGCAGATAACATAAACCTCCAACTAATAGGTGTAAGTATTGAAATATGGGGGTGCAACAGCAAAATGATCATATGTGCGTGCAGTGCCTAAAATAGGGGATGCGTGAAGTAATATGAGTGTAGTCCAAAAGTAATAAAACATATCCTAAAGTGTAGTTATCAGATTATTTATAAGGCCCATACCTAATTTCTAATTATTTATATTATTATTATTATTACTTATTTATTATTTCTTTTATTTTTTATTCTAAAAACACCAAATATATTTTTAATTTCTGAATGAATGAATAATATTTAATTATCTTAAATAAAATGTAAAATAATTGTTAAAGTTTTGGAGGGAAAAAATATTTTGTAGAAAGTGAAATCGAAATTCACATATTTTATGATTAAAAAGAGTAATTTAAAATTTTATAAAATGCAAAATTAAGAAAACATTTTCAGGAGCCAAATAACAACTTAATTACTTTCAGGATCTAAACAAATCAAGAATTACCAGAAACTTAAGAGATTAAAATAATATTTAATGGAAATAAAATGTCACTATATTCAAACATAATAGATTGTTAAGTTTTTTCTATGCGAGTTTGATTTTTTATTATATGGAGCAAACTTTGTCTAAGATACAAAACCTTAATTGGAAACTATTTGGATGATTTATTTTACAACCACTTTCGAAAAGTAATAAGATCAACAAAAAAGTAAAATAATATTAGTCATGACTGAAGTTAATTTATGGAAACTATGTTACATTAGGTTTTTTTAAATGAATTTTTTAATTTATGGAAACCATGTTACATCAAGAGACTGATTTGTTTTCTTACTCATCCTTTTGCATGCTTGTATATATAAGAACCGTTTGATGAAGATCGTTTTGCATACTCGAGCCAATCTATCAAACCACAGTAAAAAATTATGTTTTCTCTCTTTTAATAAGGTTCTTTTCATTGTCTTGTTAATGATCTTATTGGTTGTTTTTATTTTTCACCCTGGTGTATTGCTGTCTTCAGAAAAATAAAGAAACAAATTATCTGCCCACTGATCTGATTGGTTGTTTGTATTTTTCACATTAGCAAGACGTAGAAGAAAAGTGTGTTCAAGGATTGATAGTTCAAACTTGTTGCCTTTAGTCACGACATAGGATTGAAAATCGTCCGATCTTCCATATACTTGTTTTCTTATAACAGGAACGGTGGTGTTCCCAGGAATCACGACACTCATGAGATCTCTTTTTATCGATATACAAAGTGACAACGGTATAACATATAATAGCACTAAGTTAAAAATTATTGAGAATATTACTTAATATCTAATATTTTTTTTATTTAAATTAGTTTTTAAAAAATATTTTAATTTTAGAGATATGTTTCAGTTTTAAAAATTAGTTATTATTTTATATTAGGAGTGAAATATTCTAAATATTTTATGCTTGATATTTTGTTATATATATATATATATCAATAAAATACAATAACATGTTTCTCTGTATAACATATCACATATATCTCATATCTCATATTTTCAAAAGTCCTAAAAATCTCAACAAGTGGTATCAGAACCGATAGTTCGGAGTGACTAACGCATAACCATAACACAAAAAAGGGTCACCGAAGTGACTGACCGCATAACAACCAAAGGGGTCACTCATACACCTGAAGGGAAATATACCATATGAAAAAAAAAAAAAAAAAAAGGACTCACCCTTGAGGAGAGATTGTTGAGAATAGTACAAGTGTGAGTCAAAAAGTCTCACATTGGATAAAAAAGACAAAGTTAAACACTATATAAGAATAAAGGTTTTTGGGTTAAAGTGATGTCAAATGTCTTATATGTGTAAGACTAATGTCATATATCTATATTTAGAGAATCCACAATCTCTCAATGACCATAACCATAACCCATATATAACCAAAACATATGAAAAAATATATATATATAGAATATTTAAAACCAATAAATATATTATTAGTAATAGAAGTGTTTTTTGAAAAAAGAAAAAAAAATATATATATATATAAAAGAAAAATGATATTATTAACCGAGTATTAAAAGAAATTCATATGCATGTTACTTATAAATATTATTGTGATGGAAAATTCAATTTTAATAGCAAAGTATATATGGATACTATTAGGTAATCAATATTATAAGCGCACTACTTGATAAGTTAAAATATAAACTTTTATTCAAAAACATAAAAATATATTATCTTATATATTTTTTTTATAAGCTACACCGTATGAATTCAAATAAAAGCGTTTTTTTTATATATATACTTTCTAAGCAATAATATGGTTCAAAGACAATGTAGAATTTAATGATTTAAGATTTTAATTTTTAAACTTTCATATTAAGATACATTGAAATTAATTACATAACTTCTAAAAATTAATTTCATTTCCTCATAACTTCTACAAAAGAATGTGAGAGAATATTTTTCTTGTGTTGCATCCTTCGTAGGACTCCTTGCAATGTGCAAGACACTCTGACTGTCATAATATACAACGAGCTCTTGATGCTTGTGCTCGAGTTCCTCCATCAACCTTTGAATCCAAATAGCTTCCTTGCAAGCTTCAGTATGTGCCATGTACTCAACTTCTATTGTAGACAGAGCTATAACATTATGTAAATTGGATAACCAACTTGTTGCACCTCTTGCAAGTGTAAATACATAGCCAATAATAGATCTCCTTTTATCAATATCACCTGCAAAATCTAAATTGACATAACTCTTGACAACTAATTCTAATCCTCTGCAAGATAATGCAACATTTGAGGTTTCCTTGATGTATTTAAGGATTCTCTTGACAATACTTCAATGCTTTCCACTCGAATTTGCCATGAACCTACTAACCACTTTCACTGCTTGTGCAATGTCTAGTCTTGTACAAATCATTGCATACATAAGGTTACCCACTACCGATGCATACGATACTCGAGACATCTCCATCCTTTTTGCTTCACTGCTAGGACTCATACTTAAGGATGAAATACAATTGATAGGAAATGGGGTAGAAATGTGATAAGACAAAAAATATCTTGGAGATGTGAATGAATTTCATGACAAGCCAAACAATCAGAAGAAAAAATAAAATAAAAAATGTATACCATATTGTGAATATTTTATAAATTTAAGCGGGGAAGAGGATATGGCGGGGATGTGTATTATGGTGGTTATGAGGACGGGAACGAGGCAAATATGTACATCCCCATCCTCATACCCATATGAAAAAGTTTGATATTCCCTATATCCATACCCTGTCAATTGGGCAATAGCCACGTGGGCAAATTTATTTGCCATCCATAACAATGAAGCATTTGAACCACTAACAACCGTTTGAAAAGTTGAAGGTTCTCCATCTTCACTTAAAAGCCAATACACATCATGGTTCGTCATATATAACGTATTGTGAGTGTTGAGATGGTTTAACCTTCTCCAGTATCGATTATTGGAGTCCTCCTTTACCAACCTCATTCAGCTCTTGTTCTTCATATTCTTGTTCTGACTCAACATAATCATTTGAAGGTTTCTTCTCCTTTATTTGTACCATGGTAATTTCCTTTGTAAAGTTGTCATTTGCCTGCTTAATTTGTAGTTCATTTTCTATAAAGGTTACAGCCCTACTAACAACAACCTTGTGGGCAGTAGGACCCCATAGGCGATACCCTTTCACATTGTTAGCACAACCCAAGAATATACATTTCTTGGATTTTGAATCCAACTTCGTTCTTTCTTAGGAGTTGTACACCACATGCACATGAAAACTCGATACATGTAAGGAAGAAAAATGAACCAGTTTACCATTCCACACCTCTTGTTGATTGCTTTAAGCTCCTTCAGACAGTCTTCTATAGCAACTATATCTTTCATCTTGTTCACACCATCAAACATATCAGTGGCTCTTAAAATCGTAGAGTTGATGTTTTTGTTTTCTTTCAATCTCAACTTTGAGTTGATATTCTCTTTGTTCAAAGCCTTTTTGACATTGTAAACATGACTATATATCATCTCGCAGACATATTTTAACCTACTTAAAACTCGTAGATTCCCACTTATGTCCTCTTTATTTTTCCTTTTCATCTACTCCACAACATAGTTGACCATTTCGTTATCAATGCCCTCCCCACCAAGGTGAGTGTTTCCCATAGAATTGATATCAAGCACTACAATGACTCTAGAAATTGTAGAATTGATATCTTCCTTTCCTTTCAAGCTCAATCTTGAAATGGTATCCTCTTCTTTTAAAGTCTTTTTGATCTTGTAAACATGATAATCTAAATCATTCCATGCATTGACTTTCTTAAGAAACTTCTCATGTCCTCTTTCTTATGTCTCTTTATTTTTTCTTTTCATCCACTCCACAACATAGTTCACCATTGTGTTATCAATGTCTTCCCCACTAAAGTGAGTTTTTCCCGTAGTAGCTTTAACTTGAAAAACCTTGTTCTCAATAGTGAGAAGAGACACGTCGAATGTACCACCACCAAAGTCAAAAAAAAATATTTCATTTTTCAACACAATCATTTATCCCATTAAGATCATATGCAATTGTTACAACGGTAGGTTCATTGATTATACGAATAACATTGAGGTTGATAATAGAATCAACATCCATGGTGGCTTTGCGCTGAGAATCATTGAAATAGATAGGAACAATTATCACTACAATGTGGTACATCTTTGAGAGGACCATAAATGATGCTTTTTCCACAAAAAGCTTCTTCTCTTGATCATTTTACTTGATAAAAATTATACATTTTTCATTCATACCGCCAACAACCTTAAATGAAAGAACCTGTCTATGGTCTCCATACACTCTTAAAAAACTTCATATTTATCTCATCAAATTTCACTCAGGTTATAAAAGAACACAAATCAAATCCTTAAAATAAACTATTTACCCTAATGCTTGTAGTAACGACATGTTACAGTGTATTTTTTTCTCTCTCGCAGACATTTTTTAACCTACTTAAAACTTGTAGATTCCCACTTATGTCCTCTTTATTTTTCCTTTTCATCTACTCCACAACATAGTTGACCATTTCGTTATCAATGCCCTCCCCACCAAGGTGAGTGTTTCCCATAGAATTGATATCAAGCACTACAGTGTCTCTAGAAATTGTAAAATTGATATCTTCCTTTTCTTTCAAGCACAATCTTGAAATGTTATCCTCTTCTTTTAAAGTCTTTTTGATCTTGTAAACACGATAATCCAAATCATTCCATGCATCGACTTTCTTAAGAAACTTCTCATGTCCTCTTTCTTATGTCCTCTTTATTTTTCCTTTTCATCTACTCCGTAACATAGTTCACCATTGTGTTATCAATGTCTTCCCCACTAAAGTGAGTTTTTCCCGTAGTAACTTTCACTTGAAAAACCTTGTTCTCAATAGTGAAAAGAGACACGTCAAATGTACCACCACCAAAGTAAAAAAAAAAATCATTTTCCAACACAATCATTTATCCCATTAAGATCATATGCAATTGTTGCAACGGTAGGTTCCTTGATTATACGAATAACATTGAGGTTAATAATAGAATCAACATCCATGGTGGCTTTGCGCTGAGAATCATTGAAATAGATAGGTACAATTATCACTACAATGTGGTACATCTTTGAGAGGACCATGAATGATGCTTTTTCCGCACAAAGCTTCTTCTCTTGATCCTTTTACTTGATAGAAATCATAGATTTTTCATTCATACCGCCAACAACCTTAAATGAAAGAACTTGTCTACGGTCTCTGTACACTCTTTAAAAAACTCAATATTGATTTCTTCAAATTTCACTCAGGTTATAAAAGAACACAAATCAAATCCTTTAAATAAACAACTTACCTTAATTCTTGTAGTAACGTCATGTTACAATGAATTTGTTGCTTTCTCGTAGACATTTATTAACCTACTTAAAGCTAGTAGATTCCCATTTATGTCTTCTTTACTTTTCCTTTTCATCTACTCCACAACATAGTTCACCATTACATTATCAATGTCCTCCCCACCAAGGTGAGTGTTTCCCATAGTCGATTTAACTCGAAAGACCTTGTTTTCAATAGTGAGAAGAGACACGTCGAATGTACCACCACCAAAGTGAAGAAAAATATTTTGCTTTCCAATACAATCATTTATCTCATTAAGACCATATACAATTGTTGCAACGACAGGTTCATTGATTATACGAACAACATTGAGGTTGATAATATAATCAATATCCGTGGTGGCTTTGCGCTGAGAATCATTGAAATAGACGGGTACAATTATCACTACAATGTTGTACATCTTTGAGAGGACCATGGATGATACTTCTTTCACACAAAGCTTTTTCTCCTGATCCTTATACTTGACAAAAATCATAGGTTTGTCATTCATACCGCCAAGAACCTTAAATGAAAGAACTTGTCTACGGTCTCCATACACGCTATAAAAAATCCACAAGGAGATAAGAAAAAATGAGGTCACTGTCTAAGGTGATTGTGCGGGGATTCCTATGAAGGCATATAATCTCTACTACAAAACAGCTACCAAAGTCTTTGGCAGAATATGTCGAGGGAAGGCTGATAAAATGTGCTTTGTTGAGTGATGAGTGCATAATTTTACAAACTCTTTTAGGCTTAAATTTTAAATATTTAATTGAGTTTTATGCTTAAAAAATTGAATTAATTAGGGTTTGTGATATTTAGGCTTATTGAGTTTGTGAGATAAAAAGTGTTTTTTAGTTATATAATTTTTTTTTAGATATTTTAACGTTTGTTTATGCAGCTGAAGCTAAATTTGGTTCATTAATGATGTAAAAATAGATTGTTCAAAGTAACAAATAAGGCTAAAATCAATCAATTTTGGAAAGAAATATACCAGGAGCTAAATGCATCCCTATTTTTTATTTAAATACCCCCTTTCAAGAATAGCCCACATAGAAGCTACTTATACACCCCCTTATTTGTCGATTTTAACCTCTCTTACAACTCACAAAATTACATCCAATCAAATATTGCCACGCACTTCTTACCGGGATAGTGGTATTCCTAGGAATGACAACACTCATGATATCCCCTACGTAACTCCTACCAAGTGAAAGTACCAAAGTGAGAGTGGAGTAATATCATTCAATACCAAATCTAGAACATTCTCGATGTCTTCACTCAATAAAGCAGCCTACACAGCTGCACCATATGCAACTGCCTCATCCGGATTTATGCTTTTGCAAAGATCTTGTCCATTGAAGAATTCTTAAAGAAAAAGTTTCTCTTTGGGGATCCTAGAAGAACCACCAACAAGGATAACATCATGCACATTTCTTTTATTCATCATAGCTTCCATAAGACACCAATCTGCTATCTTCATACACCCTTCAAACAGGTCTGTATTGATTTCTTCAAATTTTGCTCGAGTTATTGAAGAACAAAAATCAATACCTTGAAATAAACCATGTACATCGATGGTTGTAGTGAGGGCATATTAGAGTATCCTTTTGACTCTCCCAGAAGCACTTTTCAACCTCCTTTCTTGTGGATCTCCACGTATGTTCACTTTTCGATTGAAGAATTCTTGAAGGAACGGTTTCACTTTGGGGATCCTAGAAGAACCACCAACAAGGACAACATCATGCACATTGCTTTTATCCATCTTAGCATCCATAAGACACCAATCTACTGTCTTCATACACTCTTCAAACAGGTCTGTATTGATTTCTTCAAATTTTGCTCGAGTTATTGAAGAACAAAAATCAATACCTTGAAATAAACCATGTACATCGATGGATCTCCAATCTGCTATGTTCACTTTTCGATTGAAGAATTTTTGAAGAAACGGTTTCACTTTGGGGATCCTAGAAGAACCACCAACAAGGACAACATCATGCACATTGCTTTTATCCATCTTAGCATCCATAAGACACCAATCTACTGTCTTCATATACTCTTCAAACAGATCTGTATTGATTTCTTCAAATTTTGCTCGAGTTATTGAAGAACAAAAATCAATACCTTGAAATAAACCATGTACATCGATGGTTGTAGTGAGGGCATATTAAAGTATCCTTTTGACTCTCCCAAAAGCACTTTTCAACCTCCTTTCTCGTGGATCTCCACGTATGTTCACTTTATTTTTTCTTTCGATTTCCTCCACAAAGTAGTTCATTAGTCTGTTATCAATATCCTGTCCACCAAGATGAATGTTCCCTGTAGTGGCTCTAACTTGGAAAACTTTGTTGTTATCCATAGTGAGGAGAGAAACATCAAATGTACCACCACCAAAATCAAAAATAAAAACATTCCGCTTACCAGTACAATCATTTCCCTTATCAAGACCATATGTAATTGTTGTACTTGCTCATTGATTATTTGAATAACATTGGGACCAATAATAGTACCAGCATCCTCAGTGGCTTTACTTTACGTGGAGAATAATTGAAATATGCAGGTATAGTCACAACTGCATTTTTCACCGGCTTTTCCAATTATGACTCTACAATATCTCGCATTTTTTAGAGCACCATGGATGATACTTCTTCTGCATAGAGATTCTTCTCATTATCCTTATATTTGACAGAAATCATAGGTCTATCGTTAATCCAAGCAACAACCTTAAATGGCCACAACATTTTATCTTTCTGAACAAGTGGATCACTGTATTTCCTACCAATCAACCTTTTAGCGTATGTGTAAGAGTTACAAAAAGTATTTTAGTAGTGTATTTTTCCTAAACAAAAATCATAAAAAAGAAAACACAGTCATTTAAGAATAAAAATATACCAAATATAGTATTTTCTGGATTGGTAGCAGCCTAATAGATTGCCGCATCTCCTATCAGCCTTTCATTATTCCAGAAAGCAAAACAGGAAGGAGCGATATTGTTGCCTTGGTCATTATGGATGATCTTCACCCTATTATGTTGTTGCTGCCATACTGCAACGCAGGAGTTCGTTGTGCCAAGATCGATTCCTATTATCAATCCCTTATTGTGTTTGGCCATTATCTTTTATGTGGATTACACTACAAAAAAATTGAAACTATCGACGACATTTTACTGACGGATATATTTTTGTCGATAAATTTGAATTACAAACAGAGTTTATTGACGGATTCTGAAATTTTTATTACCGACGAAATCGGTAACACAAATTTCATTTATCGACAAAAAAAATTCGTCTGTAATTTAAATTTTTTTTACCGACAAATTTTTCCATTAGTAAAAGAAGCGAGAAATTTTCCGCCCAAATTTGAATTACTGACGAATTTTTTCGTTGATAAATTTGTCGGTACTTACATAACTCAAAATTCGTCGGTAAAATCCGTTGATAATTTAATTTTTTTATCGAGAAATTTACCGACGGATTTATCTGTCGGTAAAAGGAGTGGAAATTTTCCCGCCCAAAGCTCACCTTATAAGAAGACGAGAATAAGAAGAAAAAAAGAAAAAAAAAGCAAAAGAAGAAGAAGAGAAGAAAAAGAAAAAGAAGAAGGAGAAAGAGAAGAAGTAGAAGAAGGAGAAAGAGAAGACGAAGTAGAAGAAGGAGAAGAAGAAGAAGAAGGAGGAGGAGAAGAAGAAGAGGAAGAAGGAGAAGAAGAAGAAAAAAGAGGAAGAAGAAGACGGCGACAGCGGTGGTAGTGGCGGCGATGATGAAGAAGAAAATGAAAAAAAAATTAAAAGAGGGAGGAGGAAGAAGATGAACAATGCAACAAATTTATCGACGAATTTTTTGGTAATTACCGTTTTTTGGTCGGTAATTACCAACGAATTTTTTTGGTCGGTAATTACCGATGGATTTTTCTGTTAGTAATTACCGACAAATTTATAGACGAATTTTTCTGTTGGTAAATCCGTCAATAATTGAAATTTTTTACCGACAATTTTTTCCGTCGGTAAAAGAAGAAGGAGAAAGAGAAGAAGTATAAGAAAGAGAAGGAGAAGAAGAAGGAGGAGAAGAAGAAAAAAAAAAAGGAGGAAGAAGGAGAAGAGGAGGAAGAAGGAGAAGAAGAAGAAAAAAGAGGAAAGAGAAGAAGACGGCAGCGGCGGTGACAATGGCGGCGACGACAAAGAAGAAAACGAAAAAAAAAATTGAAAGAGGGAGGAGGAAGAAGATGAACAGTGTAACAAATTTACCGAAGGATTTTTTGGTAATTACCGACAGATTTTTCGGTTGATAATTACCGAGAAATTTTACTGACGGATTTTTTTATCGGTATTTACCGATGGATTTTTCCATCGGTAATTACTGACAAATTTACCGACGAATTTTCGTCGATAATTACCGACGAAACATTATTTTTGTTGGTAAAATTTTACTGACAAACATTTTACCAACGAATTTTTTACCGTCAATAATTTGTCTATAGTGTTGATTTAGCGACAGATTTTGATCATTATCGACAAATTTTGACCATCGATAATATCAGTTTTTCTTATAATGTTAAGATAGTGAGATAGGAAAAAACATGAGATGTATGGATTGATATGAAGGGTTGATATTTATAGTTAATAATGGTATGAAAATGACCTGAAGCAGTTGATTGCATCAAGAGATCTACAACTGAGTTGTTCCCATCAATAGTTTGTTTGAAAATTAAAAACCGATTTTTACTATAGGATATTAACTTTTTTAATTATTTTTTTTAACAAGATACGTTTCATTTTAAGATTATTATTCTAAGATACTTAAATACGTTTTAACATATATATTCTTTAATTAATTAAAGATGCTAGAGGTGAAACGTATTTAAATCATATTTTAAAACGTATATTTTCCTTCTAGAAGAAAACACTAATAAATTAGTTGTAATATGTATAGTGGTTGGTACTTAAATTTACATAATATAATTTAAAAACTAATCTCGTTAGTTATGTTTCAACTAATAATAATTAAGAGATATGCAAATAATAATAAAAAATCTTAGGTAATATAATGCCATCAAACTTGAAAATCTTATGTATATATTCAATATGTGTGTATTTTCACAAATAAATCAAGTGATTATCATTACGCATGTTTATTTCAATAAATTTTATATTCAAACCTATTTTATTAAAAATGTATAAGTTGGACAAGGTGTTATTAACTCGTCAAGTTATGCATGTTTTTAATAATAATATTAAAAAAAAATCCAGAGGCGATGTCGTTTTGATGACAAAATGTAGAATGCCTAGTCAGAAGAACAAAGAGGAGATTTGGGACGTGAATTGAGATGTTTTCCGGCTCTTAGGAAACACAAGTACAAACCGTCGTATTTTATTCTCACTTTGTCAAATTTGCTCTTATTTTGGTATCATACTTTCTTACTTCCATAACATATTCTTTTGCACCATCTCATTTATGAAATTTATAACTTGGTTTCTAGTATTATATAAATCTACCTTCAAAAGCTGTGTTCACAACATGTTTGTTACAATGTCTGAACCACAATATATGCTTATGCTGCCTCCTAGAATCCTAGCACACTTGTTCTTGAAGTTGACATTAGAACCCATTGTCCAACCACTCCAGCTCATAAATGAGCAGAGATTGGTGATGAAAGAGAAAGATGTGTGCAGTTTGAATAATTACACTAAGTTAAGGATCACTTGCAAACATTAGAAAACTAGTAGGAACAAACTATTCAAACTAGAGAGTGCATGTTGAGATCAATTTTGCTGCAGCATAATTTTAAACTTAAATAGATCAAGCATAACAATGTTACATTTAAGGAAGAACAGTATTCAGTAGCTTCAGCTTTTGCGGCACTAAGAAATCTAAGATGAATAGCATGTTATATTGTGTAGAAATTAATTGGTGCCTCTAAATCAAACATTATTCTCATGTAGCATATCTTTCTACTGTTTTGTCCTGAGCCCATCCATTATACAAATAGGAAAACACAACAAAGTGATCATACTTCATATTTTCGTTAAACTTCTCTCACTTCTTGATCATTATCTTGTAATGTATATGTTTAATTCCATGGTAATCCTATAACAAGGAACATAGGCTAAAACACGTTTCCTCTAGATCTGCAATCTTCAATGGCTAGAAGTTGTACAGTTTCAAATTTGCAGAACATATGCTTCATAGAATAGAGAAGAAAGATATACGAGGTCATTGATTCAGAACCTTTACCTTGAACTAATGACGAGTAATATGGCCATTTCCTTCGCAGACTTGTCAACCAAGAAATGTAAACTTAAACATTGTTCAGATAATAACAATTAGAAGCAAGTTTGTGTTCATCTAAAAAGAAGTAACAGATTCAGATAAAATCTAAACTACCAACATCTAAACAAAGGCGCTAATGACACGGTCAAAAAGGTCCATAAGTTCATTCAGATTATCCTCAATCAACTCTATTCCATGCTGTTGGTTATCTTCATCAAGCAACTTTGCAGCATTCTTAACTGCATAGTTGATTTTCTCCCTATCTTGGGGACAAAGTTTTGAACTGATATTGCTGTTCTTCAATGCATTCTTCATCTTGTAAACGAAGTCATCCAAAGCATTTTTTGCAGTGGCCTTCTTCATGAAGTTTCTATCTTCAGCTTGGTAATTTTCAGCTTCCTGAATCATTCTTTTAATTTCTCCTGCTGAAAGTCTGTTTTGATCATTAGTTATGGTAATCTCATTCTTATAACCTGCGCTTGGATCCTCAGCAGAAACAGACAGGGTGCCATTTGCATCTATGATAAAGCAAACATCCAAAGGATGGCCACGAGGAGCAGGAGACAACCCAGAAAGAGTGAAGAAACCTAACAAATTGTTGTCACTTGCACTGGTTCTCTCACCTTCATAAACCTCAATGTACGCAGAGATTTGGTTATCTTCTGTTGTTTGATATATTTGGGTCTTTTTAACTGGAATAACAGTATTTCTGGGAATAACAACACTCATGAGATCTCCCTTTATTGATATACCAAGAGACAGCGGGGTGACATCCAACAAAACCAAATTCGGAACATTCTTGATACCTTCACTTAACATAGCACCCTGAACTGCGGCTCCATAAGCAACAGCCTCATCAGGGTTGATGCTCTTACACAAATCCTTCCCTTCGAAGAAGTCCTGTAACAGCTGTTGTATTTTAGGAATCCTAGAAGAACCTCCAACGACAACAACATCATGCACACTTCTTTTGTTCATTTTAGCATCCGTAAAACATTTCTGTACAGTATTCAGACATTCCTCAAAAAGATCCATGTTGAGTTCCTCAAACTTTGCTCGGTTGATCGAAGAGCAGAAATCAATGCCTTCAAATAAAGAATCAACCTCAATGTTAGCAGTAACTGCAAACGAGAGTGTCCTTTTTGCCTTGTCGCAGGCCGTTCTCAGCCTTCTTAAAGCTCTAGGGTTACCACTAATGTCCACCTTCTTCTTTCTCTTGAACTCATTTACAAAGTACTTCACCATTCTGTTGTTGAAGTCCTCTCCCCCAAGGTGAGTATTTCCTGCAGTAGCCTTCACACAGAAGACCTTATCTTTAATTGTGAGGAGAGAAACGTCAAAAGTACCACCACCAAGGTCGAAGATGAATATGTTTCGCTCTCCATCGCAATCAGTTCTCTTGTCAAGCCCATATGCAATAGCCGCTGCAGTAGGCTCATTGATTATCCGAATAACATTAAGGCCAGCAATGGTTCCAGCATCTACAGTAGCTTTTCGTTGAGAGTCGTTGAAATAAGCAGGTACAGTGACAACAGCGTTCTTCACAGGCGTTTCTAAATATGCCTCAGCAATCTCCCGCATCTTCATGAGGATCATGGATGATATCTCCTCAGCTGAGAGGTGCTTCTTCTTGCCCTTGTGCTCAACCACAATCATGGGTTTGTCATCATCATCAGCAATGACTTTGAATGGCCACAACATTTTATCACTTTGAGTAATGGGATCGCTATATTTCCTTCCGATTAACCTCTTGGCATCTGCAACATTCATAAGATGCTGAGGTTCATTTTGCGTTTCAAAGTACAAAGAGAAGAAATCATGAAAAAACAAATTAAAAAAAATAGAAGCATTAGTATTTTGGAGTTGAAATGTACCAAAAACAGTGTTTTCTGGGTTGGTTGCAGCCTGATTCTTAGCAGCTTCACCAATCAACCTCTGATCATATGTGAAAGCAACAAAAGAAGGTGTAGTTCTGTTCCCTTGGTCGTTGTGAATTATTTCTACTCTATTGTGTTGCTCCTGCCACACTGCAACACACGAGTAGGATGTACCAAGGTCGATTCCTATGGCGATTCCCTTATCTTTGCCCATTCTCTTTCAGGTGAAGGATGATTGGTATCAACAAAATAGTATTCAGGCTTTGAAAGATTGCAGGTTTTGGAAAGTATCTCAAGTTAGACTTTTATGCATGCTAAAATATGAAAATTAGGCAAATTATTTAATACTATTAGGCACAAAGTATGTATCTTGATTGCGTAAAGAAATTTATATCTGTCATCGGAAATCAGTACCGTTTATTCCCTCAACTCAAACGACTCTTGGTATCTGACGTAACACTTCTGAATGGAACTTGGAAAACCAAAAGATTAAGAGGATACTCATTACTTTCTTTGATGAAGCAACTTTGATTACATCACATGGAAAATATAACTGTCAGTAACTTTAACTTCAAACGGTAACATTTCAATTTCTAGTGATAAATAAGACTCTGTAATGTAATTCTAGGGATATTGATTATTTGAAATAATATGTAATAACTTCTCAATCATTCTACAATATAACATATTTTATTATATTTGTTCCTATCTCACGCGTAAAAAAATTGATTTCTAAAATATTGTTGCTTTAGGTGAGCATATATGAAGGTAATTAAACAACTTTTCAAAATAAAGATTTATTACAGAAAATGACTTGAGCAACTTCCCTTATTGCTTAAAATCTTTTGTAAGATATTGATAGTTGTGGTTTTAACCATTTGTATTACACCACTCTAGGTTTTTTCTATTTTTTATAATTGAAAAGAATTTTTATTTTTGAGATTTTAATTTATATTTTATTATTATAATTAATGAAACAATTTTAATAGTTTATTGAAAGTGTTACATAAAATAGAAAGAATTAAGTTAAGAGACGAGAAAGTCCATTAATCCAATAAACTTCTTATAAATGAAGAAATAAATAGAGAAGTTAAGTAACTTTTGAAGTAAAAAGACTTTGATATACATATAAAATTGTTCACCAGTGAAAGCATGAGTTATTTTTATCAGTCCGGTGAAAACATGAGTGATTTTTTTTTTTTTAGAAATGAACGTTTAGTGTATGTAGAAAAGTTTAATCATGTCGTACTTGTTGAACGGGGAATTAATTAACATTAAAGAATATTTTTAAACCTGAAAATAACATTTAATTAAAATTAATATTAAAAATATGTTAATTATTGTTAAGACAGTATAATTTACGTTCAATTGCAATTTTAATTCAGATTTGAATAAATAAATAAGTTTATGGTATTTGGATTTACCAGGATAAGGATTGGAGGTGGCTTTGTAATAAAACTTAAAACTTCCACACATATTTTTTTTATCTTTATTTTACAACTTATTTTTATTGTATCTTGTTTCGGGGTAGGGACCAAGAGCCTACTAAAAGAACCTCTTCGCTTCGCGTTGTCTCTCTCCTCTCCAGTAACTTCAGCGAAATCCACTCCTTAGCTCGATCGGTTGGGATGGCGATCGGGGTACCTGTCTAAAGTACTCCGATGCTTAAGTCAGTAAAGGCCGATCGGTGTATCAGAATATGTATTGCAATAAATGCGAAATTAAGATCCTCACCAACCTACCTTTGGGCCCTATTTATAGCTTTCGACGTGGGCCTGTAATTAGGGTTTCTTAATCACGGCCCAATGACCCCTTAATGAAGATTAGTGACTCGTTTAACCGATAATTATTAACTTAAGTTATTTAACTGTGCGACCGATGGCCGCTTGGCTGGGTTGATAACGTTATGTTTTCAACAAGCTAACAATCTGTGTTTTACCGATCAACCGACAGGTGCTTAAGAAGGTCCGTCGCTGCTGTTTACCGATTAACCGATGGGCCATCGAGGTTAGAGGGTCCATCGCTGTTGTTCTACCGATGAACCGATGGGCCTTCGAGGTTAGAAGGTCCATCGCTGTTGTTTTACCGATGAACCGATGGACCATCGTTGTTGTTCTACCGATGAACCGATGGGCCTTCGAGGTTAGAAGGTTCATCGCTGTTCTTTTACCGATGAACCGATGGGCATGAATATGGTTAAGTCGTGACTTATATGTTCAACCGTTTGACCGGTAGTCTGATATTTTATCCGTTTATCCGTTCGACCGATGGTCCTTTAACGATGGGGCATACAGTACACGAGACCGATCCGTTATCTGATTGACTGATGGGGCATACAGTACACAAGCCCCCCCAGCCTCGAGCGGTGGAAATGAAGCGAGGAGGTTTTACCGAGATCGTGGTGCCGATTGACCGCCGGCGTTTCTCAACGGTTATATTGCCTCGTGGATCGTGCCTGACAGTTATGATTTGAAACGTCGCGAAGTATGGACCGTTGATCTGAACGTGATCGTATGGTTCTGGGGTTGCCACGTGTCACATGGTCCCCCCTATAAATAGGTTTGTGTGGCCGTCGTTATTTTCACGTTTTCCTTTCTCTTTCTAGCCAAATCTCCGATCGTCTTCTCTTGCTTGCAGGTAAAAATGTCTTCCAGCGCATCGAGTTCAGAGGGTCTGTCGGGTGGAGCGGTCGGGAGGTCTGGGGGCGCCGGGTCAGTTTCCGCCTTATTTGATTCGTCTGAGTCGGGGACTTCGCTCGAGGGAGTGTCGAGCGCGACAGGTTCCCCAATTCTCTTAAGCGGCAGCTCTGAGGCCGAGCCACCGGTCGCTGAGGCGGTAGAGCATGTCGCTATTTCTGACGAGAGCGGGGACGTCATAGGCATCGACGTTAGCGACGAGGGGGACGAAGCCGATTTGCCAGAGATATCAGGGTATGACTGGGCCCCCTATGAGCCGCAACCGGTCGTCAACTCAAAAAACAAAAGAAGAAGTCCAAAGGGAAGAAGTCCAAAAAGGATGATTCCCCAACCGGTCGTCAACTCAAAAAACAAAAGAAGGGGGAAACATCTGGGTCCCTAGCCGACGCTTTCCTCGGCGGCGGGGTCCGCCTTGACGACGAGGTCTCCCTTCAGCTGGGACCTCGGGTAACGGACGCATTGAAGGACGTGTCTGAAGAGGATGCCCTTCGAACCGCCGGGGAGCTCACCCTTAGGCTGGCTGCCTTGTATACTAAGTTTCCTCGCCCCGAGCGGAGCAGGATAGAGAACTTGGAAAAGGAGCTCGCAGCGGCCAAGACTGAGCTCAACGAGGTGAAGGCGTCGGCGGCTGACCTGAAGGCTCAGTTCGATCGGCTCAACGGCATTAAGACTGAGCATGCCAAGTGTGCCGGGCTATTAAAGGCCGCAGACGATCGAGCCAAGGCGGAGCAGGCAAAAGCAGGTGAAGCCGCTGAGGAACTACGCAAGCTCCAACGACGCTTCGACGATCTAACTCTGGAGCACATGGCCGCCGCCGGTTCAGCTTCAGATTGGCAGAAGAAGGCGAAGGACTTAGAGGCCGAGCTGGGAATGGCCGATGAGCAAGTATTTGCTCAATATGAGGCGGGCTTCCAGAGTGCCGTTGATCTGGCGGTGTTTTACTATAACTGCTCTCCCGACCGGTTCGACGTGCATATGGGGGTCGTTGATGGGAAAGTTGAGAGGGTATTCGACCGGCTGGACGAGGTCAATGACCCTCCTGTATAGGCTTGATTTTTATTTTTACTTGTACATTTTGATATAACCGATCGAACCCGATCGACCATTCGATTGATCGCGTTCGCTCGGTTATTAGGTTATTTTTTGACAAACACTTATGTAAATTTTTAGCTCCCTTTTATTTCATCTGCTAGCTCTTTCCTGCTTTCGTTCGTTTATTGCTTCATGTTGGCGACCGGCCGTACTTCTGTTGTTTACTAGCATTGGCGGTCGGCCGTTAATTTGTTTATCTTGTTAATTTGGGTTGCGCTTAGCATTGAACTGACCGGACAACTGGCGCGCATACGTTAATCTCTTCTAAAGCTATCTTGATTATCTGTTCTGTATGGTTGACCTTTGTGCGCTCGATTTTAGTTTTTGTAGATCGTTGGTGTTGTACCCGATCGGTTAGGACAGCTCGTGTCACTCGTTTACCCGTAGGGTAATTAGATCTAGGATCGGTGCTGATAGAGCGGGACATCCTCTTGGAAGTCCTTGTCTCGATCGGTCAGGCTTTGCTCGGGTCCCGTAGGGAGCCCCGTCGGTCAGATTGTTAGATGGAGTTGCATGAAACGCTCATTTTATTCACAATTAACTGTAATACATTTTGAGATGTGAAGCGTTCCATGTGTTGGGTATTTCTTTGCCGCCCAAGTGCTCCAGCCGATAGGCTCCGTTCTGCAGGCTCTCGGTCACGCGGAACGGGCCCTCCCAGTTTGGTGCTAGCTTTCCCTGTGTTGACTTCTTTCGTGCGTCATTGGTTTTTCTCCAAACTAAATCTCCTTTGACGAAACTTCTTGGTTTGACCTTCGCGTTATACCTTCTTGCCACCATTCTCTTGCACGCTTCGGCTCACACGGCTGCTCGCTCTCTTCGCTCGGTCGTCCAATCTAATTCCTCGCGCATTCGTCCACAATTCACCTCCAAGTCTTGCATTTCCCGCCGAAGAGTCGGCTCCCCTACCTCGACTGGCAGCATGGCGTCTGTACCATATGTTAGGTTGAAAGGAGATTCCCCCGTCGTCCCGTGAGGCGTGCACCGATAGGCCCAAAGGACTTGTGGCAGCTCGTCGACCCACGCTCCTTTGGCTTCCCCCAACCTTTTCTTCAACTCAGCCACTATAACCTTATTCATGGCCTCAGTCTGGCCGTTGGTTTGTGGATGCTCGACCGAGCTGGTCACGTGCCGTATCCCCACTTGCCTATAGAAGTCCTTCAGTTTCTTGTCGATGAACTGACGACCGTTGTCGGTGATAATCGTGTGGGGGAGGCCAAAGCGACATATGATGTTGCGCCAGACGAAGGAGTGAACCTGCCGAGCGGTGATATTAGCCAAGGCCTCCGCTTCGACCCACTTGGTGAAGTAGTCTACTGCTACAAGTATGAATTTCTTCTGCGCTCGGCCAATTGGGAAAGGTCCGACGATGTCCATGCCCCATTGAGCGAACGACCATGGAGCTGTTAAGCTGCGTAACTCGGTCGGAGCCTTCTTCACATCATTTCCATGGGCTTGACATCCTTCGCACTTGCGTATCATGGCTTCGCAGTCCTGTTCCATGGTCGGCCAAAAATATCCCGCTCGGAGTATCCTTGCTTTCATCGTCCTCCGACCGGTGTGCATTCCACAAATGCCGTTATGGACCTCGTTCATGACATACTCTGCTTCGTCTGCTGATAGGCACTTGAGGAGCGGCGCTGTGAAGCCTCTCTTGTATAGATCTTCTCCGATGATCACGAACCGGAGTGCTCGCCTTCTCTCTGTCGGTCTGATCTCTTCTCCAGCCTCGCACCTCTTTAAGAGTTCTCGCACCTCGCTATTCCAATCAGCCGATCGATCCGCTGCAGCACATCCTCCCGCTGAAGGTCTCACGAACCGGAGTGCTCGCCTTCTCTCTGTCGGTCTGATCTCTTCTCCAGCCTCGCACCTCTTTAAGAGTTCTCGCACCTCGCCAGTCCAATCAGCCGATCGATCCGCTGCAGCACATCCTCCCGCTGAAGGTCTCATCAGGGTTTGCCTGATAATTGTCTTCAATTGGCCCTTCTCCTTTCCCTCCGCCAGCTTAGATAGCCTATCGGCTCTGGCGTTTTCTGCTCGGGCGATGTGATGGATGGTAACCTCTTCGAATTCTTTCATGGCTTCAACAGCTTTTTGATAGTATTGAAGCCGCAAATCATCCTTAACCTGATATTCACCCTGTACCTGCCCGACCACGAGCTTCGAATCAGTGTTACACTTCAACCTCGTCGCGCCCAAGTCTTTTGCTAGTCTTAACCCGGCGATCAGCGCTTCATACTCTGCTTGGTTATTCAAGGCTTTAAACTTGAACTGCAAGGAGTGCTCCACCGTGAAACCGTTCGGTCCTTCAATGACGATTCCTGCCCTAGCATTTCGCTTGTCCGACGACCCATCGACGAAGAGAATCCACATTTGTTCTGACGAAGGGATCGGTCCGTGGAGTTCGGCTGCAAAATCGGCCAAATGCTGCCCTTTGACGGACCCTCTAGGTTCGTATTTGAGACCGAACTCGGATAACTCGACCGACCAAGCAATCATCCTGCCAGCTAAATCGGGCTTCTGGAGTATTTTGGCAATGGGGTGATCGGTGCGGACAATCACTTGGTGACTCTGGAAGTATTGGCGCAATCGGCGCGCGGCCGTCAATAGCGCCAAGGCTATCTTCTTTATCTGCTGGTATCTCATTTCGGTGCTCTGCAATACTCGGCTGATGAAGTAAACGGGCCGCTGCTCCGAGGCTTCCTATACTAAGGCTGCACTGATTGATTCGTCCGACACTGACAGGTACAGTTGCAGAGGCAATCCTTCTACCGGTCGGCACATTATGGGAGGACTGCTGATCATCTCCTTTATCTTCTGAAACGCTTCCTCACACTAGTCGTCCCATTTCTCTGTAGTTTGCTTCCTCATGATTTTCAGTATCGGCCTAACCTTCTCTGTCAGCCTGGGTAAGAAACGTGCCAGAGAGGTCAGTCGTCCCATCAACCGCTGGACCTCTTTGAGGTTTTTCGGACTTCTCATTTCGATAATAGCGGCGCACTTGTCCGGGTTCGCCTCTATGCCTCGGGCGGTCAACATGAAACCCAGGAATTTTCCCGCCGGTACCCCGAAAACACACTTCTCAGGGTTAAGGCGCATATTGTATTTACGCACTTGGTAGAAGACCTCTCGGAGATCGTGCACGTGGTCTCCAACGGTTTGCGACTTTACGACCATGTCGTCCACATACACCTCCATGGACCGATCGATCTGCCCCCTGAAGACCCTGTCCATTAGCCGCTGATAGGTTGCCCCTGCGTTCTTCAGGCCGAAAGGCATGACTTCGTAGCAAAAATTCGCTCAGTCTGTAATGAACGTCGTTTTGGATCTGTCCGGGCCATACATAGGGATTTGGTTGTACCCTGAGTATGCGTCCAGAAAGCTCAGGAAGTTGTGCCCTGAGGCTCCGTCTACCAGCCGATCGATGCTAGGCAGGGGGTATGCGTCCTTTGGGCAAGTCTTGTTGAGATCAGTGAAATCTGTACACATCCTCCACTTCCCGCTCGTCTTCTTCACCATGACCACGTTAGCCAACCATGTAGTATACTTAATTTCTCTGATGAAACCAGCTCCTTCTAGCTTTCTCACTTCTTCCTCGACCGCCCTCCTTCTTTCTTCTCCCATCTTTCTTTTCTTCTGAGCGACCGGTCGGGCTTCACGGAAGATGGCTAGCTTATGGGACATCACGTCCGGGTGGACGCCTGGCATGTCGGCGCTCGACCACGCGAACAGATCTTTGTTCTCTAGGATCACCGCGCCGAGGAGCTCTTCCTCTTCCGCGCTCAGGGCTCCCCCGATCTTCGTGAGCTGTCTAGGTTGGCTTCCGATCAGGATCTCCTTGGTCTCTCCTTCTGGTTGCAGCCGATCCTCTGTGTTCGTTCGAGGATCCAGGTCCGTCATTGCTACCTCCGAGCGGTGTTGTTTTCGCGGGCGACTATAAGGAGTGATCCTCAATCCTGCGGCATAGCATTGCCGGGCGACTTGCTGGTCCGCGTGCACCGTGCAAATTGTCCCTCTGTCCGACGGGAACTTCATGGCCAGGTGCAGGGTAGACACGATCGCTCCGAAAGCGTTCAAACAGGGTCTCCCTGGCAATACATTGTACGAAGTGTTAGCTTCAACCAAAAGGAATCTAACACTTACCTCTCGGCCGTCCTTCCTCGAGCCGATCCTCGTACGAAGGTCCACATATCCCCTCGTGTCCACCCGTTCGCCCGAGAAACCTACTATCTGCTCATTGTATGGTACAATCAGGTCCTCGGAGAGATTCATCCTCTGGAAAGTCTTCCAGTATAGGATGTTGACGGAGCTTCCCTGATCGACCAACACCTTCCCGATCCCATACTCGGCCACCTCTATGGAGATAACCATCGGGTCATCATGATCGGGATCGGGCGCCTTGAAGTCGTCGTCCGTGAATGTGATGGGAGGCATCGAGCGGATCTTCCTCTCGACCAGATGAACCGACTTCAGCGCCCGGATGTGCCTTTTTCGAGCTGCGGAGCTTGACCCTCCTCCGGCGAACCCTCCGGAGATGGTATTGATATAACCCCTCAGGGGTCTGTCGTGGCTGCGACTGCGGCTCCTTCTTGGACTCCGATGTGACCGGGATGGTCCTCTCCTTCGTTTCTCGCGCTTGGGCTCTCTTCTCTTCTCGGATCGGGCTGCGGGGACCCTTCTCATCGGGCTTCGGTTCCTCACCGGACTCCGCGGGGGACGATCTTGTCGAATGTACTTCTTCAAGTGTCCCTGCCGAATAAGCTCTTCTATTTTGTCGCGGAGCGTGTGGCACTCTTCGGTGGTATGCCCGATTGTCCGATGGTACTCGCAATGTTTACTGCCGTCGACATCGGGTGGCGGAGGCTTCTTCCTAATCGCTGGGAGCGAATCGGCGCTGAAGGCCTCCTGCAGGATTCTTGCCCGGGGAACAGCCAGAGGAGTGTAAGTTGTGAACTTTGGTGGCTTTCTTTCGGTGGGTCGGGCTATGGGTTTGCTCGGTCTAAGAGCGATCGGCTTTGGGAGCGTAGCATCCTCCTTCTCCCTCTTCTTCACCCTAAACTCCTGCATATCTTCCATCTGTATGAATTTGGCCGCGCGTTCCCTCATCTCCTTCATCGTCTTCGGTTTCTTACGACTTATCTTGTCCGCAAAAACTCCCGGCTGGAGTCCATAAGAGAAGTGATGTCGCGCGATCTCGTCGCTGAGACCTTTTATCTTGACCGACATCCGATTATACCGATCAAGGTAACTCCTCACTGATTCCCCATCCTCTTGTCAGATGTTCACCAGATTGTCGACCGTCAGAATGGCCGGTTTCAGGGGCGCGAACTGTGTGCTGAACTTTGCCTTCAAAGTGGCAAACAAATCAATACAACCGGTCGGTAACTCGGAGAACCACTCCAATGCCTCCCCAGTCAACGAAGTTGAGAAGACTCGGCACCAGATGGGATCGTTGACGGCGTGACACATCATCTGATGCATGAAGACCCGCATGTGATTATCCGGGTCGGTCGTGCCGTCGTACTTGTCAAAAGTCGGCATTTTCCACTTCTCCGGTAGCGGCGTCTCCAAAATATACGACGTAAAGGGGGAAGATCCCGACGCGGGGATCGGTTGGCGCGATGGGCGGCCCCCGGTTTTTGCCCCTGAGCTCTCTGCCACCGTGTGTGACGGATTTCCCCTTGAAGCCTGCGTCTTCTCAATCCGAGCTGGCTGTGATTGCTCGTGTCCTGTAGGGGGGAGGCGGCTCTCTACCCGTTCGGCGTCCCTGTGCTGCTGTACACGACTTAACCTGTTTGGGTCGGGTACGGTAGGCGTCGACGGGATTCCCTCTTCCTTCTGCCTTAGGATGGCATTCTCCTCTCGCAAAATCTGCATCTGCGCTTCATAATTCCTCTGCATCTCGTCCATCCTCTGCTGCATCATCCTTATCATTTCCCTAGTGTCCGCTTGATCATCAACTACTCTTCCTCCGTCCATGTTGTTGTTTCGGTTCCTCGTGGTCACCATATGGGTATATTCTCAAAGGAGACTGCTCGGCCCCACGGTGGGCGCCAAAATGTTTCGGGGTAGGGACCAAGAGCCTACTAAAAGAACCTCTTCGCTTCGCGTTGTCTCTCTCCTCTCCAGTAACTTCAGCGAAATCCACTCCTTAGCTTGATCGGTTGGGATGGCGATCGGGGTACCTGTCTAAAGTACTCCGATGCTTAAGTCAGTAAAGGTCGATCGGTGTATCAGAATATGTATTGCAATAAATGCGAAATTAAGATCCTCACCAACCTACCTTTGGGCCCTATTTATAGCTTTCGACGTGGGCCTGTAATTAGGGTTTCTTAATCACGGCCCAATG
>Ga0214542_1002311_pt1 | contig 39455 bp, 36 predicted proteins | sample CNSS1metaG_FD_160096 | JGI IMG/M metagenome (GOLD analysis project Ga0214542, IMG submission 160096) | Root nodule microbial communities from cowpea collected in UCLA plant growth center, Los Angeles, California, USA - CNSS1 | ecosystem: Host-associated > Plants > Roots > Nodule | place: USA... | reverse complement strand
CCATTATTAAATAAATAAATAAGGTAATTTTCTCTTGTCTCACTTGATAGTAAACTATTTCTTTAACATTTAGTATTATTTTTTTATCTCATGACCTTTTTGTATATTAATTTTTTATTAATATAGATGAAGAAACAATGTACTATGTGATTTTTCATAGTCAATTTTTAATTGTAACTTGATTATCATAGTTTTTTTTTGTAATTATGTCTCTCAACTTTTGATTAGATTATGATAAATTATTTTTTAGTCTTAAACTTATTTTCTAAATAGGTATATTAATGAAAAATAAAATTGATAGAGAAACTACTAGTGAAGATGAAAACATGATAATATGGTTATTTATCGCATAATAATGAAATGAAAGTTTGTGGATATTTTTTGAATCAAATGTATGTTAATAAAACGGAAGATGAATATTTTGCAGATCATATGATTATTTACATCGAAAAAAGTTAACTGAAAAATCTAATTATAATCAATTTCCATGAGTTAAAAAATATGACAAAAACGATAGACATTCTTTTAGATTGTGTAATTTCTTTGATAATTATATATGTACTAGATTGTATATTCATTTTTATTGAATTAGTCACAAAAATATTAAATATATAAATTTTGAATATATTATTTTGGCTTCCCCAAAAATTTTGGTGAAGATCTGCCATTGCTCTCAATGATGTCACTCACCTTTATTTACCTTGAAGGAAATAGCAAACCAACTTCCCCACACAACTCACTATCGAAAACAACATCATCACCCCCAACACTTAAGCCCAAACATATACTCACATTTAAACAACTTAACTTAACCAAATGCTACCTAACTTGATGAATTCCCCAATAGGAACCCACTGACTTAAAACCTCTCTAAGCAACGCACAGTTGATGTTCAACTCTTTCTTTATCCTTAGGCATGATGAAAAAGGGGTCAATTCAATAATGCCAAGGTGACTACTGCTAAGTAAGGCGTTTGCTTCAACAATGTATCAGGTTTGGCAGCGGTGCTCAATGCGGGCCTAAATAAAATATATTTCAACTTAAAATTAACACAAATGTCAACAATGTAACAAATATACCAAATTTAATGCACATATACATTAATCATTTAAGTTACCTCTTTGTTATCACAAGGTTTCGCATCACTCACAAATGCTTTTTTTTTTGCTACTAGGTGCCTTTCCTCTATTGACATCCTTTTTCTTTGTGCTAACAAAGCAAAACCAAAATGCACTAATGGACCAAAAATAAACCCCAACAAGTAACCTCATTTCTTTCTTCCACAACAATAACCAAATAACTCCAACATTGATATAAATCAAACATAAACCAAATCAAAAATCCCCTTTCAGAAAAAATATATGAACTACATCACAACCCACCATCTGCGTAAAAACTTCTTCAAAACGGAGACCAATTATAGCTCCTCCAAAACTCAAACCAGTAACAACACCAATGCAAAAATGGCGCCTTTCCAACAGAAATCACAACGACAACAGCAATCAGAACGGGATTTACCCACCCCCAACTTCAAAGACTCCCTCAACCCACACCTCCTACACCACCTCAACTTTGGCCAACAATGGAATGAAAGCAATCAAAATCGAAAATGGGGTTTCAGTTACAAGCGAAAGGGATGAAGAGGAAGAAGTTCAGAGAAAAATGAAGAAGAATCGCCTTAACTGCAATGCGAAGTGATTTTTTCTGTGAAAAAGCGTAACTGTTGCACATTTTGCATACCAAAAATAAAACCTCCATTCTCTCGCACTTCGTTCAGACACTGCCTTACGTGGACTTTTTTAAAAAAAATAAAATAAAATCTCTCACTGCCACGTCAGGTAGTGAGAGAAGTTGTGAAAATTGGTTGTTAAAATATCATTACTGTTGTTTTATAGATTCTTTGTTGTTTTTTCGGGGTATGTGTCTCCTTCACTAGCAATACCTTTTGGACAATGTAGCAGAGTAATCTTGCTTAGAGACATTAAGATGGTTTCAATCTTTGTGCCAAGATGACTCATTACGGATTCGAGCTAGATTGAATTGAGAAAAATTCAGTTTTTTTAGAAGTGGGTTAAACTCAATCTGACTCACTTAATCCACGAATTAAACGAATTCTAGGTGGATTGAGGATAGGTTGATTCACTTAATCCATCAACATTTTTTTACAATTTTTTTATTTTTTTAATAATTATTTACTTCCCCGAATTATATAGGTTCACAATTTCATATTTTTAAATACTAAAATGTTGTTCAATAATATTTGAATAGTTTGAATGTTTAATTAATTTGATTGTCAAGTTATATACATTAATATTTTAATCTTTAACTATAGTTTTATATTAAATTACTCAAGCAATTGTCTTATAAACAATTTTTTCTAAATTAGCATAACAACAAAAAATATATAGTTTTTTTATTTATATTTTGTTGAATAGCATGATAGAAAATGTATAATATTAACCATGTTCTTTTGAATTATGTAGACACTTTCTTGAAAACATTTCATGTATTTATGATGAACATGATGAAGACATTAATTCTAAATTTCACTTTGATCGTCATATCACGAAGTGCTTAATAAATTATTTAAATATGATTTTATACAGTTGGATTGGATGCATGATTGTCTCTAGAGAGTTGCCGCAAAATGACACTCACTCTTGTATTTCGTTCTGAACTAAAAGTAAGATGTGATACTTCATTTTATTCAAGGTGGACTAGTTCATGTAAATGAAAAATAAAGATATTTCATAAACACATTTGATTTTCCTTGTGCTTATATGGTGCATGTAAACATGTAAGTGATTTTCATTCATTAAAATGCCAAGGTAACCTTTACAGTTGCAGAATATGTATATTTCCCAATACGGAAATTTTCTCTAGGAGAGAGAAACATAAAAAAAATGTCAATTCGCACAAAGTAACGAAGATCACATTAACAGAAGCATTTCAATGTTACGTGATAAATGGTTCCATCAAACAATTAAAATACTAACAGAAATTTCTAAGATCATCAAACTTTTCCCGTAAACATTTTCAAGAAAGTTATACAAACACACATTTTACATTTTCGAAAATATTATATCTAGAAGTAACAGCCAACAAAGTAATCCAATTGACGATGAAAAATTCTGAATACCCAACATTATCTAAATGGCAGATATAACAAACAGAACCGAGTTGAAAGAGACAAACAAAGCATACAGGAATTATAAAAAAAATGGCATATAATTGTAGCCGAATCCAAACAATTATTCCGGAATAATAGATACAAAATGTAACAAAATTGGAAAAAATGAAAGTGAAGGGAAGGGTATGGGGAATTCTGTGAATTAACCGAAAAACTCTTGTACGAAGGGATCATGGCAGCTATTAAAGAAAAAGACTCTAAATGATGCAGTTGCAAACCAAAATCCTTAGATGCCGCTATCTATAAGTAAATGCCGTTGTCACTCAATTCCCAACAAAATAAAGTACTTCACTGAACTTTCACTGGTTGACGAGTGACTTTTCCACCATTCTGATAACTCCTTGCCACAACTTCTCCATTGCTACGCCCACCACCATTGTTGCCTCCTCTAGGCCTACCAGTGAACTCACCGCGCTTCTCAAAATTGTCATTCCTATTTCCATAGCCACCGCGGCCACCACCACCACCGAAGTTGCCACGCCCCCTGAAGTTATCATTTCTGTCATTCCGGTATCCACCCCTTCCTGATGAATATCTCCCCCTATCACTGTTAGCTGCAACAAACAACAATACACATTATCACATAATAACCATCACTGTTAGCTGCAACAAACAAAAATACGTTTCACAGAAAAAAGGTCCTGAGCACCGTGAGCCTGTGACATGTCTGCACCATCACCTAAGAACTTTTTGCAAGAATCTATATCCCGAGCAATTTTACGAACACTTTCATTTATTTTATGGAATCTAAAGGTGGAAAGCCAGTAACTGGCACGGCATACTTAAGAGCATAAATCAATTAGATGTTGCAGTCGTGGCAAACAATATGCAAAATCGATAAACTATTTAAAAATGTTTGAATTTTGATATGAAATATTAGGCTGGCTTGCCTCTTCGTTCTTCAATTGAAAGCCTTCGGTTGTCCAAGGTGACAGGAGGTGAAGCCTGAAACAATACACAGAAATATAGCTGACAAATGTAGGACAAATAAAACAGGATAACCACAAACAAGAAAAATTAGGCCAAAAAGCAAAATCAGCTAACACTTTTATAGAAAAAGCACCCACAGCAACCCAATGACTAGTAACAAAGAACTAATATCAAATTCTTATAGCAATAGCGTTAATAGGATCCAACACACAATACAGGAAGAAAAACTACAACTTGAAACACTCAATTTTCCTCCTAGCATGTTAAACCCCGATAGATAACCCATCAATTGCCAGATGTTCTCCATAGATATATTCTCTACTTCACTATAGTTAAATGAAAAAAGCTAATGAAATCAACTGAAATACACTTACAATAAATAGTGCTTTTTCCAAAGAACAAACACAATTGCAGAATGTCAAGGGACTTTCAAAAGGAAAAATGAACTTGGAACCATGTTACAACACCTCAAAGACAACACCTCCATATGGGCAAAGGCTAAGCATATAATTGCAAAAGGCAACATTATCATCAAGAAACTAATTTTCATGAAATACAAATCTAAATATAAATCCTAGCAATCAAAAAGAGGGAGATTTCAAGTATGTGTCCGTACCTCAAGTGCACTTTGCATTGAAGTAGCAGATTCAAACTCCACAAACCCAAAACAAGATCCCTGTTGCTGGAAAGAAGGGCAAAGCGTTGTATCATCGCTTGGGAAGTAACTGAAAGTACAATGCTTGTAACAGACTAACCTTACTACTTCTAACTTGAATTCCATCCCTTTTAATGGGCCCAAATTTCTTGAAAACACGTTCCAGCTGTTCTACTGTGGCATTCATGGGCAAATTTGCAACAAATATTGCATAAGCCTTGCCTGTGGAACATAGATTTCGAAAGTTATATTGCATCTGGATCAACTATAATCACAAACTCAATTCATTAACCAATCTAGTCACAGAATAGGAACCACCTCCATTCTCATTGTTCTTTTCTGTTGGACTCTCAACACTAGGAGTTGGTGCTTCTGATGCAGGCACGCTGAGAACACGTGGCTGTTCTACAGCTTTCACAGGGGAAGCCCTCATATGGAAGGGAGCAGCATTTTCTTTCAGTGCATTCACCTGAGATTAATAAATGCAAATATGGTCAGACACCACAAAAAGTATGATGAGTGCACAAAAATAATTAAAATTTACTATTGTTGGCATAAAGGAAATGCGGTCAGACACCATGAAAAGTACACTGATGCATAAAAACAAATGATTAAAACTTACTATTGATGCAAAAGACTTCTTTGGAGTATCCTCCTGTGAGTTACTAGAAGCAGCTTTCTCAGCATGTGAATGATGTTCCAGGTGACTGGATTCTTTAACATGATTAACAGGAACCATCTTTTCAGCAACTGATAATTTTCCATTCTCCAGTGGCTGGCTGACATCTTTGCTGACACTAATGTCATCATCAACAACAGTAGTTTGGCTATCTGGAACATCTTCAGCAGCTTGAATGACCTCTATTCATAATCAAAATTTAAATATATATATATATATATATATATATATATATATCGAATATTGTAACAAGCAAAACGTAAAATGTTAGAAGGAAATGAAAACAACAGGACTAGAAGGTATATTAATAACCAGAAGTTGTAAACAGAAGATCTACCAGGCTCAGCGGTAAAAGAATCTGTTGGAGCACTTTCATCAGCTTCATTCACAGGCACAGACTCAATATCAACTGACTTATACTCGTCAATATATCTGAAAATATCATTCAAAACAAAGTAGCCTTTGTCCTGTGGAGCTAGGAAAAAGGACTGAGTAAACTTCCTTTTCAGATTGTCACTTCCAGTTAAGCAGCCAGTCACTACAACTATTACACCATCCTTGTGTGAAGGTTGGGCATCAGCACTCAGAATTTCTACCCTAAAGCTTGTGTAATCCTGAGAGAGTATCTTTTTATTGATTTCCTGTACCATAGCAGAGTAAGATCATTTGAATCAGTGGATTTAAAATCATTTGTTACAATACATATTAGTCAAGGAAATAAAATAACACAACATTTGAGCATGTGTTCCCAATAAACTCAGACAAAAATGAAAATTGCCACTAAAACAGGAATTGTCAGTATGGCTATCAACCAACACTGGACACGTGATTTCAAATACTTCAAAGAATGTAACATACTCTTTTGGTCTTTGACAGGAAAAGCTGTAAAATTAAAGCTCAGGCAACTGGTGGCACTAGGGTAAACTCCCCAAAGAAATTTTCCTGCTGACTATGCATGGTATTAATAATATACCACACAATTTTAAAAAATGGCACAACAATTCTCATGATATCACATAACCCAGAGTGGTTTCCATATATTTTGCATTGATTTGTGGTTATACAAGTAACCACACTTAGAAAAGAAAAAGCAAATAGCTAGTTCACCAATAACAGTTTGGTACACAATAAATTAAAGGAGTGATTTAAAACAAACCACATTAAGCCCGTGCTAAATTACATAACTCCACATGCCCTTGCAATAACTAACACTCCATCACTTGTACTTACCACGGTAGTAGTCACCATTGTCATGGAACCATCTTCTTCAGGACGACTCAGGACACTAGACTCATGATAAAATCTGTGAACTTGGTCCGGTTCCTGATGCAGTATAGAATAATACTGCTCAACAAAAGCATTCCCAACCATCTGAGGGGTTGGTGATCCATCCGACACTGCCATCTCTACAACATGACAATGACAACACAGATTAGTCTTGATGGCAAATACATGACTATTCTGGAAAACCACAGTAAAGAAAAAACAACAAATAATCATTCAAAAGAATAAATGCACAACACCAAAACTCAATCAACCACAACCCTCATTAATAAAATCAACGCTAACACAACACCTTCAATCCTACAATCCTAACAAGTAACATATGTACAAAACACACGAGCCACAGACAATGACCATTCCAAACATTCAATCATGTATTTTTAAATAAACAAAAAAAAAACAACTAAAATAATATTAATAGCATATAAAAGATACTAAGAGCCACGATTTTTATTTAAACATTTTCCATTTACAAACCCTAAATCACAAACAGACCAGGCTAACAACCAAACCCTAATCAACCATCAGGATACACTAATAACGTATAAAACTAAGACCTAACAGCAGAGATAGAAAGAAAGAAAAGGAACTGAGAGATTAATCACTGAGAGAAGGTAAAAATGGATCAGAGAAGAATACGAAAATCGATAGTGAAACTATCTTAGAAGAAGCCTATAAAAAAATTTAAAAGGGACATGGAAAGAAAGAAAGTAAGAGGTACCTCCGAGGGAGCGATGAATGGCTCAGAGAAGATGGTTTGGTTAGAGTGGAGGCGGTTGAGTTGAGTGAGATCTCTGTCGAAGGCAAATGTGAAAATATTGAATATATATATATAGGCGAACTTTTCTATGTTGTTTCTTGTTCATGGGAATAAAGCTTTGTTCCCTTTGTTCTGGCTCGGGTTCTTTAGATGAACCAAAAACCCGGTTTATTTATTCACACATGTGCTTTTATCGGACCAAGCCCAACGTTTTTGGTTTCAAACTTCTTTTCTTATTCTCCTGTCCCTTCTTCCATGTTAGCGTGTTAAACTGTCCTGTTTCAATTCAACATGGGACCTTTCAAGAAATTACACCATTACTATTGTTCACGGATATATTTCATTTTAAATTTTGAATTCATCAATTTAAATTTTAAATGCTACTTTAATTATTATTAACTTTATTAGATTAAATTTTTCATTGTTCACTAATTGTTGTTTAAGAGCTGGTCGGATTTAAACAAAATTCTATTTTGATCTAGAATTCGCCATATTTATAATTATTAAATCAACTATGTAAAAATATGTGAAAATGTATAAATGTGACTTTATGAAATAGATTGATGAGCACAGTATAGATATGGCATAATAACTACGGCTAAGGACAATCAGTAATTAAATTAATGAAAATAAATATATAAAGAAAATAAATAACATATAAAGAAAATTCAAATAATAAGTGTATAAAATTTAACAATTAAAGAGATTTTATTGAAAACATAGTTGTAATGAATTAACTATTTTATTAGATTTATCTTTCCTTCTATTCTTATTTTGTGAAATCCGACCCTTATTTCTTTGGGCGAATTTATCGGCCGTTTGCATAAATAGATTAATTAATACTTTTAATAAATAAAATGCACAAATAAGAACTAATACTATAAAATATGTTTTATTAAAAATAATATAAAATAAATTATTTATAAAATGGCTTTTATTAAATAAAACAATAATTATTAAATAGGCTTTTATTTATAAATAATTATTTAATTTAAGAAATAGTTATTAAAAATATAAAATAATTATGTTAATTTATAAAATAATTCAATTTACATTAAAGGTTATTTAAAAGATAAAAAAAAAAAAAAAAATATTTTAATATATATATATATATATATTATATATATATATATATATATATATATATATATATATATATATATATATATATATATATCAACTCCTGTGTGATGTTGAAATGTTTGAACATGTAACTAAATAAACATTTAAGATGATGTCGACAAAATCCATACTGAAGATGAATGAATAACTAGTTGGAAGTAGTGCACAAAGAGTTTCTATTTAATTATTTATCTAACAATTAATTTTAATATAATTATTACAGCAAAGTTTTATGAACGCATTGAAATTTATTAAAATAAAACTAAATAGAGAATATAGGTTAATAATAACATCTTGAAGACGCTAAAATGTAAATATTAGAATATTTGTATATAGATGACTAATGACTTTATTGAAATATTTGTAGTCTTTAATGTTTTCTGCTTGTATAAAATATAAAAGTATTATTTTTATAAAGTATCTTTTATTATGAAAATAAGTTATTTCATAATTCTAAATTTATTTCTTGCTTGACAGGGAGATTACAAACATTGGAAGGCACTGCCTGCGATAGCCATTCTAAAATCAGTCGATGTAAAGTGAAAAAGATGATTAGACACCATACATCAATATCAATATTATATTATTATATACAAATTATATTATTATTATTATTATATACAAATAAAAGGCTAACAAATAAAAACCCTAGTCACATGTCACACACATAAAAAAATGTACAAAATAATTTAAAATATGATTTAATAATTTTATTATTCTACTAAAGGAAATGAAACATTTGTAGAAGCCTAAAAACAAAACACGCGGCACAAAAACCTCACGAAAACATCTAGTCTCTTTCAAACCAACCAAAACACCTCGTATCTTTCTTTGAGACGATTCAATTCCTTCTTATCTTTAAAACCAATAAAAACACTCAATATTCGGTTTCATATTTCCTTCTTCTTTGATGAACTAAAATGCAATGCACAGTTTGTTCTTCTTCTTTTTTTTTCTGTTTGTATCACATCAAACTCATTTTTTGTTTTCTTTTTCCATTTGTATTTTCGAAATTTCATATTTATCAAGATTTTTGGTTTGTTCAATCCTTTACAATTTGTACATAAATATATCTGAACATGCTTCAAAATGAATTTTCGTTGACAATACTTGTGATAATGTTATTGTTGATGTTTAATGGTGTTCAAAATCTTTTCCTCTTATGCATCATATTATTTATTTATTATAAAAAAAAAAACTATACATAGGTCTAAGTATCATTTAATGTTTTTACTATAAATGAAGATTTACAATAGTTTAAGATGATTTAGCATTCATAAAGGTAGGTTGTGAAATCTGATTAAATGAAAATTGAAATGGTTGAATGATAAAGAATTGTAATGATTTAAGGTGTATTCCTTTGTAGAGTTGGATTTGAGAAAGGGTGAGAAGATAGATTTGGATGAATATAAGTGCATGAATTTATGTGTTTTTTTAAAAGGATTTAAAGGTTAGAATAAGTCACTAGTGTAGTTTAACGTTTTAATAGTGTCCTATATGCATTGGTTCTTGTATCACACCTAGCCGGTCACGACTAATACATCAGCACATATCATCCTTCACCAACATACTATATCGGCAAAGGAAGGGGGACTGGTGTACCGTACCTGGCCAACTTAACTATATAAATAACAACAAACAACCCCCACATATATGCCGGAAACAACTAAAAGTACACGCCTCGGGCCGGCATAGACCTAAACCAGCCTAAACTCATAACAAAGGTTGCTAATGGAGCGGTCAACCTAGGACAGTGCACGGACAAAGACGCCATAAGCCAACCTAGGACAATGCACGGACAAAGACGACATAAGCCAACTAGAGAAGTAACCAGATCGGACCATTCCAACAGACTTAGCGAAATCAAAACCCCCTAATATCCAATGAGCCCACAATAATTGAACTAAGGGCCTAGGCCAGGGTCCAGGCCCACCTACAGCCCAAACTAGGGCCCAACCCATAACGTGACCAAACATAATTAATACTCTATAAATACGCGTGGACCTCAGTAATTAAAGGTACGCATTCATTACTCCATTAATCACCTGATTTGACTTTTAGAGAGCTTTGGCTGACTTGAGCTTCAGAGTCCCTTGTGCAGGTAACCCCTCCTGGGTCCAAACAGACATGCACAAACCGGGAAGAGGCCAACTGAGGAGATAGCAGACTGCATGGGTAAGGTGACACTTGTGCCTAACTTATCTTATTTGTTCTGTGCAGGAACAATTGGTGCCCACCGTGGGGCACGAGACAACACCTTAGCACCCGTTTTTCTCCGAAGATGGTTTCAACCCGCAGTAGAGCTGGAGTTAACAAGCAGACAGATGCTAGTCCCTCAAGACCTGCTAACATCACCCTTGACCTGGCCGCCATCCTAGACGGCCAAGCCAAAATGCAACAGGAGCTGGCAAATCTGAAGAAACGCAACGCTATAGAGGCGCTACGATAAGAGAATTCTCGCCTCAGGCGAAAGATCGAAGTCGATCCCACCCAGAAAGGAAAAGCCAAGGAGGCGTCTGAGGCTGCAAGGTCCCCAGCCTTCCAGCCCACGGAAGAAGAAAGCGAATACAACCCCACCCCTCACACCTTCACCACCACCCAACAAACACCCATTCCCTCCACCCATCCCACTCACTTCCCCTCTACCCAACCGGGTCACACCGCAGCCCCCACCCCTGCTGCTACCCTCCCCACCACCCAAGTCCCCTACAATATACCCACCACCCTACACACTACCCATGTCCCACCTTACAACATACACTACCTCCCTACGACTCACATCCCCCCTTACAACTTTACCTCCACCTTTCCCACTCTTGTCCACCATCCCATTCTCCCCATCCACTACCACCACACCAACCCAGACGTCGCCACCCCTTCACCGACTTCATCGCCAACACCCCCTTCCCGCCCAATGGGAACCCTTCACATTGGATTGCTACACCGGTGAAACTGACCCTGACAAACATCTTAAAGTCTACATCACCCATGACGCAGTCTTTTACAAAGCGTTCCCCACCACCCTCTAAGGCCCTACTCTAGAATGGTTCACAACCATTCCACCCTACTCCATTGACAGCTTCGACGCTCTCTCCCATATGTTCTCAACTCATTTCACTCGCAGTCGCCCACACCAAACCACTATAATCTCCCTCCTGGGCATCAGGCAAGAACAGGGTGAACCACTCAGAGCATTCATCGATCACTTTAGTAAGGCAGCCCTTCGTACCCCACACCTCAACCAGGAAATGATCCTTCAATGTATGGCACTCACCCTCCAACCCGGCCCCTTCGCCAACAATGTTTACCTCCACCCGCCTGCCTCTATGCACGAGCTCAAGTTGCGTACGGCCGACTACGTTCGCATGGAAGAAATGCAGACCCTCGACACCAAATTCTGCAATGACTATGCAGCCACCTCCGCCAACCCAACCCCGCAGGCCCCCTACCCCGATACCTGCCCACACGAGCCACGCCAACCCTGTTTTACAAGATATGCCCCCCTCACTGTAGACCGATCCCGCCTCCTTAATGAGGCCCTACAAGCTGACCTCATTCCGCCACCACGCAAGACAACCACTCCCCCTAATGCTGATATGACCAAATACTGCTGCTACCACCGCAACCACGACCACACTACGGAAGACTACAAAGCACTCCAAGATAAAATATAAGAACTGGTCTATGCTGGTCACTTTCACCGCTTCATCCGTAAAAATGATCATCCCTTTCAATCCCGCCACCCCCCCTCGATCTGACCACAGACGCCCTCCACACAACTCTCGCCACGACATACGCCCCGCCCAACCCGCTAACTAGGATCCCCAACCGGCTCACACCGACATCACCCTCGCTGATCCTCCCCTACGTGGCATTATCAACACCATCTCTGGCGGCTTCGCTAGTGGAGGATCCACTTCTTCTGCCAGAAAGAAACACCTCTACCATATTCAATCCATCAACCATATTACCCATTCGCATCACACACGCCGCATGCCTCCCATCATCTTCACAGACGACGACTTTCACGGCCTCGACCACCAACAAGACGACCCCATGGTCATCATTGTTGAAATCAAAAACTACGTCGTTAAGAAAGTCCTTGTTGACCAGGGCAGCTCTGTCGAGATCCTCTACTAGGCCACCTATCAAAAAATCCAGCTCCCAGCCACTGCCATGGTTCCATATGACGAACCAATCTATGGCTTTTCTAGCGAACAAGTTTCCACCCGCGGCTACATTGACCTTCACACCGTGTTTCGCGATGGAACCCAAACTAAAACCATTCCCATTAGCTTCCTTATCTTTGACACGCCCACATCCTTCCATGTCCTCCTTGGCCGTCATTCGCTTAACACCCTCGGCGCTGTCGTCTCTACCCCCCATCTGGCCATGAAGTTCCCCTCCCCTTCCGGTGACATCCTCACCGTCCATTGCGACCAACGCCTGGCCCGCGAATGCTACATGGCCAGCCTACGCCCACTACTCCCAATCCAGCAAACCAACCACATTGAGCGACCATCCGGCTTCGGCATCGCTCTATCGGGCGAAGATCTAGACCCTAGAGTGGGCCGAGATGTTCGTCTCAAACCTGTTGAAGAAACCTCCCCTCTAGAACTTCCAAATGGCCACTCCATCAACTTAGGCACCGGTTTGAACTCTAACGAGCGTGTCATCATCACGCCTATCCTGATCCGCCGCTGACTTACCTGGGGTAGACCCTCTAGTAGCATCCCACAAGTTATCCATCTACAAAGAAGCCCGCTACATCTTCCAGAAAAAACGCAAACTCGGCGAACAACGACACCTAGCAGCTAAGGTTGAGGCCGACAAGTTACTGAGCACAGGATTCATTGAAGAAGCTTAATACACCACTTGGCTTTCCAATATAGTCTTGGTGAAGAAAGCCAATGGAAAATGGCGGATGTGTGTAGACTACACGGATCTAAACAAAGCCTGTCCTCGAGATGCCTACCCCTTACCCAATATCGACCAACTTGTCGAGGGCGCGGCAGGGAATAAAGTACTTAGTTTCTTGGATGCATACTCTGGATACAACCAAATCCCTATGGCCGCATTTGACATGAACAAGACCGCCTCCATCACCGACAATGCCAATTACTTTTACAGAGTTATGCCCTTTGGTCTTAAAAACGCTGGAGCAACCTACCAACGGCTAATGGACAAAGTTTTCAGCCATCTGATGGGACAATGTGTCGAAGTGTACGTCGACGACATGGTTGTCAAATCCCCAAGCCATCACCAACACGCCCAGGACCTCTCCGCAGTCTTCTCCGCATTACGCTAATACAACCTTCGCCTCAACCCTGACAAGTGTGTATTCGGTGTCGACCGCGGCAAGTTCCTTGGATTTATGTTAACCCAACGCGACATAGAGGCCAATATTGAGAAGTGCAAGGCAATTATCGAAATGCGTAGCTCCACCATCATCAAAGAGGTCCAACGCCTCATAGGCCGCCTTACAACCATTTCCTGCTTCCTGCCCAAACTGGCTGAACAAACCCAACCCATAGTTCAACTCCTCAAAATATCCGCCCGGTTCATGTGGACGGACGACTGCGAACAAATTTTTCAGAAACTTAAAACCACCCTCACCTCACCACCTATCCTCCACAAGCCGGACACTCGCCAACCCCTGCTAGTTTACATCATAGCCACCGACCACACCGTCAGCGCTGTGCTTGTCCAAGACATAGAGGGCATCAGCATCCTATCTACTTCGTTAGCAGAACGCTACAGGATCCTAAAACCAGATATCAAATGGTGGAAAAGTTAGCCCTGTCCTTGGTCCACGCAGCTCGCCGCCTACGCCCATACTTCCAAAACCATAGCATCACCGACAAAACCGACTACCCGATCTAGAAGATATTGCAAAAACAAGACCTGGCATGACGGATGTCATCCTGGGCCGTTGAATTGTCAGAGTTTAACATTCGTTATGAACCTCACGGCCTCATTAAAGCCCAATGCCTCATAGACTTCGTCAATGACCTCCAACAAACACCCATGGAGGACTAGTGGACACTTCATGTAGATGGTTCTTCAAATCTGAAAGGTGCCGGTGCCGGTATCGTGTTAGAAAGGCCCAACGATATTCTCATTGAGAAATCCCTCCACTTTGCCTTCAAAACATCCAATAATCAAGCCGAGTATGAAGCCATCCTCGTTGGCCTCTCTCTTGCCCGCGAAGTTGGCGTCAAAACGTTAACGTGCAAAACCGACTCCAAGCTTACTGTGGGCCACCTGAATGACGAATTTCATATTAAAGACCCCATTCTTTTACAATAATACCACCTGGTCTACGCAGTCATTCAATTTGCCTTTGAACAAGTCCGCATCAAACACATCCCCAAGACCGACAACATCAGAGCCGACATCCTCTCCAAATTAGCCAGCACCAACCAAAAAGCCGCCACCGATCTTTATTGCAGCAAACTTTATCTACACCTTCCATCACAAATACTTACTACAACCTAACCCATGCCCCAGCCAACAATACCACCCCTCCCCAAACCCACAACTGGACCACCTCCTATATGCAATATCTCCAAACCGGCAACTCCCCACAAGATGCTGACAAAACTTGGTTGGCTAAGGCCGCCAGATATACCATGATAAGCGATGACCTCTACAAACACGGCAACTGCTTCTCAAATGTATCACTGCAGAACAGGCGTAGTATATCATTAAAGAGTTACATGAAGGCATTTGCGGTTACCACTCCGGCGCACGTACTATGGTCACCAGAATTCTTCGAGCCGGTTACTTTTGGCCGACTATAGAAGCAAACTACCAGGACTACGTCAGAAAATGCAAACCATCCCAAAAACATGGCAACCTCATCCACCAGAAACAAGAACAACTCCATTCCATACTATCCTCATGGCCCTTTGCTAAATGGGGAATGGATATCCTCGGCCCCTTCTCCCCCGACAAGGGCCAGGTGAAATTCTTGATAGTAGTCGTTGATTATTTCACCAAATAGATAGAAGCCAAACCATTGACCACTATCACGGCCCAACAAGTTCAGCAGTTTGTCTGGAAAGATATTATATGTAGATATGGTGTTCCACATACTATCATTACCGATAATGGTCGACAATTTATAGATAAGGAACTAGCCAAGTTCTACACTGGTTGGGCATCAAACACATAACAAGTTCTGTAGAGCACCCACAAATAAATGGACAGGCAGAGGCGGCCAACAAAGTTATCCTAGTAGAATTGCGCAAAAGATTAGATAGCGCCAAAGGCCGATGACCCAAAGAACTGGTAGAAGTACTATGGGCTTACAGGTGCACCCCTCAATCATCAACAAACGAATCCCCATTCAGCCTAGTTTACGGCGTAGAAGCCATGATACCGGTCGAAATTGGCGAACCATCCTTGCGCCGAGGACTATACGACCCAACTCGCAACCATCAAAACATGGCCACTCATCTCGACCTCCTACCCGAACTCAGAGAAATAGGCCAGATACACAACTTAGCCGCCAAATAAAGAGCTGCCAGGAAGTATAATGCAAACCCATGCCCACGATCGTTAGTTAGCGGAGACTTAGTATGGAGAATGGCCAGCAGTGCAAGAAAGAAGGATGACAAGTTCTCCGCCAGCTGGGACGGCCCATACCGCATACGTGAAGACGCAGGAGGAGGAGCATATCACCTAGAACACTTATCTTGGGAAGAAATACCCTACACGTGGAATGTCTCCCATCTCAAGTGTTACTTTAGTTAAATGTATATTGTATTACATCGAAACACTAGTAACCATGCGTGTACTCTTTTTCCTCACCTAGTCTTTTTTCCCTAAGGAGGGTTTTGGCCAGGGAGGTTTTAACGAGACACCCCCCAGATTCAATGAATAATACAAAGGGTTCCCAACTTTGCGACCATTCTTTACTTCTCTACTCGTTGGTTAATTCATTTAAGTTCCCCACCATTCCCACAAGTAAGCGACCTAAGTCGAACACTCTTAACTCGTTGGTTAATTCGTTTAAGTTCCCCACCCTTACCATAAGTAAGCGGCCTGGGTCGAACACCCTTAACTTGATGTTAATTTGTTTAAGTTCCCTACCCTTACCACAAGTAATCGGCCCGGGTCGAACACCCTTAACTTGATGTTAATTCGTTTAAGTTCCCCATCCTTACCACAAATAAGCAGCCTGGGTCGAACACCCTTGACTTCATGTTAATTCGTTTAAGTTCCCCACCCTTACCACAAGTAAGCGACCTAGGTCGAACACCCTAAACTTGATGTTAATTCGTTTAAGTTCCCCACCCTTACCACAAGTAAGCGGCTTGGGTTGAACACCCTTAACTCGTTGGTTAATTTGTTTAAGTTCCCCACCCTTACCACAAGTAAGCGACCTAGGTCGAACACCCTTAACTTGATGTTAATTCGTTTAAGTTCCCTACCCTTACCACAAGTAATCGGCCCGGGTCGAACACCCTTAACTTGATGTTAATTCGTTTAAGTTCCTCATCCTTACCACAAATAAGCAGCCTGGGTCGAACACCTTTAACTTGATGCTAATTCGTTTAAGTTCCCCACCCTTACCACAAGTAAGCGGCGTGGGTCGAACACCCTTAACTTGATGTTAATTCGTTTAAGTTCCCCACCATTCCCACAACTAAGGGGCTTGGGTCGAACACCTTTAACTTGATGTTAATTCGTTTAAGTTCCCCACCCTTCCCACAAGTAAGTGGCCTGGGTCGAACACCCTTAACAAATAATGGCGTTCGCAAACATTCCATACATCAAACACCCACTCACAAAGATAAAAAGCAATTAACCCACAAGTAACCAGCCTCAAATAAACAGAATATAAACATAAACGGGCATTCATATCAAGCACGAAAGTAAACAATGTATGGGTTATTACAGACTTAGAATCATTAAGAAATTGTAAATATTAAAACCAAATTCCTAAGCCGCCCCCTGACCAGCAACCTCCGTCACCATTTCACCTCCACCTGCATCGACATCAACCGCTTCCTTCTCCTCATTCCCTTCTGGGCTAGATTCCGCCTCATCTACAAGCACCCCATCAACAACATCCTTATTCACATCAAACCTAACATCATTAACATCAACATTCTGACAACCATTGATATGTTCTTATATTATGCAGCTCTTCAAATCCTCTAGTTCACCCTCTAGCCCATCATGTTTTTCCTTAATGTCATCGTAGTCGACCTCGAGATCTGCAATTTGCCCTTTCAGCTTTTCTTCAGAATCAAGGCAGCGCACCTTCCACGTAGCAAGTCTCTTCCTCTCCGCTTCCCACTCCTTTTTTTCCTTCTTCCAAGCCTATTTTTCTTCAGCGTGCTTGTCCACCTTATCCTGCAACTCCTCCACCTTAGTCTGGTTTCCTTCCTTCAACTCCCTCTCATATAAAGATCCCACACGTTGACTAAGTAGCAAGGTCTTACTGCTAAACTCCACCATAGCCTTCATCAACGCTTTCGGCTCCATATTATCAATGGAATCCATCAGGGACTTCGGCACGTTAATCTCGATATCCTTTCGAATGGTAGTCTCCGGAAGCTCAATCAACCCAGCTTCCGGCCCCTTCACCCCACTTGCCGAGCCTGCTCCCATCACAACAACTCGCACTTGCTTTATGTCTATACCTTTGCCTGGCCTAGTCAACAACTCTGCTTTCCTTTTAGTACCACCATGCACGTGGACATGTACCAGTGAATCTTGCAGATTGGGGACCTCAGTGTTCCCCGCAGCTCTAGCCTTCACTGCCTTTTCCTTGCGCAAGGTTTGAAAAAGTGTCAAGTTTTTCTTGCCCAGTTGCGCCATATGCCCTGAAGTACATAACACACAAATCGTCAAAATACTCGAACGTATAACAATGCTCAAAGTTACAAAAAATACCTTCAATATCTATAATTGGGTGAACCGAATTATACACCCTAACTAAGCCCTTAGTGGGCATCTTATCGCTAAACTACATCAAAGTATCCACCACATCCTTCTCCACCACCGAAAAATCCTCCCTCGATATCACCTTATATCTCCAAGGGTTGCCGGTCCAGAAGAATGGAAATTTAGTGTTACCATCAGTTGTGTAGAAGTGTGACCGACCAGCCGGTTTCACCACAACCTTGAAGAATCCATCTTTAAAATGCTTGAACGATTAAGTGAAAGCATCTAATCTGTTGAGACCAGGCCGGCTGATTAGAGACAACCATGTTATCGGACTCTTCGACCTCGTAACAAAAATGTATAAGAACGCTCGAGGAGACAGTTCCAAGTACAGTGCCATGCACAATAATCGGAAAGCTTGTAAGTACGCCCAGCTGTTCGGGTGAAGCTGAGTAGGGGCGACGTTCAATAATCAAAGCACTCCCATGGTGAATTCGTCAAACGATAGCCGGATGTGCAGCTGCAAGAAATGGCACATATACATATAAAAGAATTCTTCGGCTGATCCTTCTCGGTCGTGGCACACACATTTCACAACAGTAACCCGCTCTGGAGCAACTATGTCCCTCTGTGCCCCCTTTTCAAAAATAGGCGTGCAATTCAACCACGACCTTAACAAACGCGACCACCGGAACAACGATCGCTGTGTCTGCACGTCTGCCACCACCCATTCGTATCCGGTCTTCACCGGCCAATTGCTCTCTGCCAACTCCTTGGGTGGATCTTCCCTGACTTCAACCACCATCTCCATTGGAATTCTCCCTATACTACCCATCTCTTCCCTATCTCTAGTATCATCTCGACTACTTCCATTATCCCTAGACCGCTTACTACCCGAATCTGACAACGAAACCCTATCGCTACTACTAGACACACCTGATTCTTTTAGAAAAGATGACGGAGGAGGAAAGAAAGATATCGGACAGCTCTAAAACGCACACGAACAGATTTTTTGCAAATGAGACAACGTGAATGCGCTGCCAACATTATCTTCATTTATACACACGAATCTCAAACACCATAACCCTATCCCGCCAAAAACATAACTCATTTCAATCATCACAAAGTATCAAAATGGCGGTGCCAAACCTCCCTAAATCAGACTTTTGACACCCTTTCACCTGCCACAAACCCCTTCACCTACCTGAAACTCCTTCATATCTTTTAGCCTTAACACTGTTCATCACATTTAAAGGCTGGGGGACTGGTGTATCACACCTAGCCGGTCACGACTAGTACATCAGCACATATCATCCTTCACCAACATACTATATCGGCAAAGGTTGGGGGACTGGTGTACCGTACCTGGCCAACTTAACCATATAAATAACAATAAACAACCCCCACATATATGCCAGAACCAACTAAAGTACACGCCTCGGGCCGGCATAGACGTAAACCAGCCTAAACTCATAACAAAGGTTGCTAATGGAGCGGCCAACCTAGTATAGTGCACGGACAAAGACGCCATAAGCCAACCTAGGAAAGTGCACGGACAAAGACGCCATAAGCCAACCTAGGACAGTGCACGGACAAAGACGCCATAAGCCAACCTAGGACAGTGCACGAACAAAGACCACATAAGCCAACTAGAGAAGTAACCAGATCAGACCATTCCAAAAGACTTAGCTAAATCAAAACCCCCTGATATCCAATGAGCCCACAATAATCGAACCAAGGGCCTGGGCCAGGGTCCAAGCCCACCTACAGCCCAAACTAGGGCCCAGCCCATGACGTGGCCAAACATAATTAATACTCTATAAATACATGTGGACCTCGGTAATTAAAGGTACGCATTCATTACTCCATTAATCACCTAATTTGACTTTTAGAGAGCTTTGGCTGACTTGATCTTCGGAGTCCCTTGTGCAGGTAGCCCCTCCCAGGTCCAAACAGACATGTGCAAACCGGGAAGAGGCCAACTGAGGAGATAGCGGACTGCATGCCTAACTTACCTTATTTGTTCTGTGCAGGAACATTTTTGATGATTTTTTAATATATTGATAGTTTTTTAAAATTTCTTTAATAAATTCATTTTTTATAGTATAATTTGTATATTATTTTTTTAATTAGAAATTCTATTTATTAGTTTTGGATTAGCAATAAAATCATTTTATAGGTAAAATCATAACTAATTAGCTTCATCTTAGTTATCATATTATGTTGTATCTAATCTCTAACTAATTAGCACCAATTTAGCTACTATATTATGTTGTGTCTAATCCCTAACTAATTAGCTTCAATTTAGCTACCATATTATGTTGTGTCTAATCTCTAACTAAGTAGTTACAACTTAGCTACAATATCTATGTTGTGTATAATCTATAACTAATTAGTTACAACTTAGCTACCATATTTATGTTGTGTTTAATCCCTAACTAGTTAGCTACAACTTAGTTACCATATCTATGTTATGTCTAATCCTTAACTAATTAGCTACAACTTAGCTACCATATTTATGTTGTGTTTAATCCCTAACCAATTAGCTACAACTTAGCTACCATATTATGTTGTATATAGTCCATCACTAATTAGCTACAACTTTGCTACAATATTTTTTTGTTGCTAATTTGTCTCTAATTAGTCAGTAAAATTTTCCCTCGCTAATTTTCCTCGCAAATTAGAAAATTTCTTGTAGTGTGTATAACACAAGATATAATTACAAACGATCTATAAGATAGTGTAGAACTGAATTACAAGAGTTGGTGATGTTATTATAGTGTGATAAATATATTCATTGGTGTAGATGCATAGAGGATTCTGATGTTGTAAGTGATCTTTTTTGGACACATCATCATGCAATCAAATTGTTGAATGCATTTAGCATTGTTTTGTTGACGAATAACACCTACAAGACCATCTGATATAGGTTGCCTTTACTTAAGATTACATGACAAGGTTGACTTTCTCTACAACTTTTGTATTCATATCAAGTGAATGACAAAATAACTTCATCTAAGGTCTTAAAAGATTAAGAGGGTTGTTTCTTATATCAGTTGATGGTGTCCCTAAAGTTTTTATTAGTGACAGAGGAGACCTTTCTTTGTGGTTGCATGTTGAGGCAAACAAATGGTTTACCCTGCACTTGTGATCTACCTAGATATGACCTTGGGGTGATACCTCAAGGTATAATAGACATCATGTGGACTAGATTGAGCTTTTCTGATATTTCATCAATTGAATCCAAAGTAGAGTTGTGCATTCAACTAGAAATTGACCTCATTGTCAATTGATTAAAAGAGGTTAACATTGCAGGGAAAGTCACAATCAAACAAAAGTTATGAGAAATAGCTTGTCTTGATCTTACAATTATGCTTGCATCATTGCATAAATTTAAAATTAAGGGTACACAAAAGACTCGAGCTGCTAAAATTAAGGGTACATCCTAAACTTTAATTACCCTTTGTGTGACATTTTATTTTTATAACACTTTGCTTAATTATATACAAGCTAGTATGGACAAATGGATGACTATACCTGACATGGGATATGAAATTGCTAATCGATGTAATGTCATATTAGTGTGTTTGTCATTTGTGCAAAATATCATAATCTTTCCACTACGTTCTACTTCACCTTTTGATATAAGGCAACATCAACTTATCAATATAGGACATGTTCACTTTTAATCCAAGCATGGTCAATATTTTCATGTTGATTACAATTAATTTTTCAAAATCAAATTACAAATACTTGATCATTTTTAGGTTAAACTACAAGATGGTTGTCTCATACCACTGCTAAACATAATTTGCTCAAGTTATTGTTATCTCAAGGCTAGGGCATGATAATCCTTCTTTGTCAGTTAGCTTCAAAATTTTGTGGAGTTGATGGGTATTAATTCCAACTATATAGACTTGCATTGTGAATAATATATTATGTATGCGCGATGAAACATTTATGTGTAATACTATTGACTTATAACATAAATTACATAGCTTTATAAAGAGTTTACATCGAATGAGGTTTAAACAATCATATTACAATGTCAACATGAAATAACATGATGAAATCCTATAATCTAAACAAATGTACATGAGTGTCGGCCATAAACGTTATTCTCCTCTACTACTCCCTACACATTCTTCAGACGCTTCACAAGCTATATTGTAATGTTGTTTGAGTCCTATTCTATGCTATAGTACCCTCATTAACATCACCCCAATCAACCACTCTCATTACCAAAGGAACATGTACATTATAAATTAGTGACAAATATAAACATTAATTTCTTTGGTAGCCAAAATCTTGGTAGCTAATTTTAGTGACCAATTTAGAGTCTAATTCACAAATTAATTATAGCTTTTTATTCAAAATAGTGACTATTTTAGAGACCAATGTAATGACTATTATAAATTAGTATTTAAATTAGTCACTATAGTGACCAATTACTTTTTGTCTTTAAAATTGGTTGCTTTATATTTAATGATTTTCTTGTAGTGAAAGCAAGGAACTGAGGCCAAGATTATGTGAAAAGGATATGTGAATGGAATATATAGAGCAATATCTATATGTGTATCTAGAAAGCTAGTTAAGTTGTGGTATTAAGGCTTGAGAAACAATTGTTAGTAGCATTGAGGCATGGACATGAGAAGCTAAATTTAGTGAAAGGCATTGAGGCCTAGAATCACTTAAGTTATCTATATATATAGGTAATTTGTGTACGTTTAGTATATTGCATGAAGTGATTCCAACGAGGAATTCCTTATGTATGTACTTGGTTGATTTATTGAATTCATGGTCTTGCTACGAAGATCATCCAAACTCTAGTAGTTATTGGACCACATAGAAGGATATAGTTGATGTTGAAAAACGATAAAAGTTTCTTGGAGAAGGGCATGGTATTAAAAGGGATCATATATCCATGTTACGTCAGTTGTGTTACTCATCACACATCTTGCAGCAGTTATCATAGGCTAACTTTTCCTCCGGTCCAATGGTTAGTCCTATCCCGATTCTGTATAGTAAACAATTTTCTCAATGTTATCTTCTTTGATGTCTTCACCTTATTTCAATCTTCCTTTTTTTTATTTCTTGCATTTTGATACATGTCCATGTCCCTCTTACATTTTATGATTTCCTTCAATATCTTTATCTCAATACTCTTCTTCGATATCTCGATTTTTGATACTCTTAACAATAATGTTCAACTAAAATCATTCTAGTTTTGTAAAAGAAATCATGTCTGTAACACTTATGCATTGATTTGATATAGAACAAAGTCCATAAAAAAGATTGGGCATTTATTGACTAAACTTTCTTGAAATAGTTTGATACAATTTCTTATATCAACAAGGTCTTTAATGTATAATTATTATTACTTAAAAGAAGCATGATAATCTCAGATTAATGAAATTTTGGACAATTCATTTACATTGTGTTTCATGAAATTAAAATTAATGGATATGTTCTCAAATTAATGAAATTTTGGACAATTCATTTACATTGTGTTTTCATGAAATTAAAATTAATGGGTACATGGTTGATTAACTTTAGGTTCAAACAAAAATCGAGTCAAAAATTAAGTAAATAATCTTTGTAAATGGATTATATTTTCATTAGAAAATTATGTTGTCCACAGTAAAAGAATTATAAGTCTCACATAGATATAGTGTAACGCCCCATTTAATTTAAAGCGCAAAATTAAAGGAAAACGTCACACAGAGATAACAAAGTAGCGTAGTCTTGGGGTCTTTAACACAATCCCCACAAACCGAGCACACCACGATGCCAAGGGAACACCAAATAAAAGTCTGACAAAAGAGAAAAGGGTAGCAAGGCGTAACAATACATGGGCTGTAGCCCTAACGAAAAACATGAAGAAAAGAAATATAAAATCCAGCCCCGATGGCTAAGCAGCGGAATCGCCATTTCTTTGTTGACCGCGAGAACCTCGTCCATCTGCTCCCATCAATTAAATTGATGATCATCGCAAGGAAGAACAGCCACATACAATACAACCACACAACAAAACAGGTAAGCTAGAGCCAATAACATATTCATCATACAATCAATTATATTTTCACCATCCCATACCCATACAACAACCAAGCATGTCATGACTCTTCATTCAATACACTACGACTCGACTTGACTTATTCAGATACGTATAACCTGGTCGGATTCAGCGGATGCTTGCACTTGTGGTGGATACCCCTGCTCACCCCCGAGCTATGTGTTACAAGTGTTACGATGGATCAATTTTCCCTCACCACAAAGTTAGCCCTTAGTGAATTTCAGGCCTCCTGCTACTCTCACCACAAGAGTCAGTCCGCTCTAGGTGAGACTAACTGACCCCTTAGAGTGTAAGGATGCAACCTTACCTTTAATCCTTACCTAGTTATACAGATGGGGCACCATCATGGACACCCACTACCAGGGGCCATGGGATTACGTCCCGACCACTGAAGCGCAACCCCGAAGGTCTCACCTAGAGACCCCAAGGAATTTACACGCTGACATGGACCAACATTCATAAATCAGAAATAAAAGAACATTAAATCATATTTACAATTCCATACCAACCCCTGAGGTTAATTCCTCATGCGTATCACATTTCGAATCCATACCTCTGATCATCACCACCCCACGAGTCTAGGGCCTCATCTCATATCAATACCATGTTCCTTTAGTTCCAAACCACACATTCATTTCACATGCCAAGTTCCCCCAACACCCATCATTCATCATTTATGAATCATGTCACGCATATATAGCAAACCATTAGGCATATATCCATACATATGTACATGCATCTCATCATGGCAGTCATACCCAAACAATTCCAATCATAAGTGAGTAAATACACAACCCAACACCACACTGTCTCGCCCAATCCCTCACTCAGGCTGAAGGGTCTCGCTCAGGCGAGTCCCCTTCGCCTAAGCGAAGACTCGAAAAGAGCATCAGGAAGCAATGCGGGATCTCGCTTAGGCGAGACCCCTCTCGCCTGGGCGAGATGCTCGCTCGCTCAAAAATTTGAGCGGGTCGCCTGGGCGACCTCTCGCGCAAATTGGTTTGGGCGAACCCTCGTTTGTCTCGCCTAGGCGAGACTGGCTCGCTTGGGCGAGATTAACAGGTCTCGCCACTGTTTCACCTACAACAGCCATGTTTTTCAAACCAACCAAACATACAAAGTAATCTCACGCATCAAATTGAAGGATTAAACCATACAATCGACAACCAACTCAACACAGACCAAAATGACTGGAACTAGAAACCCTAACTTCTCGTACCTGAAAAAAGGCTAACAGAACTTCGACGCGGAACCTCGGAGCACAATAGCTCGAGTGATGGACTTGAAGAACTGGCGAAACAGTGGAACAGTGGAAGAAAACGAGATTAGTTCGAACTCTAAATGGTGAAATGCGAAGAACAGCTCAGGAAGTAAATACAGTAGGGTCAGAATCACTTACGTGGAGTGGGAATCACTACTTGAGCTTTTAGGCGGACTGGTTCGAGGTGAGAGACAAACCCTAACAGAGCTCTAGCGGTACAGTGGAGAGGAAATGGCTGAAGGTTCTGTGAATGCAAGGAAAAGTGGAACGTTAGGGTAACTCTAGGCCCAAGCACAAGGGGTAGCCCTTTACTCTAGGGCAGAAAAAAAATAGTAAGCCAAAATTAATGGGCCTTACATATAGTAATCGAGTGAGTGGATGTAGGTTTGAATAATTTCATTCCTATTTTTATATTTAAAAGAGAATTTTCATTTTCAAAGTAAAAATTCAATCTCTACCATTATTCACACATATATGAAATTCTCGTCCCATCTTCACCATCATCAAGAAAAAAAATATAATTAAATAATTTCTAACAAGAAATAAAAATATAATGATAAAAATTCATATTATCAATTATTCAATGTGGAAATAATAAATATTTTCTTCTTCTCGACATAAAATATCAAGAAAGAAAAACATAAAACATCAAGAAATTAGGATTGTTAATATAAGTTTTTAGACTATCTTAAAAGTTAAAATAATATTGACATAAATGAGAATATGAGCAGAAATAAAGACAGACGAAACGAAACAAATATGTACATGTTAGTATTTATATCCATCAATGCATGCATTTAAAATAAAATGGATCAAAGGATACCGATAAATATATGATTTCATTTGTCAGCGTGTATAAAATTGTGAGTTTGCTTCGTACTTTCTCCACACGCTTTAGTTCAAATTAATGTATATTCTTCTTAAAGGTTTATTTTGTATGAAAACTGTTTTTTTATTTCGCTTTCATGATTTCCTTTTGACAAACAAAATAGAATATAAACCATACTCAATTTAAATTTGAACTGTTCTAAGATGAGACAGCATTTTAAAATACTACTGATGATGGTGGCATATTTATGTCATTTCATTCTTTTACATAACTTTTTTTCTATTTTATTTGCCAAAAGAATAGACACGAAAGGAATAATCTGCCATTTTGTAATTCTTCCACTCAATATACGACATCATTTCTATTTTGTTTCAAATGCACAAGTCTAAATTTATATATCTATGTTCTACTCATTTTAATTTGATTTTTTAACCTATCATATTTTCTAGTCATATTTTACGCATATCATTAAAAAGACTTAAAAGTCAATAAAAATGAACACATCATACGTATTAATGCATTCCTATTCCTATCTAGCTGAAAGTAATATAATAGATAACTCAAAAATAAAAGGATATATATGAAAAACGTTTGTGTAGTTTAAAGATTAGACTTGATCCTATGATTTGTTTTTCAACAAAGTATAATTAATTTCTTTTATTATGCATATTTCCATAACTTTATAAAGAACATTTCTACAATGGTGTGTTCTTAATAGCACTAGAAAATATCACTAATTGGTGATGGTTGCCACACTTGGCACATAGCTTCTAAGGGGAACTTTTTTCCTACAGTGACTCCTTTTCCTTCAATCAGATCAATTTCTTCATCAGTGCTTCGTTTCCACTCAAAACATTGAATCAATAAAGCCAAAGTTAGGCTCAATGTGCGTTGAGCCAAATTTGATCCAGGACAAGCCCTTCTCCCTAACCCGAAAGGAAGCAACTTGTTAACTTCATTTTTATTTTCAAATCTTTCAGGCTTAAAATGTGTTGGGTCACTCCACAAATTGGAGTCTCTATGAATAGCCCAAGCATTCACTAACAAAATTGTGTTTTGTGGAAGATTGTATTCTCCAATGGGGCAATCTTTCGAAGAGAAATGGGGTGCCAGCATTGGAGCCGCAGGATGCAAATGAAGTGTCTCATAAACAATATTTTGAATGTAAGGAAGTTTAGGAATGTCAACTTCATCTACTAGACGGTTTTGACCTATGTGAGTGTCTATTTCCCTTTTTGCCTTCTTTAGTATTTCTGGATGGTTTAATAAATTACTCATTGCCCATTCTAAAGTTACAGCCGATGTGTCTGTTCCTGCCAATAATATAACCTACAATGCAACAAATAAAAAAAATCAAATAAAAAAAATCTTGTAAATAATAAAACTAAAAAACACAATTTCCATCTTCTGAAAAATAAAATAACACTTTAAATAATACCCTTCTCTCTAATGTTTTTGCATATTTCTTCCAAAACATAAATATAAAGGAAAACAGACTATTTCAATTTAATCAAGAATATTAAGTAAGTTTGTTTTAATCACGTTTCTTTTTGAACCAGCTGACAGTTCATTTCACAAATTATGAAAGGAGGTAAGAACATGGGTGTAACAATTTTTCCCCAAGTATTGGTTTCCACCGTTTCCTAGACCAATGCATATGCTCACAAGAGTCGACAAACAGGTCTGTTATGACCACATGCACAACTGTCATCTGTAATGCTCCATGTATTATTTTCCCTTCCAATTTTTGTTTCATGCATTTCATTCACAAATTATCCAATCCCGATCTCAAATACGTGTGGCACCTACCTACATCACCTTAATTATTCAAGAAAGCTAGAAAAGACTGACTTATCCAGATGCCAATAATCAACGCAATATTGAATATACTAGTTACGCATTTACTTTACTTCTTTTCACTCTTTTAAACAACCTCAAATGATATAAGGAGATAATATAGTAATTACCAGGACAAGTCCTTTAATGATTTCATCCGTGTAGTATTCAGGTTGTGATTGTTGTTGTGTTAAAAGATGATCTATCATAGTATTGACGCTTTGTTTTCTGTTACGATGTTCATCAATGAATCCTTGTAAAAAAGCATCGGTTATCTTACTGGTTCTATTCAGGTTCTTCTCCAAATCATCAAAATTAAACCATCTCAGCAAAGGCAAGAAGTCTCCAGGATTATTTGCCCCTCCCACAGCCACCAACTCTTTAATAATCCCTCGAAATTGCCTTGCTTCTTCCACATCACACACATCACAATCTTCACCGTAATATCTCTTCCCAGACACCATCCTCATTATAATGTTAACAGTCATTTCCGAAAAGCTTCAATAAATTATACAAACAGTACAAAATTAAGAAAATTATGGAGTATAATCAAAACTTTGCTATCTACTCTTTCAACAATTTGTACCTAACTTAATTCTACGGCCAAATTTACCTGGATTTGAGTTCCACTTTGGCAAAGCCGCTGCGCGAGTCGTGAGCGAGCTTTCGCACGAGCCTCGTGACCTCGTCCCTTCGGATTTCCGAGAAGCAGTTCAAACGGTGCGTTGAGTGAACCTCGAGCGACACGATGCGGCTGAGGTTGCGCCAGTGGTCGCCGTAGGGCGACACCGCGACGGTGGTGTAGTTGTAGCCGATGTATTTTCCGGTGAGGAGGCGAGGACGGTTCGCCAAGACGATGTCGTTTTTGGTGAAGCACTCCTGCACTGCCTCGGGCGACGAAACGACAACGACGAAGCGCGAACCGAACCAGAGAGAGAAGACTTTGCCGTGTTTCTGAGAAAGGGCGTGGAAGGTGCGGTGGAGCGGTTGTCTCATCTGGTGGAGGTTTCCGATTATGGGGAAGGAGAAGGGCCCTGGAGGAAGGTTCCAGAAGCTTCTTGTTTTGAAGAAGAAGCTCCAAGAGAAGAGAAGAACGATGCATGTGAGAAAGAAGTAAAAAAAAGGGACCATGGTTGTTGAAGGTGTGGCTTGATAGTGTTGAGTTAAGGGAGTGTTTGGCCGAATCTTTTGTGTGAGTCCATATAAAAGGCGTGAGAAGGGTGTGAAGACAAATCCACGTGGGAGTTTGCGCTGGATAGTTAGGCTGGGAAAGAGCTTACGTAATAGATAATTTCATACAACGGTGACACTTAAGACTCTTGCTCTACGTGACAACACCACCGCAAGACACCACACAAAATGACTTAGAAAGAATGAGATACTTAGATATCGAGAAAAGATGGAATCTGTTTTATTAAGTAGTATGACTTGGCATTTATATAGAGTACCAAGTAAACCAAAACAGGTCTATGGGTGATTTGTTATCAACACGTAACACAATAGAGTTGGTACTATGAACCTTCAATTCAGTGAGAAGAGAAAGCAGGCACAAGGCTTTACAAGCATTGAATCACACAAACTAACAAATTTAAATTTCTGACATGTGGGTATTACGATCATAAGAAACAATTGTTTCAATTTCATCAAGAAATCTTTCTATACATATATTGTCTGAGTTTTATTAGATAACGTCAATATTGACATTATTCAAATTTAAAATAATAATTTACGAGTTTTCTTATATGGTGTTTATTATTTAATGGAAAATTAAACTCATATTTGAATTTTTCAATAGTTTTATAATTTTTTGAATATAATTGTCTCAATATGACAAACCTTCTTTGACCTTTAACCAATTAGAGGTTACGTTGTACACTTCTTTATAATTTTTGTAAGCATTACCACTTCCTTTTTAATCGGTGTAGTTGATAAATTAGATTGTATATTACTAAGGTAAATCGAATATTGTATTTTTTTTTTAATTAGGCAGTTCGATCATTGATGAAAATAAGAGATTTATGCATATGTATATGTAATTATGTTAGAAGAATAAGAATTATAAGGATCTTTTATATATATATATATATATATATATATATATATATTACTATGTTGATATATGAATAAAAGTATATCAAAATTATTCTTTGAAATTTTTCTCTGCGGTAGCAAGAGTCAACGTCGACTTCTTCTATAATATAGAAATTAATACATTGTTGGTTTTTTTGAGTAAATTCTGACAGCTTGTACCGATCAAATTAAATCGGAGAAATCTAACTCTATAACTTTCGCTGCGATTTATATGATTGAGAAATTTATCCCGGAACAACTTGACGGCAGCAACTATGTCAAGTGATCATTGAATGCACAAAGACTGGTCCTAATACCTGTCATGAAAAATTGCTTAATGCCTTTCATTATTATTATTATTTCTGCTATAAATAATACTAGAATCGTTACTACTCATAATTACAAAATATCTTATAATCTGAAATTAGGGAGAACAATTAATCTATGATTGCCTAACTTATTTTAAGGAAATCATATAAAAATATACTCATAATTACAAAATAACCTATAATATGAAATTAGAGAGAACAAATCAATCTATAATTGTCTAGCTTATTCTTAAGAAATTATATAAAAATATTTAAAGAGAAAAATTAATTATTGATTGATATCCCCCTCTCCCCAAATTGGTGGGGCTTGGTCAAGAAACAAAAATTTGCTAACAAGAAATTGATGAAGCAGACAAGGAACATCCTTCATAAAAATATCAACAACTTGAAGTTGAATAGTGACATGAGGGAGTGAAATAACACGATCATCATAAGTTTCACAAATTGAGTGATAGTCTACTTTAATATGTTTGGTGCGTTCATGGAACACTAGACTTGCAATAATTGGAATGACACTTGTATTGTCAACATAGAGAGACGTTGGATTGTGTTGAGGAAACCCAAGTTCAGCCAAAAGACCACGAAGTCAAATTAATTCAAAATAAGTAGTAGGCATGGCACGGTACTCAAATTTAATAGACATTTAAGTATGCATGGTTGCTTCTTAATTTTCCATTAGATCAATGAAGAACCTAGAAACAAGCACCAACCAATGACTGATCGACGATTGTCAAGACAACCAACCCAATCAGCATCACTATAAAAAAATTAATTTAGGAGGTGTGCCAATGGGAAAAAATAAACCTTGCTAGAGGTACCTTTTAAATATCTAATTATGCGACTAATTGTGGCCAAGTGGAGATGGCAAGAAGAGTGCATGATTGACTCACTTATTGAATAACAAATGGGATGTTAAGGCGTTGGTAGACAGCTTTTGTCGCCTAAATTGTCTTAAACAAACTAAATTAATCACCTTTTAGTAATGCAGTATAAAGATCAACTCAGGTCAGTCTAAGGACGGTGCCAATGCATTGAGTGGATTGAATCCAAAATACATGTTTTTGAGGGACTTTTAAAAGCGTGAAAGATAGACAATGAAATTAAAATGAAGGCAATTGTAAAGTGATGAACTAATGAAACTAACTCGTAAGAAAACTGTTGGACACTTAAAAGGAGAATAATGAGAATGTATGCAACCATGAAATTGACCAATGCAAGGATAATCAAGGAAAAGGAAGGATAACATTTGAAACAGATAAGAAAACTAGCCTAGCTAGTGTCTAAAACACAATAACAAAGTGACCACTAACAAAAAGGAAAACAAGACTAAATTGATGTCTACGTACTCCACTAGCCAGTGCCCTTTTAATTTAGAATTTGATTTAGCATAACACAAGTGCATGAAACCAATAAAACAATGACTGACCTAAGCCATGGAACCCAAAAAAAACTACAATGTATATCATGGAAAGCTTAAACATTAATTGTAAATTAAACCTAATAAATATGCAAAGTCGCTTTGAACTAGGATGGGTTCAACCAAGATGGATGCTCAATGGACAGTAGCAAATGAAGTGCAGGAAAAAATGGAAATATAAATAAGAAGTTAAGTGTAAATTGCAAGCTAGAAATATTCATTGAAGGCATAAATTCTCAGCAAATTAAATTGGCTAGAATATTCATCATGGGTTTCAATTTACATGGTCTTAGAATCAAAATAAAAACTGAATAACAAAATAAAATAAAACTCATAATCCATATCACAATGCAAAGTTGCTCAACACTTAATCTTGAACGAAGTGGAAAAGAAAAACTTTAGAGCTCTTGACACCACCATCCATTCCCTATTCTCTCGTAACAACTCTCTATATTCTCGAAAATAATTGCCAACCAAAATCACCCCCCGTTCTCTCTAACCCCTTCCAAAAATTCCAGCCCCACTGTCCCACCAATTGCCTCTCAAAATTGCAAACAATATCCTACCAAAAGTTGATTCTCCTTTTTCTATGTGTGTGTATTGTCAGCCCTCACAAAATTTGTTTATGTTTTGTCTGCTGATGTGACAGTTATGGCTCACCTCCCTTTTTGGGTCATTCCGTGTGGAAAAGAAGCCCATTAGGTGAAGAAAGGGTCTGCTCCAAGGCTTTGCTAAATGCACCAAATTTGCAACAAAAACATGAGGTAGTTTTTGCCTTTGTAACTACTCCCATCTTCCAAATTATACTGCATCTCGTACAGAGGTCCAAAAATTGTGTTCTACCACTTCAATTAAAGCTCTTCGAATTTAGAATCCAAAGCTACAAGAACAACTAATTTGGACACCTGTAGAGAAAGTTATGATCCAAACAATCAACAAAGGTCAGTGTTGAAAAATCAGCGTTTTTCCGCTAGAGCCTGACAACAACGAGGTAGCGCCGGACGACAACGTGACAGGGGAAAATTCTCCTTTAAGATGCGCCAGGTGGCAATAAATACTGTTGGGTGGCAATAAATGTTGTCAGGTGATATTAAAATAGGGAGTAGTGCAATAAGCTTCAATATGAAGGTATAGAAATTGAGTTATCAGGCGTGTAATGGTCAAGTAAATAAGACTACATATTAGATGTTGGTATAATAAAGGGTCAGGCAAAATGTGACCCTCAGCACGGTGATATTTAACATTAACTTCAAGAGGAGTATCAATCAAAGGTAGACATGTCAATGTGAGTCGGAACCCGTGAGTCAACCCGGCTCACCACGGGTTCGAGCCGGGTCGGGTTGGAAAAATAAATTGTTTTGCGATTATGGGTCAAAACGGGTTGAGCTCACTTAACCCGCGGGTTATGCGGGTTCGAGCCGGGTTATGGTGAGTTGACCTACCAACCCACCTATATTAAAAAAATCTAATTTAATAAAATTAATTATTTTAAAGTTAATTATTTTAAAGTTAATCTTTAATGCTTTGCTGTTTAATGTAGGGGAAGCTTTTATTTTCAGTCCGTTCATATGGAACACCCCTGCACATACAATTGATGTTGGTGTTGGCAAACAGAGTTAAAACAATTGGAGGATGAAAAGAATTGCCTAGCTTGTTATCATTTCTGATGGCAAACATATGTAGTATTTTCATTTATGTTTTGTTCAATACCATGATAGGAACTGCCTAGCCTTGTTATCTTGGACATGATGAAATATTTGTACTTAATTTTACTGTAATTGTCATATTATAGATTACTTAAAAAAATATTTAAATATTGCAATACTTAAAAATTAAAAATTAAATAAATTTTTAATTTTTTACGTAGGTTAGTGAGTCAACCCACTTAATCAACCAACTCGTGGTGGGTTGAGCTGGGTTGCAAAAAATATGACTCACCATAAAGTGAGTCAGGTTGGACTCACTCTTTTTTTGACCCGGCCCGTGGTGAGCCAACCCGTGTGAGCCGGGTTAGCTCACTTTGACATGTCTAATCGAAGGTAGTAAATAAGTAAAGAGCAAGTGCAAGAGTGAAATTGTAAAGCAAGAACTTAGTAGAGTCATGTAAAAATAGTAAAAGACAATGGAAGAAATGTAAATCGGTGCAAAAATAGTAAAGAAAGCAATAAAGGGCATTTGTTATCAGTAAGAACACTAAAATCAATACAAAAACAATAAAGGGTGCAATGGAAAGTAAAATTGCAAGAACAATAAATTGTTGGAAAAATGAAGTGTAATGAAGAAAGAATTGAAAACTTATATTGATTTCAAAGGGAAATACAACTGGTTCCACTCCCCCTAGAGGCTACTTTGCTCTCCCAAAGAATCAAGCCGAACTTGGATCGTATAACAAACTTAACTCCTCTCCCTTGTGGACAATTAAAATTGCAAGAACAATAAATTGCTAGAAAAATAAAGTGTAATGAAGAAAGAATTGAAAACTTCTATTGATTTCAAAGGGAATTACAACTGGTTCCACTCCTCCCTAGAGGCTACTTTTCACTCCCAAAGTATCAAGCCGAACTTGGACCGTATAATAGACTTAACTCCTCTCCCTTGTGGAAAATTAAAATTGCGAGAACAATAAATTTCTAGAAAAGTAAAGTTTAATGAAGAAAGAATTGAAAAGTTGTATTGATTTCAAAGGGAAATACAATTGGTTTCACTCCCCCTAGAGGCTACTTTGCACTTCCAAAGAATCAAGCCAAACTTGGACCTATAGCAGACTTAACTTCTCTCCCTTATGGTTACTTTTCACTCACAAGGGTTTAAGGTTGCATTTTGTCTCACAAAATGGAAATCTACACGAACGATGTTGAAAAGTAAAGTGTAATCTCATGTGTTTCTAGCTAATGTGTTGCACTTCCTACTCTACTAAGGTAAGTTTCTTTTACAAAGTTTTTACACATGGGAATAGAAAAATTAAACCATCGTAAAGCTAATACACAAGACTAATGGTTTGTACCAAGCACATAGCAAGGTTAGACTAAATAAGCCCTCGGCATACTAAGGTTTGTACCAAACACAAAATGAGATCAGACCGAATAATCCCTCAACGTATTGAGGTTTGTACCAAGCACATAGCGAGGTCAGATCGAATAAGCCCTCAGCGTACTAAGTTTTGTACCAAGCACATAGCGAGGTCAGATCGAATAAGCCCTCAGCGTACTGAGTTTTGTACCAAGCACATAGCGAGGTCGGACCAAATAAGCCCTCAACGTACAAAGGTTTGTACCAAGCACATAGCAAGGTCAGATCGAATAAGTGCTCAACGTACTGAGGTTTATACCAAGCACATAGTGAGGTCGGACTGATTTAACCCTCAATGTACTGAGGTTTGTACCAAGCACATAGCGAGGTCAGACCGAATAAGCCTTCAGCGTACTAAGGTTTGTACCTAGCACATAACAAGGTCGAATGAAACGTGATAGCAACCAAAAAATCGTGGATAACCCACCTCATTAAAAACGCCTCTGATTGGTTCAGAGGGAAAAAGAGTGTGGGATTTTATTAAACATAAATGGAAAAAATAGCGAGATTGGCCGAAAAAGTGAGAATAAAGGTATTATTAACTAAAGTAGAACCATAGGTTTGCTGCATTCCATTTCCTTGGGATGGTCGTTCTGTCCAAAATCTTTGACTTGTATGGTCCTCCTAAGAGGACCTCCTTGACCCGAAATGGGCCTACCCACTTTGGTGAGAGTTTATCCTCCAACTCTACCGCATGACCATTCCTCGGTCTCGATGTAGATCATCACTCGACCCCTTTACTTCAGCCAATGTTGTAGCGGGTGACTTGATCAAAGATTCGTTGAAAAGGTTTGTGCACAGGCCTTTGACTCTTTTGATCTAGACTTTAAGGATCCAGATCTAGAACAAAATCCTCTCTGAACTCTTCAGAATTGATAAGTATGGTCGTCGCAATATTCCTCCGTTTATTTCAATCAATTCTGGGATGGGAAAAAGAGTGCCGAAAAAAAGTCCCCTGTACCTTTGTTAGTCCTCGCATATATAGAGGTCTCCTTCCGCCTCTATCTTATTCGAGTTTCAAGCCAACCAACTCCTTACTCCTTTGCTCCTTCCTAATATCTTGGATGTTATCTCCTAATATCAAGGATGGTATCCTGAGGATTTTATATTTGATTTTTTTCCCTTTTGGTCGCGTTTCTCCTTTGGGTCGCATTTCTCCTTCGAGCCACATATGATCTTGCCACATCGGTGGGCCATAGTCCATTGCGTTTGGATTTAATCCAACCTAAACACATGAACAATTCCAATTTTTGCGGGGCATCCAATAACATTGAGAATATACAGAGAATATACGCTGGTCAGATACCGACCTCAGTCCTTAGAAGTACATTAACATTCTAGATTATATAGTCTGTAATGCAAATTTACATTCCGGTTTGTATAATTCTGTAATGCAAATTTGGAAGCCAATTCGAAATGTAAATTTTAGATTCCATAATCCAGAATGTAATCCATAATTTATAATTACATTTCATATTGTACAATCCGCAGTGTAAATTACATTTCAGATTGTACAATCTGTAATGCAAAAATAATTTTAGAATTGTACAATCTGTAATGCAAAATTACATTCCACACTGTATAATCCGTAATGCAAAACTATATTATAGATTGTACAATCCGAAATGCACATGAATTGTTTGGAACTTACATTGTTAATTCTCATCTTCTTCCTTCTGCTTTATATTCTTTTTATTTTTCCATTTGTTTTAATGGACACTTGTGAATGTTTTTTAGGGTGAAAAATGAAGATGGGGTGGAGGTGGAGGGAAGTACGGATGGTAGGAAAGGAAGAGGGAAGAAGATGAGGACAACTTTAAATTTTTAAATTGCTTATGGGTTGTAGGAAGAAAATATGGGGATGTAGGAAGAAATTCAATTCTTTTTTTTGTACCATTTGTGCAAATGATTTTGAATTTTTTAAATAGCCAAACAACCCAAACTCTGTTTCATTTACCCTCTCTAATGAATCCACCCGGAGGCCCAATCCATGGCCCATATGTACCTCAAGGCCAAGCCCGATCAAAGGCCCAATAATAAGAGAATACATGATTGGAGCATTAGAATAAATTTTATTTTTTAGGCCAAATGTTAGGTCATGCTTTATAGAATAAAATTCCAAAGTACTTTGTAATTAGCCTTCAAAATTGGGCTAATCCAAGCCCAATTTGAAGCTTGGCCGAGAATGCTTGAAGGAAGCTAGATTGGTGCGCATGTTTCACATGAAGCAAGGCATGGTGAGTGTGAGTGGGCACATGGCTCTTGATCCCTCACTCCTTTACATCTCATAGCCACAAATTAAGCTTCTTCTCCAAGATGCATTTCCATTACATTTAATGTTGCATTTCATTTCATTTAGGCCAACCACACATTCTATAAATGAGGCCTTCTTACTCTTGTATTTGGTTACTTTTGAATGGTAATATGCTAGTTATTGAGATCACTCCACCCTTATCACCTCAAGAGTCACTTGCTAGACTAGTTTCTACTCTAAACTCCTCTAGCCTCCTTCCCTAGAATGGACCTCTATTCTAGACTTCATCTCCACTTCATCTCCATTGCTTCAAGGGCCTTCAAAGCTTGACTCCGCTCCTTCATTTCCGCTGCAACCATGGACCTTCTCCTATTCACTTTCGTGTTTCAAGGTCAATCACTCTCAATTTGTTTTTCTCTTTAAACTCCTCACATGCTCTCCACTCACAATCTCACACGTGGATTTGCAATGATCTCAATTATGTTATCAAGGTACAAGGAAGTACCAACATCAGAGGATTGTTAATGCCTAGAAACTATTAAAGGACATTACCAAAAAATTCGAATAAAGAATTTAACTCTACATAGGATGATTTTGAAAAAAAGAGAATGTCAGTTTGATATCAATTTTCTTTTTTTACCTTTGATGCTATACTTCATTTCCTTTTACTTTTATTTTTTTATAAATACAAAAATTCTTTTTTATTAAAACCATTTTACTCTATAAAAGATTATGAAATAATTGGTGTCAAATTACTATTTTTTTTAGGAAAAAAAAATCAAGCAAAGGAAAAATTTTTGGAGAGAGAATAGTCGAGAGGAAGGTTTTTCATCTTCTTCTGGACACCTTTCAGCTTTGTTCATCCTCCATCAACAATCCATCAATTTCATTTTTTCCTTGAAGAGAAGCTCCATTCATTATTTAAATTTTTGTACCATGCGATTTTTATTTTCACCCATCCCCTTTATTTCATTTTTAGCTTACTCTTACTGCACCCACCCACATGATTATTCATGCTCCACATTTTTTTTATATTTTTATATTTGTTTGGCCTTTATTTTAATTTTCAAACACATTTACTTTTTGGCGCACCATTTTTTTTGCACACACTGTCTACTATAAATATAAGAACCCAAACTAGTAGGGATATTACCCTCATACCCATATTTAAATTGTCGACAAATGTCCATTGGGCGGGTTTTTTTTACCTTTTATAGTTGCATCTTGAATTTTTTTTCTCACATAGCACTACACTGGCGCCAAATACTGCAGCTGATTGAAAGCTTTCTTTTCAAAGTCAGATAAGCTTTTCAGGAAGTTTCTACTACACTCCACTGAATTGATACATTTTCGTTTGTGTTTGTTATATCTAGTTCATATTTTCACTGCATTCTCTCATGATCTTCTTTCCCAAACTCTCTCACGACCGTCTTTCTCAAACTCTAACACTGAATTTTATCGTTCTCATTTGGTTGTTTGGGTTTTGTCTGCTTCATTAGGTGATTTCTTTGTTTTCATCTTCCTTTGGCCATTGTTTTGGTTTTGTTGATGGTCTGTTTTTTGTTAAAATTTATGAAATTCCAACTTTAGCTTTTTTGTTTTGGCTTTTCATGTTAAAGTTCTCTTCTTTCTTGATCATTCTCCTTCATTAGGTGGTTTCTTTGTTTTCTTCTTCCTTTGGTCGTTGTTTTGGTTTGGTTGATTGTCTGTTTTTTCTTTTAATTTCTATAAGTCCAACTTTAGTTTTTTTTTTTTGTTTTAGCTTTTCATGTTAAAGTTCTCTTCTTTCTTGAC
>Ga0214542_1002310_pt1 | contig 39457 bp, 41 predicted proteins | sample CNSS1metaG_FD_160096 | JGI IMG/M metagenome (GOLD analysis project Ga0214542, IMG submission 160096) | Root nodule microbial communities from cowpea collected in UCLA plant growth center, Los Angeles, California, USA - CNSS1 | ecosystem: Host-associated > Plants > Roots > Nodule | place: USA... | reverse complement strand
TACATTGATCGTGCAATACTTCACAGGTGCGATCATACCAGCACTAATGCACCGGATCCCATCAGAACTCCGCAGTTAAGCGTGCTTGGGCGAGAGTAGTACTAGGATGGGTGACCTCCTGGGAAGTTTTTTAAAAATCCATCATTTTCGGCATGTTTTTTACAATCTTAGTATTTTTTACCTATTTTTTCATACTTTACTTACTTACTTGAGTTGGCCATAATACTCAGAAACTTTTGGAATTTTTTGTGGTGTTTTTCTTATATTGTATCCTTATTTTGATGGTTCACGTGGAGGAAAATATTAACGAAAAACTAAAAGAAAAACACATAACTTAATGTTTTTATTCCTCTATTAGATATTTGTTAACGTCTGTTTTAACAAATGTTAATTGACGTGATGGAACATGGAACATGGAACATGGAAGGGTTACTTGTAGAAAAGGCTTCGATGATCAAATATCAAATATCAAACAACAAAGGCATGACAAATAAAATCGAGGTGTATCCATGAGAGAATCTCGAAGACTATCCATGCAGGAACTATTAAAAAGAAATTAAATTAGTATTTGTAAAACCAACACTAATTTAATCAAAATTTTAAAAATAAATAAAATTAAAATCAATTAAACTTATACTAATTTAAATATATTTGAATTTTATTGATTTTTTTAATTCAAAATAGCTTGGAACTAACGTAATCAATTCATTCTTTAACTACTAATTACTAACCTTTTATTGTCATATAACAAATTTTTCTTAAAAGAAATTGAGGGATTAACTTCATGTCTTGGTTTTTCTATGTAAGTTTTGTAAATCTATGAGTATTAGAGTCCTTTTAACTTTAATTTCATTAAAATCTTTATTTTCCTTAATATTTCAACCTAACATCTTATAATGTTTTATTTCTTATTAATCTCTTTGTTTATTACAAAACAAAGTCTTTTATCTTATAAGTTTGTAAAAGAATAACAAAATATAAACTATTTCATGATGGGACTAACTATGGGCTAAGGGGAGTGGTGCACGAAAACTACGGTTTTTAACTCTAAATTTGAAGCCAAGCTACTTCAAGTAGCGTCTCTTAGTGAGGAGAGCGTGACCATGGTGTTAAACATGTACTTGCTTAGGTGGCAAGTCACACCTTGTGCATGTACACCTTTGGCTCCAATTTTCCACTTTCTGGACCATTTTTTACCTCCCATTTTTGGAGACACTTTGTTGTCCTTTTAGCCTATAAATAGAAGAACTTACCCCATGTAAATCTAGCTTGAACTTGAGTAAAGAATTGCTGCTAAAATGAGTGCACATTCCTCTTTTTTGAGCTCTCCCTATACTACTATTCTCTTTTGGACTACACTAGGTTCCCTCTTTTTACGAGCAAAGTGTTAGTTAGAAATGGTAATTTAAGCCAACAAGGGGGTGGAGGAGCTTGAATTGGTTGTTTAAATTTTTTTTGAAAGCTTAAAACCCTTTTTTTATTAATCAAATAAACCACAAAATTTGAATGCAAAAGTTGTAGAATAGTACATTTTCAATCAGTCAAAAAATAAAACAACAGACTAATTTGTTCTTGAGCCTATGAAACAATTGATTAAAATTTCAAATCAATCAGCAAAAATCCTGGGAAATTATGTAGAATGCAGAATTCACACATTGAACTCAAAGAAAACATAACAAACAATGATTTACTTGGATTATTGAACTTTTACACACAAGACTTGTTCCAATCAATATTTCTAACAGGTATGCAACATCAGATTACACAAAAACATATTAAAACATAACAAAGAACGATTTACTTGGATTTCTTGAGTTTTTATAGTGATTTAAAGTGAGTGAGATTAAGAGAAGATGTGTAATGCAAAGAGAGAGTTTTTTTGTGATGAATGATAAGTTTTCACGATCAAAAACTCCAAATTACACAAAAAAATATTAAAACATAACAAACAATGATTTACTTGGATTTCTTGAGTTTTTATAGTGATTTAAAGTGAGTGAGATTAAGAGAAGATGTGTAATGCAGAGAGAGAGAGTTTTCTAGTGATGAATGATAAGTTTTCGTGATCAAAAACTCAAAATTGTACCTCTGCTCTTGAAATCACAACTTATATAGTTTAGTTCAAGTGAAATCAGTCGGTTGAATTTTCTGTACCATCTGTTGATTTCACTTGACTTAAGTGAATTCAGTCGATTGAAACAATTCAACTGATTGAATACATTCATACCATAAACTATATACAACAAGCCTTTTAACATGTTAAAACCCTTTTTAACTGATTAAAAGGGACACACTAAGACTAACAAGACATCTAACCTATGTCATATAGCCTACCAACATGATATAACATGAAATTATTACATCTAACACATCAACTACAGATTTAATACAATTGAAACATAATCTTTAAGCGAATCTTCATCAACCGCATGTGATTTTAATGCACTTGGCTTTATCAAATCTTTGTTTCAAGTTTGCTTGTGCCAACAATCTCCCCTTGATTTGATGAAGCCAACACCCTCGTGTTGAATTGATGAGCTAAGATCCATAGAGGAACCTGAAAAAGCTTTTGCATACAAGATACCAATATACAAATACACATCCAAGCAAAAGCACACAAGCACACAAACATATTACATATGCATATGCTCCCACTATCATTAATAATGTGATTTAACTTCAGATTTTAGATTTAGTTAGCTATATTACATGGTTCCATTAAATTTAATTTCAGGTTTTCCAATTTTAACCCAATTTTACTCATTTTTAACTCAACTTTACTCATTTTTCTCCCCCTTTGGATTTATCAAATTAAAGATAATGCACATATCCTTTTCGAATGAGTAAATTTTCATTAACATAGGAAATTATTAGGGCAACTAAGAGTGAATACAAACACTGCATTATCAAAACAGAAATGGAAAATACAATATGAAGTTGAGACTGATATGATCAGTTGATTGAAATTGAAAAATAATCAATTAAAATACTGGAACAAACAAACACACAAATGCAGCAACAACATGCAATGCATGACCTATGAGCCATCCCACTCACTCATCCCTGCGGTTGTGTCTGTTGTAGACATCGGAGAGGAGGTCATGGACATTATGGAGTTGGTCTTCCAAGTCTTGGAATCTTGTTGTGCAATATGCATGGTGTGCATTTTGTGACATGTTCAAATCTTGAAGTTGTTTTAAAGCCATCATCTCAAATTGGGAATAAAGCCATCATCTCAAATTGTGGATCATCTTCTCCTTGGTTTTCTCCACTTCAATGTTTGTAGCTTGCTCTCCTTCAACCAGCCATGCGTTGCCTACCTTAGTGAATCCTATCTTATGCATATTGAGTGTGGAAACTTGGTTCAACGGGCCAGTAGACTCCTCAAGTTCTCCTTCCACATCAACACCAAAATGCTCAATGAACTTGGAGATGAAACCCATATATGGAATCTTGAAATTAGTGAGCCTTTTTGCCTTCATCATATGGTCACACATGGTGTATGTCCAATCAACTACCACACCATCTTGGATGCAATACATCACCACCAAGTCACCTTCATTCAAGGTTGCATGATTGATGCCCCTAGGCATGATAATCTTGGTCACCACTATGACTATCAACCTTTCCTCCACACGAAGCCTTCCCATATAGAAATTTCGAGTTTCCTCACCTTGATTGTGCACACCTTGGTTGAAATATTGGACTTTGTTGAATTCATCCACTACAGTTGTTTCACCCTTGCGAATTTGCCTTAGGCCAGCCACATCCTTCCATGTTTGCCTAGTAATCTCCATCTAAACACCTTTGACACTTCATTTGAGGATTCCATTGTTGAACTTGAGGTTGTCATAGAAGACCTTCACCAAGTCCGGATATATCTTGCCCGAAAGTTCAAGGAAAGTTTCCATTTTTTTAGCCTTGAGATGTTATTCTAAACTGCGAAAATTTGCTGCCCTTAGCCATGACATATGTAGCACCTTAAGAAAAATCATTTGCTTCCTAATGATCTCAATCAAGAAGGTTTGGATCCTATCTTCATGCCCTTTGAACTATGCTTCAAGCCTTCCATGATTCAAGGCAATGAGACCTGATGGAGTAGGTGGGGGTGGGGTTTTCTTCATTTAAAAGGGTCATTCTCTGTCTGCGAGGCATGATGAATCTAGGTATGGCTCTTACTAGCATATATAAATGCCAATGCATGATACTTATACAAAATTTATAGAATTCGCATGTTGATTTTTAAAATCAGTCAATTAGTTTGTACATATATGATGGATTCAATGCAGTATAGGGAATCAAAGTTAGTTAAATGCAATGGAATCAATATCAGAGCATTTAGTGATGTGTTTCCCATGCATTTTATGTGTTATCCATTGAAAACAAATTCACAACAAATGCATGCACATTGGAAATCATGCAATTAAAGTGCTTTATGGTTAATGCAATATGAAAAGTTCATTTTTAGCTGATGTAATAGTTGTTATTTGTTGCTACCACAGTCTAAACAAGGTCATGTGATTGATAATTTGACTGGGTCAACCAATTAAAACCAATTCGAGCAAATCCACCTCAGTATAAGTGAAATCAACACATAAAAATACATAGTCAATCGACTAAAAATGCACTAGGTCATAAATTTTGGTGTAGTGACAATTTTAAGTCAAATCTATGTGTTGTTTTCGCAAAATTAACTGACTAAAAATTTCATATCACATGAAAGTCACACAATTTAAGTGAAATTTATGTGCTATTTTGTGAGGATTAGCATAATGAACAGTGCCAGAACACAAATTATGCAGATTTTGACAGTTTATGTGAAATCTATATGCTGATTTTGCAAATTCAACAGACTGAAATCCTGGCAGTTCACATATTATGTAGAATTAAAACTTTAAATGCATCAAGCACATGATTCAATAAAAGTAACATGCCAAACAAATATCAACACACATTCTTCATGTCAAGAACACCTAATTTAGTTCTAAGCTTGTTAAATCTATCACGTGCAAGTGGTTAAGTGAATAAGTCAGCAAATTGGTTTTCAGTTTTTACAAACTTGATTTCCATTTCACCTTTTTGAATATGATCCCTTATGAAATGATGCCCGATTTCAACGTGTTTAGTTTTAGAATGCTGAACTGGACTCTTAGTTAGGTTGATTGCACTTGTATTATCACAATATAGAGGTACCTTCTCTAGCTTTACATCATAATCCATGAGTTGATGCTTAAGCCAAATTATTTGTGCACATCCATGTCCAACTGCTAAGTACTCAACACTACCAATTACAGTGTTGATTGATGGCGGTAGTTCTCACAATTTCTTACAACCTCGAGTCGCCAAATGTTTGAAACTTCCAATTGAGGCAACACCCATGTTCAAGGTGATGGTAAAAAATGGTAATTATATGGAATCAGAAGGGTTAATACAAAATTTCACTCTACAAACATAAGGGCATGTTTTTACGTTACCAGTCTTTTTACTTCCCATTTCAGGTGCTGATCTTATCCTTGGTGCAAGTTGGCTTAAAATAATGGGCCCTCATCTTGCAGATTGAGTCACTTCAAATTAAATTATTACATGATAGGAAATATATCACGTTGCAAGGTGATAGAGATATGATGGCAAATTTGGCTCAACTGCATCACATCCGACGCATGCTACATACTAATGCTATTGAAATTTACCATATGCAAGTGATACATGAGGATATGGTATTAATGTCTTTGTTATCACTGCCATAGGATATGGAGCTCGAATTGGCACTTTTATTACACACATAGAGCACAGTTTTTGGCTATTTCTAGTGGGTCACCCTCACCTCATTCCCATGTTCATTCCATTCCTCTACTAGAAGGTTTTAATCTTGATAGATACCCTCATAGTCAAAAAGAGGAAATTGAAAAATTGGTGCAAGGCATGCTTTTGGAAGGTCTAATTCAGCCAAGCTTTAGTCCATTTTCTTCTCCAATTATTTTGGTCAATAAGAAAGATGGCACATAACGTGTATGTAAGGGCTCTCAATGTCATCACTGTCAAGGATATCTTTCATATTCCTATAGCTGATGGGCTCATTGATGAATTGTATGGAGCTTGCTATTTTTCAAAGTTGGATCTACGCTCTGGCTATTACCAAATTTTGCTAAATTCGGATGATCGTTACAAAACGACTTTTCAAAATCATCAAGGGTTATACAAATGGTTGGTCATGCCCTTTAGTTTATCAAATGCGCCTCCAACTTTCCAAGGCTTGATGAATCAATTTTTAGTGGCATATTAAGGAGGTTTGTCTTGATGTTTTTTGATGATATATTAGTGTATAACACTAATTGGAAGGATCACCTTTACCATCTTGAGGTCGTGCTCAAGATTCTTCAATAAAACTAACTTTTTGCCAAATTTTCCAAATGTACATTTGGCATACAACAGATTGGTTATTTGGGTCACACTTTATCAAGAGATGGCGTGGCAATGGACACGAACAAGCTAATAGCTGTCATTAATTGGATGAAGCCAAAAACCTTGAAATTACCAACATTTTTTGGGCCTAACAAGATATTATCTACGTTTTGTCAAGGGTTATGCTCAGATAGCTGCCCCACTCATTGATCTTCTAAAGAAAGACATTTTAAATGGTCTTCAACATCAGATAAAGCATTTGATGCATTGAAAATAACTCTTACCACAACACCAGTGTTAGCAATTCCAAATTTTGCTACACCTTTTTGTTTTGGAAATCGATGCTTCAGGGTCTGGTCTCCAAGAAGCTAATATGTATTGCTACCCCATTGCTTATTTTTCTAAGAAGTTGTCTCCAAGAATGCAGAAGGAATCTATCTATACTAGAGAATTTTATGCAATCACGGCAGCTTTATCCAAATTTAGGCATTACTTGTTGGGCCATAAGTTTGTGATTAAAACAGACCAAAAAAGTTTGAAAGAACTTTTAGAACAAACACTTCAGACCCTTGAGCAACAATAGTGCTTACCCAAATTTCTTAGGGTATGACTTAAAAATTCAATATTCTCCTAGAAAGAAAACATCCTTGCAGATGCCTTATCCCGAAGTTTAGTAATGGCTTGGTCTCAACCTTCACATACATGGTTTCAATCATTAGCGACTGTAACAAAAGTTGATGCAACATTGAGCAAAATTTATCAAGATTTTATTGAAAATGCAGGGAAAAGTGGGGAATATGTTGTTCAACAAGATGTGATTACTTGGAAAGGGAGAATTATGTTGCCAAGGGATGAGAAATTACTCCAAAATCTTGATAAAATTTCATACTTCAAAAGTGGGAGGCCATGCTGGAATTACAATAACCTTCAAGAGAATAAATGTTCAGTTTTATTGACCCAAAATGAAAGAGGATATTAGAAAAATTATTCAAGAATGCGTCATTTGCCAACAAGCTAAAGTCTCACAATCTTTACCTGTTGGACTTCTATAGCCACTGCCAATTCTGAACCTTATTTGGGAGGATATTGCAATGGACTTCATCACTTGCTTACCTCTCTCTCACAAATATTCTAATATCATGATGGTAATAGACAAGTTATCTAAATTTCCACACTATATCCCCTTAAAATCTAGATTTAACAGCCAAATGGTGGCAACAACTTTTATACAACATATTGTTAAGTTATATGGCTTTCCTAAAACCATAGTATCTGATAGAGATAGAGTCTTTATCAGCAACTTTTAGAAATAATTGTTTAAGTTACAAGGCACCAATTTGGCTATGACTTCGGCTTATCATCCCTAATCTGACGATCAAACTGAAAATTTAAACAAAACTCTAGAAATGTAATTGAGGTGTTTTTTTTTTGACCACCCTAAAGATTGGTCTGATATGCTACCATGGGCCCAATATTGGTATAATTCAACTTTTCATCACATCATTTCAATGTCTCCTTACCAAGTAGTCTATGGTAAGTTACCCCCTTCTCTAATCAGGTACAAGTACAATGAGAAGGATCCTCCAAACCTATAGCAGTCCCTCAAGGCCCGTGATGCTTTGTTAACAAAACTAAAAATGAGATTAAATCAAGCTTAGAACTATATGAAGCTACAAGAAAATAAGAAATGTAGGGAAATCTAGGGATATACAATTGGCGGTGGGTGATTTAGCCTTGGTTAAATTACAACCTTACAAGCAAAATTCTGTTGCTTTGAGGAAAAACCAAAAATTGAGTCTGAGATATTTTGGTCCTTTTGAGGTGCTGGAAAAGATTGGGAAAGTTGCTTACAGAGTGTTATAGCCAGAATATGCAAAGATATACCCAGTATTTCGCATCTCACTATTGAAGAAGTTTAAGGGGCTACTAATCAACCATACCTTCCCTTGCCCCTCATGACAAATGAATGTGGTCCTGTGATGCTGCCGTATAGGATTTTGGATAACCATGTCATTAAAAGAAACGAAAAAACCAGTTTGGAAGTGTTGGTTCAATGGGATTCATTGTGTGATGATGATAATACTTGGGAAGAGATTGAAGTGTTCAAGAAGGCCTATGTGAAGGGTAAAGAAAAGGGAGCAAGTGTTAGGGTGTACGTAGAACACATGTGCAAGAAAGGAAAATGCTAAATGGAGTGATTTCATAGTGGAAGGTAATAAATTTGGTATGGAAAAATTCTCTCTCCCAGATCATTCTCTATAACCCTCCTTTCCTCTAAGTACTTTTCTGAATGCCACAATTAACTATCTCTAATCTTATTGCTGCCCTGTAATTGCAAGAATTATTTTGGAACAATCTCTATTTGTTCAACCACTGCAGTTTGAACATTGTTATTTCAATTTGAATACTGTTTCCTTTCTCAGAATGTATTGGCATTGAACTTTTTTTGCAATAAATCAATGCCATTATAGATTTTGCTGGTTCTTACCATTGTTTTATTGGAGAACTCTATTTTTTATTTCTAGCACTGTTACATTAGTGGCTAAGCATTGGACATCAAGTGACTGAGTTATCCATAGTTTTTGGCCAAAATTGAGTTGCTTTGAAGGCACACTTTTGGAGTCTATCTACTCTTGTTTTAAGATTTCTTTTTCCTTCTTTTTTATATCTCCTTTTGGGCACTTTATGTGGTACATTTGGAGCCACCTTTGCTTGTGGAAAAATTGGACTATAATGGCACCAAAATTGAAGGCTTTCAGCTTTTGATTTGGTCTTATTTTACTAGTTTATTTGATGTCGGGTTGCCTCCATTTGTGCACCAAATTTTGTGCACAAATCTTGTTTAAGTTTTCTCTTGTAATTGTGGACTAATTAAGTGTCTTAGGGAACCAAAGGTGCTAAATCCCATATTCTAATTAGAACCTTTCAACTCCATTAGTGCATCACTTGTAGTGGTGAGTGTGTTGAAAGTTCTAAGTGCTTTCTCACCTTACCTTTAGGCCGCATAGTCTAGATTTCTTGCTTTACGTTTAATGGCTTGATTCAAGAGACTAAAGTCTCTAAAATCTTGCCATCTAGGGGTCCGTTTTGTGTTCCTTGTTTTATATTGCTTGTTTGTGTGTTAAGTCTCAAGTGATTCTATCTACTTATTACTTGAATATTTGTGTGAAAAAAATTGAGTACTTTTGCAAGTGTAACCTTGGCAAGGATTAACCTTGGTACTTAAGAAGTTCGTGAGACTCAACTTGCTTACCTGGAGGTACACTTGTGCAAGTCCTTTTCCTTCACCCTTTTATCCAAGTTCATAAGTTCATTCAATAACCATGAGCACAAGAAGGCTCACTCGTGCAAGTGCCCAAGTTCTAAGAGATGAACATGATAACCATGACATTCCTCCTATGGATGAAGAGGGTGAAGTTAACCCTCAAGTCCTTACTCATCTCTCTTAAGAGGTTAGGGACATAAAAACTCAAATGGCTGACATGTAAGTTAACCTTCAACATATTGGAAATCAACTTCGACCGTCACGTATACATTGTGCCTCTCCTAGGCCGCCTCTTCTAGGCATAATGATTTTGAAAATGAAGAAGAAGAGGAAGATGATGAGCGTAACTTTAATAGACAATCACCTCATGTGAGAAGGCAAAGGCGCATTCGTCCCCATCCTAAAGAAGTGAGAATAGATTTGCCTCACTTTCAAGGTAAGGACAATGTAGAGGCATATTTGGATTGGGTTGCAAAAGTTGAACAACTTTTTGAGAGCTATGTTGTAAAGGAAGAAAGGTGTTTCACCTTAGCTACCCTTAGCTTTCAAGGGCATGTTTTAAATTGGTGGATTTCCTTAGTCCTCCAAAGAAGGAGAAAAGGGCTTCCTGAAATTGACTATTGGTTTGATCTTAAAGAAGCCCTTCATGCCCACCATGTACCATCCTATTACAAAAGAGAGCTCATGGATAAACTCCAAAGCTCCAACAAATGTCAATGACAATAGAAGAATATAGACAAAAAATGGAGCTATATATTTTAAGAGTTGGGATTGAAGAAAATGAGGATCTTGCCATGTCTATGTTCTTGAGTGGTCTTAATTATGCAATAAGAGATAGAGTTGAATTGCTCCCCTACAATAATTTGAATGATCTTGTGTAAATGTGAATTAGGATTGAGCAACAACTTTTAAGGTGACCTTCTTGTAAGGATTCTTCTATTTCTTATCCCAAAAGTGAGCCACAAAAGGATTTCAAGAAGGATTTTTCCAAGGCAAAAGAGTCTACTCTTAGGAATCCTGTAAAGGTAAGTTGCAAAGGTGAAACCTCTACCAAAAGAGGTAGTGAAATTAAGTTCTTTAAGTGCTTAGGCCGAGCTCATGTGGTTGCCCAACGCCCTACAGAAAGAACCATTGTGTTAAAGGGCAATGACCTCTATAGTAGCCAAGATGAGTCTTCTTCTTCAAATGACTCCGAGAGTACTCATTCACAAGTGTCTTCCAAAGGAAATGCTTATCCTAATGAAAGTCGTCTTGTCATGATTATGAGGCTTCTTAGTAATCAACCTAGTGCTCCTCTCAATGATCAAAGAGAAAACATTTCCACACTAGATATGATGTTTTGAAAAACACTTGTTCTCTTATCATTAATAGTGGGTCGTGTTGCAATTGTTATAGCACAAGGTTGGTCAAGAAGTTCAACTTAGCTTTGATACCTCATCCAAACATTATAAACTTCATTGGCTTAATAAAGATGGGGATATCAAAGTTAAGCATTGATGAGTGTGTATTTTTGCCCTCATTCAGTGTTTAATTATGGGTATTTAATTGAATTTGTGTGCTTAAAGAGTGATTTAATTGATAATTCTGATAATTAAGTTGTTTGAGCTTGTGTGATAAAAATGTCTTAAAAAGTAATTTTTAGTTGCATAAATTATTTCTTGGATATTTTAACGTTTGTTGATGTAGCTGAAATTAAGATTAAGCTCATTCAAGGTGGGAATATAAATTGATTGAAGTTACAAACCACCTTTAAACAAGGCTGAAATTAGCAAGTTATGTGAAAAATCACTTCTGCACCCCCAGCTTTTACTTATACACTTCCCTCTTTCTAAATGGGTCTCACCAAAACCTATTCTGCACCCCCTAATATGTCTATTTACACCCCCTCCTACCACTTAAACCCAACTCACTCAAATCATGCCATGTGGCAATCCCCACCTTTCAAATGAGGCTAACCATATGCTGACATGTGGCATTAATCCTTGCAAACACATATGCACCAATTACACACCACCACGTCATCATCATCTTCATCTCCACACAGTCAGCCACCGCAACACCATCTTCACCGCACTGAACCACCAGTTTTGGGAACAGTCGCCATGACAATCATCGTGAGAACCTACGGCAGCAGCAGTCGCCGCGCTTCCACTATCAGTCACATCGCCGACCACCACACATCTTCTTCCACGCACCTTCACCATTCCAGCAGCTCCGCAGCTGAGCCAACCTCACATCATTGCAAATGCAAGACAACTTCATCTTCTCGCACACCGTGAACGAATATGCACCTTGCGCCATCATCTCCAGCCATTAACACAGATCTGCACCACCATTGCCACAACACCATGCAAGCACAAAGCCAGCAACCATGGCAGCATTAGATTCGCGCAGGCACCACGTATTTTATTTTTATTATTGTTGAGGTTTTCATTCATCTATGTCTTTTATCTTTAAATCACGTAAGAAGTAATGATTTTAAATCTATATGCATGTTGGTCATATTTAGAAACTTTCATATGATTAAATGAGTTTCTACCAATAATTGAGACTTTATTTTGGTTAAAGGTATTTACTCTAACTATAATTAATTGAGACTTTACTTTGATTAATTAAGCTTTTTATTTGGTGATGAGATAAAAGAATAGACATGATTAGGCATAATAAATTTGATTGAGACTGTACTTTGGTTGAATTTAATGTGGATAATCTAAAAGTTCTCACTTTTAATTGAGACTGTACTTTGGTTAAAAGTGAGAACGCCAACAAATTAATTGATACTTTACATTGATTAATTTGTAAATCTATAACAATAATTAATTGAGCAATAATCTTTAGATAACCGATGATGAATCTATTTTGAAAAAGCAATGGAATCAATCTATTTTCTTTACTATTGTTTTTATTTCTTTTTATCTTTTAAATTTTATTTATATCTTTTTTTATCTTAATTCCCTATATTTTTATTTTATTTGACTAACTCATCTGTATAGTTTTATAAGAACTAATTTGTTAAAAATCAATTCCGTGTTCGTTGGGAGACGACTTAGTGTTACTTTACCCTTTCTATTTTCTTGACTACTATCTTAGCAATACTGAAGTTGCTATATTTTAGTAGTATTAATTTGATCGCGTCAACGATAGCGTTATCAAGCATCAAGTGAACATTAAGTTGTCCATTGGAAAACACAAAGATAGAGTTTTATGTGATGTCATTCCAATGGAAGCTTGTCATATTCTCTAAGGAAGGTTGTGGCAATTTGATCGCAAAACCAGCCATAATGGTCATACTAATGAGATCACCCTCTTATATAAGTCTAAAAACTTTAGGCTTCACCCTCTCACTTCCAGTCAAGTTGCTAGTGATCAAGCTCAAATGCGAGCTAGGAGAGAGGAAGAGAGTTCCAAGAACTCTACTTTAAGTCCCAAGAGTGAGGTAGGGGAGTTTCCAAGTTCTAATCCTAAGGTCATTTCTCATGAACCACTTTTAACCCAAAAATCTTTAATCAATATGTTTCATGAAGAACAACCTTGCTATCTCCTCTTGTGTCACTATTCACTCACTTGTCTTCCTAGTTCTTCACATAAGGATCTCTCTCCTTCTATTGTTTCTCTTCTTCAAGAAGTTCAAGATGTTTTTCCTCAACTAGAAGGGTTGAGTTCAAAAGAGTCTTAGCCCTTGTGTTGTGTCTGTCTTGTTAGTACTTAAGAAAGATGGTAAGTGGAGAATGTGTTGTGGTTGTAATATTACCATTAAATATAGGTACCCAATTCATAGACTTGATGATATGTTTGATGAGTTGCATGGGCCCACTAAACTTTCTAAAATTGGTTTAAAGAGTGATTATCACCAAATAAAGAGGGTAAGGAGTGGAAAATTTCTTTTAAGGTCAAGTTTGGATTATATGAGCGGTTGGTGATGCATTTTGGCCATACTAATGCACCTAGAACATTCATGAGGCTCATGAATCATGTTCTTAGGGATTGCATAGGTAGGTTTGTAGTAGTATACTTTAATGATATTTTGATGTATAGTCATGTTTGCATGAGCACATAAGACACTTGAGAGTTGTTCTTTCCAATTTGATAGACATCCAACTTTTTTGCAAATGTAGACAAATGCACATTTTGTGTAGATAGTGTGGTCTTTTTAGATTTCATTGTCAACAAAAATGGAGTTCATGTTGACTCCAAGAAAACCAAAGCCATCCAAGAATGGTCTACTCCAAAAAATGTTGGAGAGGTTTGGAGCTTCCATGGATTGGCAATTTTTTATAGGAGATTTGTTCATAACTTCTCTACTTTGGCTTCTCCCCTTAATGAGTTGGTCAAGAAAGATCTATGTTTTATTTAGGGTGAAAAGCAAGAGTTTGCATTCAAGCAACTTATAGAAAAACTCTTCAATGCATTCATTGTACCTGTACTTGATTTCTCAAGAAATTTTGAGCTAGAGTGATGAATCTAGTGTAGGCATATGTGTGGTGTTGTTGGAAGGAGGTACCCAATTGCTTACTTTAGTGAAAAACTTCATGGTGCCTCTCTTAACTACCCCACCTATGACAAAGAGTTTTATGCATTAGTGAGAGCCCTTCAAACTTGGGAAAACTATCTAGTGTCCAAGGAGTTTGTCATTCACAAGGACCATGAGTCAATCAATATTTGAATAAACAACATAAGTTGAATAAGAGACATCCAAAGTGGATGGAGTTCTTAGAACAATTTCCCTATGTAATAAAATATAAGAAAGGCATGAGTAATGTTATGGCTGATGGTCTATCTAGAAGGCACAATTTGTTTTCAAAATTGGGAGCCCAAGTTCTTGGATTTGATCACATATCTGAGTTGTATGAGCAAGACTCTGATTTGTCTTCCATTTTTGTTAGTTTTCAAAAGACAGCTCATGGGGTTTTATATGTTTCCCAGGGCTATTTGTTCAAAGAAGTAAATTTTTTTGTGCCCTAGGGATCTCATAGAAAACTCTTAGTGAAAGAAACACATGAGAGGGGGCTTGTGGGCCATTTTAAAGTTGATAAGACTGTAAGTAATTTAGAGGAAAAAATTTATTGGCTCCACATGAGAAAAGAAGTTCAAATACATTGTCATAAATGCATTGTGTGTTTACAAGCTAAGTCTAGGACTATGCCCTCGTGGTGTATTCACCCCTCTGCCTATTTCTTTATCTCCTTGGGAAGATATTAGCATTGATTTTAACCTTGATCTACCCAAGACTCAAAGATGATTTGATTTTATCTTTGTGGTAGTGGATCATTTTAGTAAAATGTCACATTTAATACCATGTCACAAGGTAGATGATGCAAGCAATATAGTAAAATTCTTATATAAAGATGTGGTTAAACTTCATGAGGTGCATAAAATGATAGTCCTTGATAGAGATGCCAAGTTCCTAAGCCACTTTGGAAAATTCTTTACTCTAGGCTAGGAACTATGCTTAATTTTTCAATCTCTTCTCACTCTCAAACTGATTGACAAATAGAGGTAGTCAATAGATCTCTCGTCACCATGCTAAAGGCAATCCTAAAGAGCAACCACAAATCTTGGGATGAGTATCTTCCCCACATAGAGTTTGCATATAATACGGTAGTCTATAAAACTACCAAAGTCTTTCCATTTGAAATTGTGTATGGGTTTAATCTTCTCACTCATTTGGACCTAACACCCATACATACTCTTAGTGACTTCATTCACAAGGAAGGGGTATCAAAGGCTGAATTTGTAAAGAAAATGCATGAAAAGGTGAAACACCAAATACTACAACAAATATAGAGATAGATGAAACAAAATAATAAGGGGAAGAAAGAAGTCATTTTTGAATACGGGAATTGGGTTTGGCTCCATTTGAGCAGAGATAGATTTCTAAATGAAAAGGAAGTCCAAACTCAACCCTAAGGGGATGGTCCCTTTCAAGTGATAAAAAATGTCAATAACAATGCATATATGCTAGATGTGCCAGTGAGTATGAAGTATATGCTACTTTTAATGTGAGTGATTTAATTCCTTTTAGAAATAACACAGATGATGAGGCAAACCCTCTAGATTTTAGGTCAAATCCTTTTTGTACTATACTAGGTGGATAGAGCCGGAAACAGTGAATACCCGGTCCTAACTGCCAAATTATAATCCTGCTTAATTACATAACTAATCAACCACAAACAAAACTAATGCATACATAGTAGCTAAACTTACATATCAACATAAATCGCCAACTCTGAACTTATGAAATAATAGCCAAACACACAAAATCAATCCCTAAGCCTGTTACTTGGGCCCTGAGTAGGCCCACATAAGCCCAAAAGAGACCCAACAGGCATAATAAAGGTCCAACCCATTAACCAGGTAATTTGTGATTAATATTCTATAAATACCGGTGGACCCTAACAATTGGAGGTACAAAATTCATTAATTCCTAAAACTGTGGTTTGAATTTTGAGAGCTCTTGCTGACTTGATCGTCGAAGTCCTTTCTACAAGTAATCTCTAAAATGTTCAATTCGACAACAAGACATGAAGGCGTATCCAAATCAAGGATTGGGTAAGAAATAATTTATGCTCCCTGATATCTTATTATTGTTTTCGTAGGAACACTTTTAAGAGAGAGAGAGGGGATGATGATGGTAAACCCCAAGCTAAGGGACCAACCACAAGAGCCATGGCAAGAAGGATCCAAGAAGATTGGGCTTCATGTGGCTCAACAGGCCCAAGTTGATATTCACTTGGGCTAAGGAAGATGTGAAGACCTAGTCTATGATTCTTTGTAAATATTAGAATAATATGTTGGGCTTTGTATTTTGAGGATAGTGGTGTAGGATTTTATTCGGGCCATGTTTTGTGCCTAGACCATATAAAGTAGTTTGGGCCTAAAAGGAGATTGGCCTAAGTATGGGCGAAAGGGGGGGGGGGCATGGAAACTAGGATTTTTAACCCTAACTTTGAAGCCAAGTTACTTCAAGTAGCGCCTCATTGTGAGGAGAGCGTGACCATAGTGTGAAACATGTGCTTGCTTAGGTAGCAAGTCCCACCTTATGCATGCTCACTTTTGGCTTCAATTTTCAAGTTTCTATGCCATGTTTTCCCTCACATTTTTAGAGACACCTTGCTCTCCTTTTAGCCCATAAATAGTAAGTACTTCATCTAAATCTATCTTGCATTTGAGTAAAGAATTTTTGCCAAAATGATTGCACATTCCTCTTGTTTGAGCTCTTCCCTGACTAATCATCTCTTTTAGACTACTTTGGGCTTCCTTCCTTAGGAGTTGGCCTCACCTCTTCCTAGGAAACTCATCTTTACCAAAACAAACACCATCCTATCTTCATTCCTCCAAGCTTTCGCAACCACAATCAATCATGGAGGCCATAATCTTCACGACAATGTTCAAGGAGCAAAGGACCAGGCCATTAGTTATATTTGAAAACTTTGTTTTAGGTCTCCAAATTTTGAGTGGTTCTCTTGTTTGGCTACAACTTTAATTGGAATAAGGACTTATAGGTACAAAAAACTACTTATATTTTTTATAGAACCTTAAAATAGATGATCTGGATGTGAAGGTAATATGGTACAATATTTTAAGTTTTATGCACGATTGTTTATTGTTTAAACATGTTTTTAAATTTTGAGTTTGAGATGCCATTTGTATAGTTTGATTTAAAGAATTTTTTAATTTATGTCTTAGAATATTGCATTTGAGACATGAGTTTGGATTATGGTTATCTTGAAGCAAATTATTGAATGTTAGTTTGAATGATGAAGGTTGAACTAAAATAATCGAATAATGATGTTGGAGCAAATGATGGATGGTAATAACTCCTCCAAAAGGTGTAGCTATTGTCCACACAATGGATGTTTTCTATAGCAATCATGGTTATCCATCAGTCCTCGTTATCTCGATAAACCAAAATTTAACCCTCATAATTTTTCTTTAACAAACATCACCATTGGTAATGCTTCTTACTTTCCTGAGAAGGAAATGAGGGTTTCATTCAAGACTCTAGGCTCAATCTCACTACAGCCCTATTTCAACATTTGATTAACCTTCTCGAGCACACTTCTCCTTCTGGTAGTTCAGGCTCAATTACAATAACCAACCCAAAAGTTTTAATCCACCCGGTTTCAATGTCAATCTCTCTCTAAAGCCAATCCATTCGTTCAGTCTAATTTAGGTATCACCTTTAATTTTGTGCCACTAATGAGTCATTTTTTTCTTCCATTCCACTAGCCTTTGTGTACCCATTTGACAGTTGTTCAGTGCTTAATTTTTCATCTTTATAGTGTTTTTCATCTGTTGGGCTTTATTGGGCCACTATTTCGAATTTGGACTAATTTCACATTATTTGACCTAATTTTCATTTTTAATTATTTTTAGACATTTGGGTGAAGCAAATTTTGGAGCTTGGACATTAATATTCAGTTGAAGAGAGTCGCCACATCATTGCCACATCATTTCCACATCATTTCCACGTCATCAAAGTGAATGGGCCAACATTTGAGGCCCAAAGTGGCATTTTTGTAATTCTGAGTGGCAGAGTGACAAATTTGTAAATAATGAGTGGTAGAGTGATGGGACCACGAAATTAGGTCTGAATGCATGCAAGGAGCTGCCCACTTCATCTTCTACCTTGCTCCAAATTCCATTTTTCGTTCTCCAAGCTTCCATGGAGGTGCCCCTTGCGGTTTTTCACGCTTTTGGCTCATTTTTATCGTTTTTACGCACATTTGACAGCATCCATTAAGGGTTTTACATTTTGAATTCGTTTTCTTGCTTGGGCAGCTCATTTTGTGATTTCATTGACTTGGAACAATAACCATTCATGGGGTTTTCGCATTTATATATGATAGCACTGTTTTGCATTCCATTGAAGCTTTGAAATCTCTCTTTTTGCTCTTAAATTGCGGTTTCAGAATTCATAAGTAAGGGTTTTGGATTTTTGATATTCTGGTTCAGATTTGAAGTGCTTGATTCTTCTATTTTGATGTCTAGCTAACCCTATTGCATTGATTCCTTGACAAAATTGAGATGAAACCATGAGATTGTTGGTCGTTTTTGGGGTTCCATTCGAAATTGCCTATGTTTCAGGTCGTGTTTAGACGATAAACACGTATTTGATGCATGCTTAATCTCAAATTCGTGTGTGCATATCAATGGCTCGTATTCATGCTTAATGTTTATGACTTCTGTCACAGCTTGCTTAAATCTGTGGGTGTTAACTGTCTCAAATTTGTTGCGCTTAATGACAATGAATCCATGGTAATTTTCGCTTAGTTGATTACTCAGGATTCAGGAGAGCAAATTCTAATAGAACAATTAATTTGGTAATCTGTGATTGGTGGACTTTCAATTGAATCAAGGAATTATTGCATGTTCATATAACTGTTAAATTTATCTGCGAATTGAAGTCTGTTCTGAATCTATCTGCCAAACCCCCATTGTGTTATTGTTGTGTTGATCTGGAAATTCAAGCTTGGAATGAAAATATTGTTCGTTGGGAGACGACTTGGTTCACTTAAATATACTGCATTTTAAGTGTTTTAATTTGGTGGGGTACGACCTCTATCAAATTTGGCATCGTTGCCGGGGACCAATCGCTTTGTTCAAAGTTAAATTTTCAGTGTGTTTGTGTTTGTGTGTTGGTGTTTTGGTGTGTGTGTAGTTCAAGTGTGGTTGAGTTGGTATATGTTGATTGTGGTAGTGTTTTTGTGTGTTTTCGTGTAGTGTGCATGTTATCTGTGTAGTTTAGTGTAGTGAATAGTGTCGCGGCGTGCATGAATAGTGTCATTTGTAATGTAGTGAATAGTGTCTAAATCTGGTATTTAACTTCTGGATTTTTGTTCTGGTAGCTACAGTGCTTGTTTTGACTTGAAATTTTTTCTCCCCACTTCTAAGACATTGAGCTTGATGGGAAAAATAGTTGGAGCAATTGGTATGGTTTGAGTTTAGAGTTTCAAAAAATATTTTGGACTGATTTTTAGTCAAACTTCAAAGGACCATTACTTTTGCTCTGGTTATCAGAATCACTATTATTTTATATGCATTTGTGGGTGGAATTTGATTTCCCACTTTGTTCAAATCCGCTTTGCTGGTTTGCAAACTCAGATTCTCCAGAAAATGCCATTTTCTACATTTCAGCAATGTTTTTTGTGTTTTTTCTTCATTTTTTCCACTTTTGAAAAAATTTTAAAAATACTTGTAATTTGAGTTTTGATATGATTTTTTTTGTGGGTCTGTTTGAGCACTCGAAGGACAATCCTACAAATTTTCAAGTCATTTGGAGTTCATTTGAGTATACTTGTAGTTATACCCTATGTTATGCCAATATCACTAGAATTAATGTTTTTTTGTTCATGACTAGGGGAAACCCAAGTGAATTACAACCATTTAACCCTGAGATTGATAGGACATTCCACAGAGAACGTAGACATCTTAGGAATCCATCTTTGCATGCTGAATATTCAGTGACTTTTCCTGACTCTTCTGATTCTCATCATACTCTTGACACTCCTCATTCCTTGCATTCTGAGCATACTATTTATTCCAAGCATTTTGATTTTCATACTGATAACATGGCTCAACCTCCTCCACCTCATGAGAGAACCATGAATGAGCTCACTGCACCAAAGTTCACTTATGATAGTTTATGCATTCAATACCCTAAGGAGGAAGTTCCATATGTGCTAAAAACTGGTTTAATACACTTGTTGCCAAAGTTTCATGGTCTTACAAGGGAGGACCCGTGCAAACACTTGAAGCAGTTTCATGTCGTGTGTTCCACCATGAAGACTGCAGATGTCCAGGAGGACCATGTATACTTGAAGGCTTTCCCTCATTCGTTGGAGGGTAATGGGAAAGACTGGTTGTACTACCTTACACCCAGGTCCATCACGAGCTGGGATGACCTGAAGAGATTGTTCCTTGCCAATTTCTTCCCTGTTTCAAGGACAACAGCCATATAAGGAAGGAAATTTCTGGCATCATGCAGCAATATGGGGAGACCCTCTATGAGTACTGGGAGAGGTTCAATAATCTCGGTTCAAGCTGCCCACACCATCAGATCTCTAAACATCTCCTTTTGCAGTATTTTTATGAAGGCCTGCACTACATGGATCGAAATATGATTGATGCCGCAAGTGGTGGTGCTCTTGGTAACATAACCCCAACTGCAGCCAGTCAACTAATAGAGAACATGGCTTCAAATTCTCAACAATTTAGCACAAGGAGTGATGCCATAGTTGTTAGAGGTGTTCACGATGTAGGGGCAGCCGAGTACACGAAGAAGTTGGAAAGTAAGATTGGTGCTCTTACCTCACTGGTCAATCAACTTGCTTCTAATCAGAGAGCTCAAGCTGCAAGAGTTTATGGCCTTTGTACATCTGTTGATCATTTTACAGAATCTTGCCCAACATTGCAACAACAGGCTGCTGCTTCTTCTTCTTCTACACCAGTGGATACCCCTTAGGCCTATGCAGCTAATATTTTCAACAACAATAGGCCCCAACATCAACAACACAACCATGATTTATCAATAAATAGATATAATCCAGGATGGAGGAATCACCCTAATTTGAGATGGGGAAACCAGGGTAACCAGCAGCAGCCCCAACTATTTCAAAATGTGCAGCCACAACAAAGAGCTGCACCTGCACAGGCTGCTTCGATTCCACCTGTACCCACACTAGCTCCTGCTGCAGCACCTGCACCTTCTTCTTCTACTTCATTGGAGGAGTTGGTCATGATGATGACCCTTCAAAATATGCAATTCCAGCAGGAGACTAGGGCCTCAATCCAGACCTTGCAAAATCAAATCGGGCAAATGGCCACTCAGCTAAACCAGGCATAGGCTCAGAATTCTGACAAGCTTCCATCACAAACGGTGGAGAACCTGAGAAACGTGAGTGCCATCACATTGAGGTCTGGGAAGAACATTGAAGTTAACACTCCTGAGACTACACCTCCAAAGGAAGTTGACCCTACTGCTACACTTCAGAGAAAGCGTGATGCTCATGCAACTAGTCCTTCCACATCTAGTGTGACTTCTACGCCTTCCACCTCTACTACTGCACCTTCCATACCTCTTCCTTTCCCTCCAAGAGCCATTCCAAGCAAAAAGATGGAAGAGCTTGACAAGGAGATCTTAGAAACATTCAGGAAGGTGGAGGTAAACATACCTCTGTTGGATGCCATTAAATAGATTCCCAGATATGCAAAGTTTTTGAAGGAGCTATGCACGCACAAGAGGAGGCTTAAGGGAAACAAAAAGATCAGCATGGGGAGAAATGTGTCAACATTGATAGGTAAATTTGTTCCTCAGATTCTTGAGAAGTGCAAGGACCCTGGTACATTTTGCGCACCTTGCATCATAGGTAACAATAAATTTGAAAATGCAATGCTTGATCTTGGTGCTTCCATAAATTTAATGCCTCTGTCTATTTTTAAATCTCTTTCTCTTGGACCCCTGCAACCTACGAGTGTGGTAATTCAGTTGGCAAATAGAAATGTTGCCAACCCTGCAGGTTTGGTTGATGATGTTTTGGTTCGTGTTGGTGAGTTGATTTTCCCTGCTGATTTTTACATTCTTGATATGGAAGAGGGATTTTCACATGGTTCTACACCAATCATTTTAGGCAGACCATTTTTGAAAACTGCACGAACCAAAATTGATGTCCATGCAGGTACTTTGTCCATGGAGTTTGATGATATTGTTGTGCAATTTAACATTCTGGATGCCATGAAACATCCTTCTGAGGATCACTCTGTTTTTCATGTTGATATTATTGATGATGTTGTTGATGGAATTATTTCTGATTTCCACTCTTTGCATGAATTAAAACATTCATCTGTGTCTGAGTTATCTGAATTTGCATGCATTGATGTTCTTGATTCTGATGATGCTGAATATGATGTGGATAATGTTGAATCTACTGAGTTTGACTCTCTGGATGTTGTACCATTCGAAATTGCCTCTATTTCAGGTCGTGTTTAGATGATAAACACGTATTTGATGCATGCTTAATCTCAAATTCGTGTGTGCACATTAATGGCTCGAATTCATGCTTAATGTTTATGACTTCTGTCACAGCTTGCTTAAATATGTGGGTGTTAACTGTCTGAAATTTGTTGCGCTTAATGACAATGAATCCATGGTAATTTTCGCTTAGTTGATAACTTAGGATTCATGAGAGCAAATTCGAATAGAACAATTAATTTGGTAATTTGTGATTGATGGACTTTCAATTGAATCAAGAAATCATTGCGTGTTCATATAACTGTTAAATTTATCTGCGAATTGAAGTTTGTTCGAATGTATCTGCCAAACCCCCCCTGTGTTATTGTTGTGTTGATCTGGAAATTGAAGCTTTGAATGAAAATATTGGTTGTTGGGAGACGACTTGGTTCACTTTCATATACTGCATTTTAAGTGTTTTAATTTGGTGGGGTGCGGCCTCTATCAACCACCACACACATCTTTTCTCGCAAACATGCATTGTCTTTTTCTTCACACCCTACCCCCTAGATTGTAGCTTCAGGGGCCATAAACCATATTTCATTTTCACTTAATTTTTTTAGTTCTACACCAAAATCAAAGCCATTAAAATAAATTTACCAAATGATGCCTCTGTCACAACAAATTTTCTAGTACCATAATTTTCTCCTTCCTTTGTCTTAAATAACATTCTTTGTGTCCCATATTTTAATACTTGGGAATCAAAAGGAAACACTAATATGAATCACTAATCCATCCTTTGTCAATTGATCCACTACTAGCCCTATCACCATGAACAACATTTGGAATTTTAGATTAGGACATTTATCTAAGAAACTTCTTCATTTTTACATGTACAATTTTCTTTCATTTTAATGAACCTTGTGATGTTTGTCATTTAGCAAAACAAAAAAAAAGTTGTCTTATTCTTCTAGTAATTGTAGAGCTTCCAAAATATTTGATTTAATTCACAAGGACATTTGGATACCTTTTTCTAAAGCTTTCGAGTATGGTCACAAATATTTTCTAACCATTGTAAAGGATCATAGTAGATGAACTTGTGGTTTTCTATTAAATTCAAAAGAAAAAATTCAATTAAATGTTCAAAATTTTGTTGTTCTTGTTGAAAAATGAATTTGAAACAAAGGTCAAATATGTTAGATCAAATAATGGCCCAAATCTTTTCTTCAAAGATTTATTTTCATCATAAGGAATTTTGCACTAAACAAATTGTGTTGCCACTCCACAAAAAAATGGGAGAGTTGAAAGAAAATAAACACATTCTTAATGTTTAAAAGAGCAATTTGTTTTGAATCACAAATGTCAACTTGCTTTTGGTCATATGCCATCACTCTATTCTACACATTCTCATTAATCGTGTTCGTTCTCCTATCATTCAAAATAAAACTCTTTATGAGTCTTTACACAAACAACAAGCAAATTTTTACATGATTAAAATATTCAGTTATTTGTGTTATTCGTCTACACACACCCCATAGGAAATTTAACCTGCATTCAACACACAATGTGATCTTAGGTTTTCAAAATGGCACAAAAGGTTATGTTATTTTATTTCTAGAAATGTGATTTTTCAATACCTTTTGCTCCATATAAAGAGACAAATCCACCCTTGTCTCATCCCAACTCAACTTGGTTATCTTTAGACATTAATTCCCGTTCACCCACTATTACCCAAGGGCCCAATCAAACATGCAACAATCCATATTCCTCTACAAAAAGCATCTTAGCCCTAAATTCACCTCCCATGACCATCCGTTCCTAGCTTACCTCCCATGAATAAGCCCAATCCACTCATACATGAACCCGATCCATGGATAATCGAGCCTAATGTGTCATTCTACTTCCCATCTTGTTCATCCTCCTGAAACAAAAACTATGCCACAACATAGTGAACTTAATCAAACATCACCCTTAACGAAGTAGAGCAAACAACACTCTTCATTCGTCGCTCAATTACCCACCTAACATTTCTATAATCATGTCTACAATTTTACGGCAACACAGTGATCCACAAAGTGTTTACATCCATTAGAGTTTGTTCTCAACTATACCTTTGTGTCTTCTTCTCATTGTCACCACCTCATGTCACTTTCTTCTGAGCACAAACGCACCAGTTATTAGAAGCCCATCAAACAACTTTGCTGGAAGAAGGCTATGAAAAGTGAAATAAAGCCTCCAATTCTAAATAAGACTCGGGATATTGTTGAAACTCATCCAAATGTCAAAATAATTAGATGCATGAGGGTATATAAAATAAAATTATGAGCACATTGGATTGTGGAACGATTCAAGGTTAGTGAATGGGTGGAAATTTGATGTCATTTGTTGTACATGTTATGAAATCAATAATTGCACATTCTATACGAAGTCTTTGGATGATAAAAGCACAGTACAAAATAATGGAGTCAGTCTTGAAGCTGAGTCGCTACGATTTTCTACATCTAAAGATCAAAATCCTGTATTTGGATCAATGACATACTATGGTGTAATACAAGAGATATTGGAGGTTGATTATACCATGTTTACTATTCCATTGTTCAAATGTAAGTGGGTTGACAATAAAAGTGGTGTCAAAATGGATAAATCAGGAATGACTCTAGTTGATTTTCGAAAAGTGGGTTATCGAGACAAGCCATTTATCATGGCACAACAAACATCTCAAGTTTTCTATGTTAAAGATCCTACGTCTGAACATTTTTTTGTCGCTCTTCATGAAAAAAAAACATATTCATCCTAATGAATCTGAGTGATCTTAATATTGTTGTCACCCACCCATTTAGAAGAACGATAAATGTTGATGAAATCCTTCTAGTTGATGATGTACATGCAATTCAAGAAGATCACGATGAAGGAATATACACATGACCAATCAATAACTTTGTGTATGAATCTCGTGTTCTTGTTAACATTTAGTTGTTTTGTTAAATAATGTTTTATATGTGATTTTATATGTTGCTTATTAATGTTTTGTGATGTTTTCATTTCACAGATATAGGGCTGAACATCATAGTTCATGATAGGATGAAACACCCGCTAAGAGACCCACCAGAGGAACCACTAGGTTGAGAAAACTCTTGATTAGAAGAGCTAATGGTCATAAAACACATGTTGATATTAACGTTGACACTAGAATGCCTAGAGGTCGTTATGCGGACGTCTTCAAAAGCTATTTAGAAATGTTGGCACGAGAGAGAATATCAATCCTTACTTCATCTTTTAATCATGTCACTAAAGTTGATCGGGACATGATATAGCGGGATTTATTGGTAACTAATATTAATGTTATTAACACTATATTTTGATTTTGTTGATAACATGTTAAATATTATGGATGATATTTTCTATATTGTAGCTAACATTTGATATTTCAAATGTGGTGACGCTTAAAAAAAATGTTTGACATCGGTGGCTGAGAATGTTTGTGGTTTTAAGACCAAGTTGACGTCTAGGTATGTCTTTGGATCTTAAAAGAATGAAAATCCATTGTTGAAATACACTTGGATTGATGAAGATACATGGCGTCAGTTTCTTGAGCTTCGAACATCTAAGGGATGACAGGTATGTTTATTTGAAATCATCAATTGCACAATTGATAATTATGCACAATTTGAACTAATTCATAAAGTGAATTTTATATGTTACAATAAAAGAGAAAAAAAGGCTCAAAGCATAAGTGCTCAAAATAAAAATCCGCACATATTTTCTTGTGGTAGGTATAGAAAAATTGAAGAAAAGATAATGTCAGAAAAGAAAAAATCTAGGACCCCACCTTTTGAGGGTGAAGATACTGAGCCTCCTTCACCACCATCGCGTCATCAAAAGTGGAAGTTAGCCTGTCTACCCACATCAGACAACTACATTTTGAATCTGCACGAGAAATCTCTGAGAAAATTGTAAGATACAATTCTTCTCTAAATAACTCGTTTGTGTTTTACTATATGATTTTTTATAACTTTTTTTGTTACATTACATGATTCGTTGGTTAAGCAAAGCTCCCAAGGAAGATTCACTCCAGAAGGTCGTCATGACATACTTGCTGCTATAATTGGACGGCCTGAGCACCCTGAACGTGTGCGTTGTGCCGGATCAGAAGTCGGCATACGCCAATTTTTTGGTTCCTCCTCTCGTTAGTCTTCATGCAGTCATAGTGCTAATTATGAAGAAAGACTGACAGAAAGAATCCCTATGAGGGTGAGAGAAGAACTTATGCGCCAATTTGAGAGTTATGGCATCCGTTCGCCAGTGGATCCTCCACCACAACTAGACCCATTTGTGCCTCCCACGGGTAAATCTTTTTTTCTATAAGTTATGAATTGAATAAATGATATTAAATAAAATAATTGAATAACATTAATAAATCATTGACTCTAACAGGTAGAAGCGAAAAGGGAGTTGTTCAGCTCCACCTGGGGATGACATAAACGACATTCATCCATGTCAGCTTTATATTGGGGATGGTACAGAGAAGACAGTAGTGGCTCGTGGAAAAGTATTTGAGGCAGCCACAATTCTTCATGGCATGGAGTTATCAGAGGATGAGGTTAAGGTCACGGTAGAGGAGGTTCTCGTACCGTTTGCTTTAGTTCCTATGCCAACAGATGAGGTATATACTGTGGCACAAGCATTCTATTGTTTCCTCGCTTGGCCTAGAGATTTGGTTGATTCTCACCCCCCGGTACAGGCTCTCAAACCCACTATATACTAAATTTTTAAGTTTACATGTTTATTATATTCAAACTTAAATCATATTCCATTTTAACTGAAATTGCATCAATATAGGAAAATCCTCAACCAAAGGAGATTCTTCTCTCTTTGGACGATCCTCTTAGTGCATTACTCCAACTTGCACAAATCATAGATGATAAGCCAATGCAAGTTCCTTGGGATGCTAACATTTTTGGGAGAGACCTTGAGATCCCACTTTACTTGCATTCCCAAGATGTCTTGGAGCTTGCACGGGGACAAGAGGAACTGAATATTACCATTATTCAATTATAGATGATGTAAGTCTTTCAGTCATTATATTAGTTATTTGATATATTTATCTATTTACTTATATCAAATCAATTTTATGTTTAGGTATTTGTCTGATGTCACTGAAACTATGGGGCTGAATGATCTATATGGGTTTATAAACCCCCAACTCACTCATGAAGGCAACAAGTTTGATGACATCCAAGCATATGTGACCAAATGCTTTCAACGTGAAAAAGAAATTTATTTTGTCCCTTATCTTGTTGGGTAAATCATTTTTGTTAACATCTGAATATAATCTGTCATTTTAATGCATAAAATGAATTTATTTTTTTCTTAGGCGTCATTCATAGTTACTCGTGGTTTACCTAAGGGAGAACCTTGCTTTGTGGTTTTGCTCTTTGCACCGCCCCCCCATCCATCTTAGACAAGTGATAGATTGGTAAGAAACCTCAATGTTAATCTTATGAATATGACATGTTATATAAAAGTATCCTAACTTATTCCCTTTATCATAGTTTAATTGTTGCACATAACATGTTGTTAGGGAGATCAACGACTAAGGCAAAATGTCTTGTAGGGTGTTCCCTCCAAGTTTGATATTTCTATCCATATATTTATAATTGTTTGATTTGATTTTCTTTCTTAACTAATTTTAATGTTATTGATATAATGTAGTGTAATAGACAAACCGGCTCATATGAGTGCGGTTACTATATAATGCAATGGATGACAACCATTGTGCGTGCTCGTATTACAACTAATTGGGAAACGGTAATATATATTTGAATTAAAACAAATACTTTAGAATATACTAAAGTTTGGTATACTGAAGTTGTCTTTCTATATTCTAACTTAAGTTAATGTCTTATTTTGTAGACATTCAAGAGTTCTGCGCTAATTCCCGCGAAGTCCATAAAGTTTGGTAGGATAGCATGTGCAAAATTCATAACTCAGATGTACAATAGTATTGATTAGGATATATGTATTTGGATTATGGATATTCAAATTATCTTTTAAATGTATTTGGATTGTGGATATTTGATAAAATATTTTGTTCTGGTTTGTGTTGGTCTATGGAAAAAATATGCAGGTTTAAATGTGGGAATCATAATAAAACAGAAAATTTATGCTGCCAAACTTATTTTTGAGCCATACTTCTTCTCTTAGTAACTTGCTAGAGTATCCCAAGAGGTCCCTCTAGCACCTTTTTCTCTAGAGTTGTCCTAACCTCTCTTAGAGCTCCACAAACCACCTTCATCCCACCATTAAATCACCTAAACCGAGAGTCATTTTCTCTCAACACCAAGCTTCCACGAATCCACCATCCACCATACTCACCATTTCAAGCTTTGGCCCAACCTAGCTTGAGGAGGAGGCTATCATTTGGTATCAAGAGCTTTGGTTCTACAAGAGCTAAGTTTCTTGTTCCTTACCTACATTATTGTTATTATTTGTGTTCATGTGTTTTTCTTTCTTGTCTTGTTTCCAAATCAACTTCTTTTCCACACAAAAATTGTGCTCGAAGCAACGTGGGCTATTTTCCAAATAATACTGCAACTAGCTCAGTGGTCAAAAAATTGCGTTCTTTATATCAAAAGAAAACCCTTTGAGTCTAGTTTCAAATAAAAAAAAGAATGAACGCATTTGGAGTTCTGTGGAGAGAGTTATGAGCAAAATAGTCAACAAAGGTCAGATCTGCCAACATTAGCGTTTTTCATGCGGTTTTATGTTTAGGCTTCCATATTTTGTGTTGTTTGTGTGATTTTATGTTTTTTGATATGTTTCATGTTACCATTTGGTCATCTCATATTTATTGGGTCATTTTTATTTTCAAATCTATCCATATTGTCTAGAGTCATGTTTAGTTCTTTTAATGTCATTTTTTGTTTTGAGCTTTCAAAAATCACAAAAATATATGTTCTTCTTTGTTTTTAAAACTGCACCATATAAAATCTTTTGAGTGCTTTTCTTTACATATTTGAGTTCATATTTGTCATTACACCATTGGAAAATTCCTAGAGTTAAGTTTCCTTTATATTTGTTTGAATTTCATGCCCTATTTTGATTCTAGTAGGTTTCTCTTCTATTTTGGCTTCTCGAACCTTTGACCTACCAAAAGTGTTTTCAAAATCAAATTTGGTGTGGTAGTAGGGTGTGTGTTGGTGCCGAAAAATGTGAAAAGAAATAGAAAAAAAAGAATCACAACATTGGGTACATCAAAAGCAAGAAAAAGTAGAAAAGCAAAAGCAAAAAATGGAAAGTAAAAGTAGAAAAGAGGACCACTACCACCAAAAGTCGTGTAAGCACTATAATGTTGATTTGTTGGAATGATTTACTTGATATATGTGCTAGGGCTGAGAAAAAAAGCCCAACTCGTTTGAAACCGCTTCACCCGAAAAGAAAAATAGGTTGGCGGGCTGGTTTGCATGGGTCGAGTTAGATTGAATAAAAAATTTCGGGTCCAAATGGGTTTTAACGGTCGAATACGGATTTTAAATTTAAAACTCATTGATACCCGATCCGACCCATGAATTTAATTATGAGTTCAAAAGTTTCACCTTAAACCCTAATTTTTTGCCCTAGCTTCCCTTTCTCTCACGTCAATCCTAACTTTCATTTTTCCTCCCTCAGAAGAAACACCTGATTCTTTGTCGTTACCCTTCCATCTCTAGAATATTTCCATGTCCAATAGCTACATCTCCATGTCTAGCGGCTACATCTCCAACGTTTCCATCTCTAACAACAACCCTAACTTTCCTTCTTCACGCAAAGGACAAGAGGTTGTGTGTCAGAACTGATCTCCACAATGCAGTGGGCGAACATGGGATATGAGCAACAACTAAGATTAATGGCACTTGCCTTCAATGGCTTACATTGCCTGCACACAGTTTATCTCTTCCATCTGTCTAAGCCTTAGACATCTTCATCCTCATCAACAATTTGATTGAAACCCTTATTTTTGGGGAAAAACGTGTGCTTTGGAGAATTTTTTGTATGTCTAGTTTTGTGTTTTGGAGAATTTTTAGTGCGTTCATTGGATATTTTTTTTATGTGTTCTGTGTGTGTTCAGATCTACATTATGGTGTTTTTTGTGTGTAATTTTGTAGTTGATGCCAGTATTTAGATCTAGGTTAAAATACCTTTTTTGTCCCAATTTTCGTCAAGTTTTTTCAAATAAGTCCTAATGTTGGTTTTGTGTTCAAATAGGTCCCAATTTTCGTCAATTTTGTTCAATTGGGTCCTTTTTTGCTAACACCGTTTAAATCATTAACGACCATGAACAGTGACTGCCACGTGTCACTTCGTGGCTTTTTTCAGTTTTTTTTTTTATTTTTTTTTTAAATTTTTAAATTTTTTTTAAATGTACACGTGTCAACCCAAGAGTGTGCCACGTGTCACTTCGTGTTTTTCTTGAATTTTTTTTGAATTTTTTTTGAATTTGTTTTAAAATTTTTTTTAGTATTTTTTAAATGTTCATGTGTCAATCCAATAGCGTGCCACGTGTCAAAGTCAATGTTCTAAATTCAATTTGGTCCCTATATTTATTATTTTTGTTCAATTAGGTCCCAATTTTTGTTAACATTAATCAATTTGGTCCCTCTCTAAATTAAAACCAAATTTAATTTTTATATTAAAATTCACATTTTTTATTAAATATTTTGATATAATATATTAAAATTCACATCATTATAGTTTTGATATAAAAATTAAATTTGGTCACATCTTCGACAGGGACCAAATTGGTTAATGTTAATAAAATTGGGACCTAATTGAACAAAAATAACAAATATAGGGACCAAATTGAATATAGAATATTGACTTTGACACATGGCACACTATTGGGTTGACACGTGGACATTTAAAAAAAAATAAAAAAAACTCAAAAAAATTCAAAAAAATCACAAAGTGACACGTGACACACTCCTAGGTTGACACGTGTACATTTAAAAAAAAATTAAAAATTTAAAAAAAATTTAAAAATATTTAAAAAAATAAAAATAAAAAAATTCAAAAAAACTACGAAGTGACACGTGACAGTCACTGTTCATGGCCGTTAATGATTTAAACGGTGTTAACAAAAAAGGACCCAATTGAACAAAATTGACGAAAATTGGGACTTATTTGAACACAAAACCAAAATTAGGACTTATTTGAAAAAACTTGACGAAAATTGAGACCAAAAAGGTATTTTAACCTTAGATCTATGAAAATTGTAGCAAATGTTTTTCTTCCTATATCTATTTGGACTTGTAATTCATGGCCAAGTTAGGTGTCTTGGAGGAATTATAGGTACTCAATCCCATCTCTTAACTCGAACCTCTAATCTCTTATTAAATTCATTTTTAGTTGGTGAAGTTTGAAGGTTCCAAAGTGCCTTCTAACTCCACTATTAGGCCGCATAGTTTAGTTTAATTGCTTTCCTTAATTGCTTTCCTTTTTATTGTAGTTTAGTATGAGTCTACTTGCTTTTCAAACATAATTCCCTTTGAGTGGTTAGGTGTAAGATGGCTTGAGGTAGCTTTGGCAAGGAAAGGCTTGGATTTTAAGTAATCCTTAGTGATTTTCCTCCCTTTCGTGGAAGTGAATTCAAAGTTATTTTGCTTCTTAAAATCCCTTAAGGAATTAGAATTTGAAATACAAGTTTGTTTTTTGCATAGCATCTTTTCAAAAACTTTGAGATGTCTAAAGGTCCTTCTAAGGCTCCATCTTACAAAATTGGTAGTGATTCTAGTGAAGCGCCTAGTTTACAACACTTGGCTAAAGAACTAAAGTTACTAAAAATTTGGCAAAGAGAAGAATCCATTTTAAAAGAAAAGGAAAGAGTTGAAAGGGATGAATATCTTACAACCTTAGAGGACGAGCTTAGGATACTTAATGCAAAATAAATTAAAGTTCAAGAAGAGTTGAGACAAAGCAAAAGTAAGAGTAAGAGTGTGAGCAACTTAAGAAGAAGCTGCCAACATAATACACAACTCACACATTATGAGGAGGATAGTAGGATTTTGAACCAATACTGTCAACCTCCTCCACCTAGAAGGCCAAGAAGGGAGCATGAACACCAAGAGCCTATAGAAGTTATGGTTGACCTTCCTCATTTCCATGCGAAGGAAAATGTAGAGGCATACCTAGATTGGGAAATAAAAGTGGAACAACTTTTTGAGTGTCATCAAGTGAGTGAGGAAAGAAAGGTATCCCTAGCCACCTTAAGCTTCCAAGGGAATGCCATGTACTGGTGGACTTCTCTAGTGAGAGAAAGAAGACTCTCCAACTCCCCCAAGTACAGTATTGGAATGACCTAAAGAGTGCCCAAAGAAGAAGACACATACCTTCCTACTACAATAGGGAACTTATGGATAAACTCCAAAGGCTACAACAAAAGAATATGAGTGTGGAAAAGTATAGACAAAAGATGGAGCTCTATATGATGAGAGCGGGAATTAGAGAAGGAGAGGAAACCACCATTTCAAGGCTTTTAAGTGGACTCAATCTTGACATTAGAGAAAGAGTGGAATTGTTGCCTTACCAAGACCTAAATGACTTGGTACAAATTTGCATTAAGGTTGAGCAACAACATTTGAGAAAAGGTCTGAAAGATAACCACTCAAATTCATATGTCAAGAGACTACAAAAGGGAGGGAAAACAAGTGAAAAGAGAGGAACCCTCTATAAAATTTGAGAAAGAAAAAGAGAAATCCAAGGAAGGATCATCATCATTCATGCGCACAACTGAGATCAACTATTTTAAATGTCAAGGTAGAGGTCATATCTCATCATAATGCCCTCCAAGAGGACCATAATCCTATGGGGTGTTGATGCATATATTAGTGAAGAAGAGAAAGAGAAAAACGCAAGTGAGGATAAAAGTGAGGGAGAAGATTCCTACCCTTGTGAGGGAGATGTCCTCATGATGAGAAGAGTTCTTAAAAATCAACCTAGTCCTCAAGTCCTAACCCAAAGGGAGAACATCTTTCATACAAGATGTAAAGTTTCAAACAAAACATGTTCTCTTATTGTGGATAGTGGCTCATGTTGCAATTGTTGTAGTACTAGGTCAGTGGAAAATTTAGGTCTCACAATCAAACCCCATCCAAAACCTTACAAACTTCAATGGCTTGGTGAAGGAGGGGATTTGAATGTAGACCAACAAGTGGAGGTCAAACTCTCTATAGGGAAATATGAGGATAAAGTTCTTTGTGACTTAATCCCTATGGAAGCTTGTCACATTCTCTTAGGTAGACCTTGGCAATTTAACAAGAAAACTATGCACAATGGTCTTACTAATGAGATTACTCTCCACCACAAGGAAAATAAGTTTGTTCTTTATCCCCTAGCACCTTCCAAAGTGTTTAAGGATCAATTACAAATGAGGAAACTAAGGGATGAAGAAAGAAATGAAGAAAGCATGCACAAAGAGTTAGGGGAGCAAGCTTCCAACACATGCATTCACGAAGAAGGGGCAAGTAATATTCCTCCAAAGGTGACTTAAAAAGAGAAGAATTTGTCTAAGAAAACTTTAAAGAAAACTCTTTTATGTGAGCAACCTTCCTACCTCCTCTTTTGTAAAAGAGCACTTTCATGCATACCTTCAAATCTAGAACCCAAGTATCCATCTTCATTGGAAAAACTTGAAGGAATTTTATGATGTGTTCTCTCAAGAAGACCCTAAATGTCTTCCACCAATTAGAGGCATAAAACATCAAATAGATTTTGTTCTTGGGGCAAACTTACCAAATAGGCCAGCCTATAGAACAAATCCCCAAGAAACCAAGGAGATTGAAACTCAAGTGAAATGTATGAGAAGTTAGGAGTTTTCATGGTCTAGCATCCTTTTATTGGAGATTTGTTCCTAACTTCCCAACTATAGGTTCACCTATCAATGAGTTGGTTAAAAAGGATGTGAAATTTGTGTGTGGAAAGAGATAAGAGTTGGCTTTCAAGCAACTCAAAGAGAAGCTTACCAATGCACCCATTCTAGCTCTCCCAAACTTTGCAAAGACTTTTGAGATAGAATGTGATGCTAGTGGTGTAGGGATAGGAGGAGTTTTGTTACAAGAGGGAGACCCTATTGCCTATTTTAGTTAAAACCTCAATGGTGTCACTCTTAACTACCCTACCTATGATAAAGAGTTGTATGCTCTAGTGAGGTCTCTTCAAACTTGGGAGCACTATCAAGTCTCCAATGAGTTTGTCATTCATAGTGACCATGAATCACTTATGTATTTGAGGGGGCAACACAAGTTGAACAAGAGACATGGAAAGGGTGTGAAATATTTGGATCAATTCCCTTATGTGATCAAATATAAGAAAGGAAAAATTAAATGTTGTGCCCGATGCTGTTTCTAGAACGCACAACCTCTTTTCAAAACTTGGAGCACAAATTCTTGGTTTTGATCATATGGGAGAAATGTATGACCAAGATGATTTCTTTACCTCCATTTTTGCTAGTTGTCAAAAGAAAGCTCAAGGGGGTTACTATGTGTCCAAGGGGTATTTATTTAGAAAGGGTAAGTTGTGTGTGCCTCAAGGTTCCCATAGGAAGCTCCTCATCAAGGAGTCATATGAGGGAGGTCTCATGGGCCATTTTGGAGTTGATAAAACTCTTAGCATTCTTCAAGAAAAAGTCTATTGGCCGATATGAGAAAAGAAGTTCAAAGACATTATCATAAGTGAATTGCATGCTTGCAAGCCAAACCTAAGACTATGCCTCATGGTTTATACACCCCCCTCCCCATTGCTTTATCTCCATAGGAAGACATTAGCATGGATTTCATCCTTGGTCTACCCAAGACCCAAAGGGGATTTGACTCTATTGTTGTGGTTGTGGATAGGTTTAGCAAGATGGCTCATTTCGTACCATGCCAAAAGGTAGATGATGCAAGTTACATAACAAAACTCCTTTTCAGAGATGTGGTGAAACTCCATGGTTTTCCTAGGACCATTTTATACGATAGGGATACCAAGTTCCTTAGCCATTTTTGGAAGACACTTTGGTCTAGGCTAGGAACCAAGCTTCATTTTTCCACCTCTAGTCACCCCCAAACTGATGGGCAAACTGAGGTTGTGAATAGGACTTTAGGAACCATGTTGAAGGCTATTTTGAAAGGAAACCACAAATCTTGGGATGAGTACCTTCCTCACATTGAGTTTGCATATAATAGGGTGGTTCACAAGACCACCAAAGTCTCTCCATTTGAGGTTATGTATAGCTTCAACCCCTCACTCCTTTAGATCTCGTACCTCTCCCAAATCCTAGTGATTTTATTCATAAGGAAGGGGTATCTAGGTCCAAATTTGTGAAGAAAATGCATGGGAAGGTGAAGTCTTAAATACAACACGAAGCTGAGAGATACACCAAACAAAATAACAAAAAGGGAAGTGATTTTTGATGAAGGAGATTGGGTATGGCTTCATTTGAGCAAAGATAGATTTCCAAGACAAAGGAAGTCCAAACTTAATCCTCGTGGTGATAGGCCTTTTAGAGTGCTTCAAAGAATTAACAATAATGCATATAGACTAGAATTACCATGTGAGTATGATGTGAGTGCTACTTTCAATGTTTGTGATCTAACCCCTTTTGTAGGAGATTTGGAGCAAGATGAAGAACCTATAGATTTGAGGTCAAATACTTCTCAAGAGGGAGGGGATGATGGCACACCCTTAGCTAAGGGTCCAATCACAAGAAGCATGGCTAAGCAAAGTCAAGAAGAGTTAGCAACATCTGGTCAAGGTGAAGTTAAACTCCTTTTCACTTGGGCCATCATGGAGCATTTTTAGACCTTGTTTTAAGGCTCATGTATTGTAGGGTTTTAAAAACAATTTTGCTTAAGTAGAGAGCATCATATGCGCCTAGCTTAAGCAACTCTTTAATGTTTAATCATGTTAATCAAGATAGCTTAGGAAGAGCATCCCACATGTGCCACATGGCAAGCTCTTTAATGGAGAGTTCTCTTACAAAGGTAGTGGCCATGTGTCATTGTCCTATTGGAAAATTTTTTCATAAAGTAGCTTTTCACATGACAACACATGAGTTGTTTGTTTTGTTAGAGTGAGGATTGCCACATGTCAAACTCTCCTCCACTAAGATAGCATTTTTAGAGTTTTAGTGCATGTTAGCATTTTAGGGTTTGGACCATTTTGGAGACACCTTACTCTATAAATAGAGGTGTCCCCCTATGTATTTAGACTTTGAGAATGATAATGTTATGTTGTCAAAATTATTTTTGAGCCATACTTCTTCTCTTAGTCACTTGCTAGAGCATCCCAAGAGGTCCCTCTAACACCCTTTTCTCTAGAGTTGGCCTAACCTCTCTTAGAGCTCCACAAACCACCTTCATCCTACCACTAAATCACCCAAACCGAGAGCCATTTTTTCTCAACACCAAGCTTCTGCAAATCCATCATAATAACCATACTCACCATTTCAAGCTTTGCCCAACCCAACAAGACTCTTGAATCCCATACTCTTATAGACTTGAAAAACTACTAGACAACACTCAGAAACCTAAGAAATATCAAACCTAGATGATGGCTCTCCCTAGCCAACCAAACCTCTTTCTCCAAGTTTGTAAACCAAGCAAAAATGCTCCAAGAAAATCAAAGATTCTTCACTAATAGTTGTATATTTGTGTAGTCCAGAGAGTGAGAATTTTCTAAAAGTTTAGATTAATTTTGCACTAAAAATGGCAACATTTTTTGTTCTCTATGAAAAACTAGATATGTAGCCTATCCGTTAGCATATTCAATAGGTTGATTTTTCTATCTAATCTTTTGATTTCACTTAACTTAATTAAAATTAGCTGATTTAAAGTTAATTCAGCTGATTGAATATGTAACTTATAGAACTATAGCTTAATCTGTTAAAAACCCATTTAACTAGTTGAAAGACTACAACTAGACTCTTGACATCTATACAATGTCAAATTGTCTTCACTTAGAGTTCCAATCTTAACGCTTTGTGATGAGTGCGTATTTTTGCCCTCATTCAGTGTTTAATTCTGAGTATTTAATTGAATTTGTTAACTTAAAGAGTGATTTAATTAACAATTCTGATAATTAGGCTATTTGAACTTGTGTGAGAAAAATGTCTTAAAAAGTGATTTTTAGCTGCATAAATTATTTTTGGATATTTTAACGTTTGTGGATGTAGCTAAAGTTAAGATTAAGCTTATTTAAAGGTGGGAAAATAAATTGATTTAAAATTACAAAACACCTTTAAATAAGGCTAAAATCAGTAAGTTCTGGAAAAATCAGTTTTGTACCCCATACATTACTTATACACTCTCCTTTTTCAAAATGGGTCTCACAAAACCTACTTCTACACCCCTGTCTTTGTCTATTTGCACCCCTTTTTCCACTCATAAAATAGATGAACTTAGATGCTGTCATGTGGCGATCCTTAACTTTTAAAATTGGCCAACCAACACAAGCCACATGGGCTTAATCTCCACTAAAGAATCTGAGCCAATAACATGTTGCCACCTCATCGTCTTCATCTCCACACAACCAGAAACCCTAGCCTCCATCTTCACCATGTTTCCGTCACCGGACCACCGTTAGCCATCGATCTCACCGGCAACACCTGCACCAATCACGGTAGCCACCTTAGCTCTAGAACCGTTTTCATTGCCATTGTTTCGCAACAACAACATACTCCTCACACTTGCACTCCACGGACCTACAAAACACCGTGAGTCACGCACCATCAGATCTCCACCATTAACGCCACCGTAAGGAACAAAAATGTGCACTTCAGACCACTCCCTCGCGAGCACACAGCGAGCAACACCGTAGATCTGCAACTGCACCAGCTTTCGAACGCCATCCCTACACCTGGAAACAAAATGCGACGCATATGTTCCTCCAAACGTGAAATAACAGCATTCATGCACCATGGAATCACCATGCTCGTCGGGAAGGAGATGAACAGCCACTACACTTCCACCACTGCACAGCAACAACAGCGTTCACACATCTGCTCTACTCGTCGGAAACCTGCACCGTCGCAGCCACATCACCGAAAAAGAAAAAGAATCACGCAGCAGCCTTATCCCTTCATTGCACCTGCAAAATCCCTAATCTAGGAGAGAGAAGGAGCTGCCACATGTCATCTTGTCACTACACAGTCAAAATGGTCAAAGCTGGTCAAATATTCAAATCTGGTCAAAGACTGGTCAAACAAGAGGGGTTGAAGTGCAAATATTGATAGTTTTGGATGTCTTTGCAAATTTGAACTACAAGATTAAAAATGGCTTATTGAGAAAATTAATGCAAATATTATTTGTTAATAATTTATCAGATATCTTTAAATAATTAATTAATTTAATTATATCATAAATTATTAACCAAACTATATTTGTCAAATAGTCTAGATCTCTCCAAATATCTTTGAATATTTATCTTTATCTTTATTTTAAAAGATATTTGAGAGATTTTAGCAACCGAAAAGCCCAGTCCAAGTCCTATATAAAGAGACAAATGGGGGAAGTAGAAGAAGAAGCTCAAGACTTCAAAGTTTTGGAACCCTTAAGGGGGCCTAATTTCGTTTCCTTTCTCTTTCTCCATTCTTCTATTTTTATTTTGCATTCATGGAGTTCTAAACTTCTTGGGTTGATTTCATTGTAATTTCTTAATTGGATTCTGAGGTTAGATCAATTAATTTCTTTGTTCTTTTTATTATAGTTGAGGTTTTCATTCATCTATGTCTTTTATCTTTAAATCACGTAAGAAGTAATGATTTTAAATCTATATGCATGTTGGTCATATGAGTCCAAGGGTTTTTAAATTGAATTGAGACTTTACTTTGA
>Ga0214542_1002306_pt1 | contig 39502 bp, 13 predicted proteins | sample CNSS1metaG_FD_160096 | JGI IMG/M metagenome (GOLD analysis project Ga0214542, IMG submission 160096) | Root nodule microbial communities from cowpea collected in UCLA plant growth center, Los Angeles, California, USA - CNSS1 | ecosystem: Host-associated > Plants > Roots > Nodule | place: USA... | reverse complement strand
TCCGGTTTAGGGTTTCGGGTTAAATGTTTCTAGTTTCGGTTTTTGGGATTTGTGTTTCGGATTTCGGGTATCGGGTTACGATTGTGCGGCTTCGGGTTTCAGGTTTCGGGTTTTGGGTTTCGTTTTTCGGGTTTCGGGTTACGGGTTTTGGGTTTGGGATTTGGGGATTCGAGTTTGGGGTTTCGAGTTTGGGGTTTAGGGTTTTGGGTTTCAGATTTTGGGTTACCGGTTTCGGGTTACTGGTTTTGAGTCTCGTGTTTCGGGTTTCGGGTTTAGGGTTACGAGTTTCGGGTTATAGGTTTCAGGTTTAGGGTTTCGAGTTACAAGTTTGGGGTTTAGGGGTTTCCGACTTAGGGTTTCGAGTTACAAGTTTCCGTTTCGGGATTCGTGTTTCGGGTTTAGAGTTTCGGGTTTGGAGTTTCGGGTTACGGGTTATGGGTTTCGGGTTTCAAGTTTGGGGTTTCAGGTTTAGGGTTTAGGGTTTCTTGTTTCAAGTTTCGGGTTACGGGTTACGGGTTTCGGGTTACGGGTTTCGAGTTTGGGGTTTCAGGTTTAGGGTTTAGGGTTTCGGGTTTCGGGTTACAGGTTTCGTGTTTCGGGTTGCGGGTTTCGGGTTTCGAGTTTGTGGTTTGGGATTTCGTGTTTCGGTTTCGGGTTTCAGATTTTCTGTTTCAGGTTTCAGGTTTCGAGTTTCAGGTTTGGGGCTTCAGGTTACGGGTTTCGGGTTACGGTTTTCGAGTTTCGGGTTTCGAGTTTGAGGTTTCGGGTTTGGGGCTTCAGGTTACGTGTTTCGGGTTACGGTTTTCGAGTTTCGGGTTTTGAGTTTCGGGTTTCGAGTTTCGGATTTCGAGTTTCGGATTTCGGGTTTCAGGTTACGGGTTTTGGGTTTGGAATTTTGGGTATCGGGTTTGGTGTTAGGGGTTTCGAATTTGTGGTTTCGAGTTTCAGTTTTCGGGTTTTGGGTTACGGATTTCGGGGTTACGACTTTCCAGTTTAGGGTTTGGGTTTAAATGTTTCCGGTTTCGGTTTTCAGGATTCGGGTATCGTGTTATGATTGTCTGGCTTCGGGTTTCATGTTTCTGGTTTCGAGTTTCGGGTTTCGAGTTACGGGTTTTAGGTTTGGGGTTTGGGGATTCGAGTTTGTGGATTCGAGTTTAGGGTTTGGGGTTTCAGATTTCGGGTTACCGGTTTCGAGTCTCGTGTTACGGCTTTCCGGTTTAGGGTTTCGGGTTAAACGTTTCCAATTTCGGTTTTTGGTATTTGTGTTTCGAGTTTTGTTTATCGGGTTACGAGTGTCCGACTTCGGGTTTCGGGTTACGGGTATCTGGTTACAAGTTTCCGGTTTAGGATTTCAAGTTACAAGTTTCCGTTTTGGGTTTAGGGTTTAAGGTTTCGAGTTAACTTTTTTGGGTTTTAGGTTTCAAGTTTCGGATTTGGAACTTCAGGTTACGGGTTTCGAATTTCAGGTTTCAGATTTGAATCTTAAATTTATTTTAGGTGTTCCCTGGTGAAGTGATTAACTTTATATGTATGGTAGCAAGTGGTACAAATGGAAAGACACGTTCTTAATTGAGAGCGTGACATTAAACTTTATGGTAGAGAGTACTTCTTATCTTTAAGTTTGTCTATTATGCATCATTCATTAGTTCATATTTTGTTCTCACATCCACAGCATATAGCAATCTTCTTGTCGAGGATGTTGCCATTCCTTGAAATTTAACACAGACAATATCTATATAACTTCAATTTTAATAAATTTGCAATCCGTTCGTGTTATTACTTACCAAAAGCTTATCCAAAATGCAAACATCTTAGCACATGAAGTTGACCAAATGTTAAAATTGTAAATGGTGGTGTTGACCCCAGCATTTTCGTTATGGGTTTATTAAATAAGAGCAATGACTAGACAGTAACCTCTTATACTAATTGCAAGGGAAAATAACTAGTGATCTAGTTGCTTAATATCAACCTTGACATTAGCTTCATAGAAATGAGTTGCATTTCCACATTCAAAATGCGGTAATGTCTCATTAGAGACAAAAAAGAGAAGAAAAATCATAATAACAAAAGAGTTGACAGATGACAGAACTCCAACTATACTTAATTATCAACAGGTCCCACCCTTGTATGCTTGACAGAATGCCGGGGCACACTCAAATGCTTAATTATTTCCAGCACCAGATTTAACTTTAAGGTGATGGCTTAACATTCCGACTAATCTCTTTTTAGTAAGAGACAGAAAATGAAAAATGTAGAACTCGATAAATAATTTTTGGACAATATTCCATTTGTTGTCTAGAGTATTGGAAAAGTAACGACTTATCAGTTACGTTATTTCATTCACTAACTGCCAATCGCTATCTAAACCAAATTGTCAGCAATAAAAATCCAGTATCTAAAGCAAAACTTAACTTATTTTGGGATCAAACCGAGTACATCTTTCTCAATTATTAATTTCCTACAGTGGCATCATTATTCATCCACCAGTTTTTTACCTACTTCATCGTTTTGGATACCCGGCCCCAAGTGATGTTGTAGTTTGAACCATATTTTGACAGAATTGCATTGGACATGTTTGAAAAAGTTGCGCCAAAGTTGGATGAAGGCTTGTACATATTGAAGGTGGATATAATTGAATACCCATCTCCAAATAAACATAATTAGGTATTTGTCCAGTGAAGAAGCCTCTAACAAAACCTTAATTTATAGTAACTTATAACTACAACTTGGTGAGTGCAAATATCCAGAATTGACAAAATTAAGTCAAATAGTCATGGAATGCAGCAGGAAAGGAAACTAGTTAAATTACATGGAGGATTGAGAGTATCTCTGTAAAATGAAGTACCGCATTGATCCTCCTTCAGGCTAACTGCAACATACCTGGAAAATATAGAGGCACGGTCACAGATGTAAAGCATGCAAAATACCAGGTGAAGTTAAATACACGATGAAAAAAGTTGAATGACATTCAGAACTCTAACCTTATCAAGACACAAAGCCAACTATTTCTTCTTCCTACCACCAGCACCCTTGGCCTTTTTGTTAGTTTCTTTAGCATTATTCGGTGGTGTTTCCTGTCCAAAAAAAGTTGTCAAAGCATGGTTCTTCCAAAGCATAACAGTAATTTGTTCGAGAGTGGTGGTTTGACTGCTCCCAGTATTTTTCATTGAATGCCTTATTTAACAGGGAAGAAGTATTTTGTTTGTTCAGTTTCTATCGGCATATACTTTTACAGATGGTTCTTCTAAAGCAGATCAAGGGTATAAAGGAAGGGGACCAACCCATTACTCGGGTTTTGCCAGGTAGCCAACCTAAAATGTTAATTTCACATAACCAACTCAACCACAAGTATAATGTCTATTGATCGTTACTGTGCCAATCCAACTTTAACGTTCATGTCGAGCTTTATAAAAATATAGCAATTAGGGCAGAAGCCAATAATATATACAATGGATGGCCTTTTATAATAAATAAGTTGGATAATAAAACATATAAAGAGAAAAATAGTAAAAAACAGCAAAAAAGAAAAAGATGAAATATCTCCTAAACAATGACACAGAATAACGGACATTCAAATAAGGTAAAACAAGCTATGCAGTCCCTAATGCTTTTCTTCCTAAACAAGTTTATAATAGTAATTGTCAAGATCCACAAACCCACATGCTAAAGGAATTAAAAGTGAAGCCACAGACAATAAATCAAAGGTAAAAGATATACATATACTGGCAATAAAATATGCTCGAGCATTGTAAGAAGGCTTGACATAGTTTTCAAAACTACTCAAGCAAAGTTTGTAGAAGAATCACTATAATATCAGAACAGATTGTAAAAAGCTATAATTTATCACTCGGACTGTAATCATGTTAACACTTATATGTTGGCCACTGAAAGATAGATTATGCATAAGCACAGAATGACTTTGGAGGTTCACCAGGGATATTCAGCTTCAGGCACCAAAGCAGACACCTCTAGACAAAGGTATGGAGCTCGGAACCCAGATTATACATTGGCAAGCTCAAGTTGCCAAAACCCATGGGCCTTGACCAGTTACAAGTTTGCAGAGAGAACATCTTATGCTCAATTGCTGGTTTGAAAGATCTAAGCATGAATTTGATTTCCTGCCATTAATTGTAGCCAAAATTATCTAGCATGTCGATTTTAAGATTTCTAGTAAATATGGCGAAAAAATTCCTGCTTTTGGTTCTTTTCTCTGATTTGGAATTATTACCAGTGAAAAGCATACATGAACAAGAAAGGGGGCTGAAGAGCTCAAAATCCACTTTAGGGTGAAGATGATATGATAAACATTTTGCTTGCACACAAACAAGAGTGTTTCTCATCGCATTTTTTTAGCAGATATTCAATCATAAGAAAACAAAGTGTCAGATTTGACACATGAACATGGCCTGTATCTGTACTTTAAACTTCCAAAAGTTAATACTCTATTCTTCACACAGATTATGTTAATGATACGTTTTCATGGAATGGGAGAGTTTTTTCATCATCCATATTAAACCTTAAGATGATGAATATAATGCAAAGAAACAATAGTTCATCATTTAGTTTCAGCAAGATAAATTAGGGAGAAAAAACAGATTAACTGAATCACAGCCAACCAAAATTCTGACCGTAAAAGTTTTGGTGAAGAACTTGCAAGTTTTCAGAAAAATTAAAATAATTACTGATGGCCACTTCTTGGTTGATGATAGACATAATAAATACATACCTTGCGTTTGATCGGTACTGATGGATTTGCTGTGGGTTTAAAAAATGATTCCAGTCTGTTATTTACAAAGAAAAACAAGGAGTTAAGGAGTTAGGTACCAGAAGAAAAGAGAAAGGTTTAACACTAATGTCCAAAGACTTATGAATCACCTACCGGCCTTGCGATGATTTGTTCTTTGCTGCTTTAATCTTTTCTATTGCCTAACATTCATATGTAAATCATTTGAATTTTCCTGAAGAGGCAATTGAAATCGTACTAAAGCAATCCAAAATAATACTAGAGAGCTCACCTTGGTCACTCTATCACTGTTGAAGCCATTCTCATTTACTAGAAATGTTATTAACCCCTGTAAAGCAACATAATACAACTTAATTATATTGCCAAAGAACATAATATATAAGATAGATAGACAAACAGATATAATGTATTTCGGTATAGAGTCCATGTGCATTTGAAATGATATTGAAGTTCTAAAACGGAATGTGTTACTTCTTCATCTGGAGCAGTCCATTTAATATCAAGTTCCTTTTCATCAGTTAAGACCATTGGTTCTTTAAAAAGCTGCCGAGCCTCCTGATATGGCCAATTATCTGGTATTTGGTACCTAACCAATGCACTCACTATAAGTACTTCCAAGGATGAAAAAGCAATATCATAATTAAATATCATGAACCTAGCCTTCAAAATAAGTATTTTAGATTTGTTGTCATAAAACAAGTAAACCTTATTCCACAAGGCTATGTCATGCGACTAACAAACTAAATTGCATAAGCAAAAGATGGTAATTTTCAATAGAAAGAAAAAACCTCTCTTTGTTTATGTTTTCCAGCATATTTTCGATCGAGCCATGTTCACGTATGAGTTTCAAAGCTGTCTGTCCCCCAATTCCTGTGGCACACATCATTTATCAATTACACCATATACATTGCATGTAGAGCTGATTCAAACATCATAAAACCAAGTTTAGATCAGACATCATACAAATAAATATGGGTTGAAATATACCTCGAATACTTTCACAATAATCACAGCCAGAAAGAATGCATACGTCAATAAATTGGTCCATGGTCAGATTTAGCCCCTCTAAAATCTGAAACCAAAGTAATGCCAACGTGAGCATGTCAGAAAGTAAAAAACTAAATTATCTTGAAAGCTAAAAGGACCTTTGCAGTTTCAAATTCCATCACTGGAATTTTTTTTGAGCTTGGATCCATTAAGTGGCGAAGAAATTTAGGAGCACCAAATGTTAAGGAATCCATGTCTTCAGAAGCCACAGCATAAACCTATAATATATAAATCATTCAGCATAAATTCTATAGAAAGCTTATATTAAAGGAAATGCTGCCAATTAATTAGAAGGAATGAGTTGATAAAATTATCTGAAGGCATGCTTATCCAAAGAAAGAGGTACGAAAGCAAGAACATAACTGAAATTTAAATGGATTTTATAAGAAAAAGTGGTAAAAATTTAAATCAGTATTCAATCTTTTTGTTTTCCGAGAAGTCTCTTTATTGTTTTAAAAGGATTAGCAATAACATTATCACTTTAGTTTTCAAGAAACCAGTTCAAAAATCATGTGAAACATAACAGGTATGAGCTTACCTTTCCAGCTTTGCAAAGTGCAGCACATTGAGCCTCTGCTTCTGAGGGTGCCTGTAGAACCCAAAATTTAATCAGATGGGAAAAACACACAGAACAATGAATACGTTAGTAATGCAATGTGACCTCAACAACGGGAACGCCCATAAGTCTTAAAAGTCTTTTGCAGTCATCATTATGCTGCTTTGTCACCTACAAGAATATGGAGATAGCATCAAATACCATGTACCAAAATCCATGTTTCTTTCTCCATCTACAACGTGCAAAAATTTTCAAATAAAAGCGAATAAGAAACAAAAAGCCCACCTTCACCGTCCGTTTACTGAATTTCTCAATGTCTTCTTTATTGGCACTCTAAATGACAAGAAGAATCCGTCCACGGATGAGAATATATTGATTTTAAGAGAAGAAAAATTACTGCCACAAAAGGAACTCAAGAGAAAAAACAACAACAAACTGCGCATATACCTCTAAGGCTTCTGATAAATCCTCAGTAGCATCTGCCCTCTTCGAATAACTAACAGAATTTCAGTATGAAAAGCATTATTGAGGAACTTTCTGTAAGTTACAATCCTATAGTAATATAACAACCCCACCTCATAACAAAGATCATAACTCTCTAAAAATAACAGAATATGCACTAAAAATACCGTTTTGCCAGCTCTTGTTTCTTCAAATCTGGTGGCTTCCCATCAAAAACATATCTGCACACCAGCAATAGAAAAACTCAGCAAATACAATCTATACAAAGAAAAACAAAAAAAAAATCATCCTCGGAGGGTTACAAGAAAAGAAAAGCTTAAGTAAGTTAAAATCCATAGTTATGTACACTGGCTTCATCCCAGCTTCAAGAAGTCTGATTGTCCGTGAAAACATCCCTTGCAAATGACTACAAGACACATAACCAACACCATCATCATACAAAGCGAACCACATTTATCATCAAAAGGAAGACACTGAATCCAAAACCCCGAATCACAATTAATCTTGTCTAATTGTAAACATATGAAGTTATTACTGCACATACCTGGTAACTTCACCGGCTTCATTAGTGAGCATTTCGGTTCCGCTTCTTCCAACAACAATCTGCACCAAAATCCAAGACACGACACGTGATATTATTAAGTTAATAGCATAACTATAACGCATCAATATCGCTGTTGAAACTGCGTAAGTGCTGTGAAGGAAAGTACTGACAAGAAACTGGTAAATGCTCATGCTGGCATCAACAGCAATCTTGCGACCGAAGTAGCTCTCGAATTTGTTCTCCTTCATGGACTTTGGAGCATTGTCCGACAAAAGCTTAGTTAAACCCTAGAAAACAATCGTCATTAACAAAATTAATATTAATGACAATAAATTGAAAGGGAAACGAAGGAATAGGATGATGAAAAAGTGACTACCTTAATACCCATTTGGGTAGTCTACCAATGAAAACAGAAATTTGCAGAAAAAATTAAATGAAAGAGTGCTGTGTGACAGAAGAGAAGAGGAAGAAAAAGAAAGAGAGAGAACAAACTGTTTCCCGCGCACTACTCTCCTCAGCAATCGATAATTTATTTTTGCTGGGCCTCTCAGCCCATCCTGTCTATCGGCCCAAAATTCGAATGAAAAAGAAAACCCTATACATACTGCACCCATCAAATCTCTTTCCCACCCCATCAAGATATGCAACGGTAAAAGGAGGAATGTTTGTTTTTTAATAAAAAAAAAACCCGAAATTATTTATTGTATTTCAAAAAATAAGATATGATGGATTTACCAGGATTTTTATTCAATTTTTGTGTATTATAGCTTAAAAATTGCATACATAAAAATTTTAAAAAATATATCACGCTTGAAAACTGTTTTTCAAAATATATTATAAATACTTGAAAAGATCATTTGGCATTATCATTGTTAAACAATAACATAAGAAGTCAGATATATGGGGGTGTGGGTTATTGTAGTTGAATTTTTTCTTAGAAAAATAAAATAAAAGATGGAGACTTATGTTATATTTATTGTGTACATAAGATTTGTAATTTAAGTCAGTTTTAGTAATGCAGTTTTAATACCACTATTTATAATTTGGTCCTTTCTTTCTCTCTCAGTCTATATAAAATTATTTTCCTTATTTTCATCTTCCAAATAATTTCGTGTTTTTTTAATCTTGAATTTTGAAAAAAAAAAATCCATTGAAGAAACATTTTTAAAACAGAGTGCCACGCTGCGCCATTTGTCATTCACGTAAATATGTGTAACGTTGCTGCGTTGCCACAGTACGTTACATTATGTGACATTGGAAAAAAAAATTACTAAATAATAATTTTATATAATATGGTTGTTTTTATGTGAAGACTATGATCTGGAATGTAATTCATTAATCTTAAAAGGTTACTTGCCGTGGTTGGGAGTTGAGGGGAGCTTTAATAACCTGATACTTTATATATATATATATATATATATATATATATATATATATATATATATATATATATATATATATATATATATATATATATATATATATATGTACATATATATACATACATATATATATATATATTAAAAATAATATATTTAATTTTTTTAAAAATTTACATCCACTTATAAATAAAATTTTGAAAATTTTAAAATATTTTTAAACATCACTGGTTACTTGAAAAGTCATATTCAATAATGTATCAGAAGAAATATTACGGCTGAAACACTAAAATATAGAGAAAATTGAATTAAAATCAATCTTAACAAAAGATAAGTTATAAACTACGTTTAAATAAGAAAGAATCCTAACTATATAACAATTTAACAATAAATAATTAAAGTTTTGTGAGATCAGTCGGACATTTTAAGATTTCCAAGTGCGTTTTATTATAGGATAAAATAAAAAAAAATAGAAAACAAGAAATAAAATATAAATTGTAGCTACTAAACCTCATCTTTATAATTTTATTAAAAAAATAATTCAATATAATAATAGATTAGCCACTATTATATAAGTTAAATTCTTCAATACAAAGGTCTTCAATATTACAAAAGTTTTTAATAAGTATTTTAAAATAGTTTACTAAAAAAAACTTCTAATTCATAAACTACATGGATTTTGTTTAATATTAAGATTTTTTTTTCTATCACTATATTTTATATTTTGATATATTTTTTCATAATTCTTAATTTCTTATATCTTACAATATCCCATTTAAATAGAATAAATATACTAAATAAAGCATCACATAAATAACATATCAAAGAGCACACAACGAAGTACATAGGTACTAACTTAAATATTTTATATTGTAGTTATCCATAATATATTTGGAAAGAAAGTTAAGACACAAAACAATTGTCAATAACATAACAATTAAGTTAATAATTTTCCAGAAGGGTTTTAGCATAGTTATAAATTTCAGCCCTTAGATGGAGGATAGGAATCGTTTCTAGAAAAGAGTAGAATGAGAATGAGTGAGACTGAGTGGGAGTTCTGGAGGTCCCCGATGGATTGGTCTTGGATTTTCAAAAAAGAAAGGTCAGGTCCAAACTTTTTAAGAATAGAAAAAGGACTTACATATATTACTTGTTTCAATTTTATATAGATTAATTATTATACTATTTTCAATATTTGTTATGTTATGTATTAATCTTTTAGGCATTTTAAATTTAAAATATTACAAATAACTAACATTTAATTATAAATGTTTTAGGTAAAAATTACATACAGTGAAAACTATTCTTAGTTATTTATTTAATTATATATTGCTTCACTTGTTTAGACTTTTTTATCAACTTATTTACTTGTTGCTTTTACTTTTCTCTTCTATTAAACAATCTATAATACATTTTTGTTGATTAAAGAGTAATAATTGTGATCCATTTTGGAATAAGTTTGAGTTGTCCTTCAATACATGCATTTATTATAATAGAAGCGGTTGATGCTCTTTATCATTAACCTTCCATGGAGATTTTGAAGTAAAGTTTTTGATTACGAAAGTTTCTAAATGATTCAATGAATATCATATATGCATTTATGATAATGTAGGCTGTTCATATTCTTGACCATTGACCTTAAATAGGAAAAATAGAAAATTTTGAGATAAAGTTTGTGAAAATTTATGATTGAGTTGATGTATATGATAGATTAAAAATTAAGTTTAATAAAAAAAACAATATTATTAAATTGTTCTTGATTTTAAAAATAATTTAAAATTATAATTAGATGAGTTAGATTTATTTTTAAAAAATATTAAAATAAATAAATTAAAATAACATATTTTAATAAGAAAATATTTATAAAAAGTTTTAAAATTAATAATTAATTTTTAAACATTTTCTTATAATAATTTTTAAATTTTTGCTATTAATCATTTTTTAAACATAATTTTAAAAGTCTTTTTTCACATTATTATAATAATTAAATTAAAAAATAAACTGAACCCATAAATATAATCTGTCCTATATCTATCTCTTCAAATTATGGTCTAGGAAAGAAGATTGAAGAACAGAGGAATGTCATCTTCCTTCCTCTCTTTATCTCAAATATATTGAAATGAACAACTTCATCACTTACTAATAATTTTTTTTAAGTAAATCTGTGTCTAAGTGATGAGAGAATAAACCTAAATAGATTCAATCACTTGTTAGTCTTTTCAGTAATATTGGTTTGTGGTATTCTTTATGAAATCCATTATGTCCAGTGTCCCATGATGTTTTCCACACGCGGTAGAATCTTTTTAAAGTATTTGGTCTCACCTTTTCACGGTAGTGAGTGAAGTCTTCTAATCTTTTATCTTCTAGTATTGTCAAGACACATTTTTCAGGAATCATATTAATGTGTTATTTATTACACAATTTAAGCATGTGTAATAATCAATAGTTATAACCAAATAGTAGAGTCAAAACCAGGATAATAGTAAATTAAATCCATAGGTTGACATGTTTTTTGGTAATAGACAATTCGACATAACTTAACATTCTCTCTCTTTGATAACCAAAAAAGTCATTGATTTTGTACTGTTTTCTTAACTTAAGCTAAATGATTCAATTTAAAACAAAAACTTGATTTAAACAATAATAAACTGTGTTATAATTTTTCTAATTTTTTTTTTTAAATATAAACTTTAAAACTGAAAAAAAAAAAAAAAAAAATTTTATATTTCCAAAAATAACTCCAACGTGTTACCTGCCCCAACCTTTTTCCCTAAGTTTTGTTCCTTGGCAATAATTAAAAGGAGTTTCATAGACACAAACCATATGCATGCTATACACTTAGGCGCCACCATCATTTTATACTTTACAATAACACCAACGCCACCAAGGTCAAGTCCCTTCACTTCCACAACACGAACTAAATAATCATCAATTTGAAGCGACACATGAGGCACTTACACTATACACCACACGCCAATGCCAGCTACTACTATTACCACCACACTATACTTCGATCTTAGTTTTTTGACTTCATTTTTTTTTTCTTCAATATTTGACGCCAGAACATAAAAAATAAAAGTTGAAGATTGGTTGATGAAGTTCCGTTTAACAGTGTCGCGTTTTGGAAGTTTTGTTAAACAAGTATTGAATTGAATGATCCTCACACGCATACGTAGGCACACTCAGAAGCGGACAGATTCTGGCACGAAGTCACAGCATAGCAGGAGGGTGTCGTGGACAACAAGAAACAACAATAGTGGAACTGCGAAGGTTGAAAACTACTGGAACACGGTGTATGTGTCTAGAAGTGGGAAGTCGTAGAAGAAAAAGAGAACAGAAGATGTGTGTAACTTGAGAGAAGAGAACACACACATGCTCAATCACTTTGGAAAAGTCATGGACCATTGTGAGTAAAAAAAAGTGATAGAAAGGGTGTGTCATTGACAAGCACAAAGCATGGAGGGTGGGGTTAACAAATCAAACTTTATGAAAAAGAACATTTATGAACTAAGGACCATAACACTGTGCCTTTGATGAGATGCAGAAGCATCTATATAGCCTTTATCAAACTATTATTATATTCATTCATAGAATGCCACACACACGCAAAAAGGCTGTGTCACAGAGACTAAAAATTGATAGGTTTGGTCCAAATTTTTCAACTGCATTGCCAACTTCTCCCAACACTGGACCAAGGTGGCTATTAATTGACGCCCACCAAGGCATTAACATGTTACTTTTATCTTCCATCAAAGTGTAAATTTGAAACTCAATAACTCCACCACTCTTTCACCTGTTAGCCTACATTTATATATTGAACCAAAGAGAATTTGTTTCTGACTACATCTGATCCTAGTCCTACCTATGCTTTTAAGGAGTGGGATATGAGCAACTATATATCCTTCTTAGTTTTGAAGTCTAAGTTCAGAATTTGCTGGCAGTTTTGGCTGCTTTCAACAATCCTTAATTTTCAATTGTTACGATGTATCTTAACCAATAATCTAGAGTTTCAATCATGAATATACAATTATATGAAACCAAATCCAACTCCAGCTTATTGACTTCTACGATGCGGGACATTTATCACACGGAATGTTTTGACATTCTACTCAAAGGACAATAGCATGAGTTGGAAATTCTTTGACAGGAAGCCTTAGAATACAGATACTGATACTGCTCTGTGGTGTCCTTGTTTTCTCGGGAATTTGGTGGGACTGAGTAAACACACCAATCGAACAGGGTGGAACATACCAAAATTAAAGAAAGCGCTTTCCCATTGACAACGATTTTCAAACAGAAAAAGGTTTAGTATGATTGACATAGTAGAAGTAAGATTGCTATTTTGAAAGAGACAGTTCAAAGGAGAAGCGAGTTTTATCATTGGAACTAGACTAAACACCAAAGCAAAAGGCGAAACTGAGTTTCAATGAGAACATATAAGAAGGGTAAACTCAGGTTCGTGAACTTTTGCCTAACAATGGAGCTTCCTCGGACATGAAGGACAGCATATTAGCTGTATCATGTGACCCTTGGTTTAGTATTTGACTTAGGATTTTTTTCTGTTTTTTTACAGTTTTGAAGGCAGGTTGATGCTGCATGCCGGCTTGGACCTGCATTTTTTTTTTGTGTAACATTTTTCAAAAGGAAGCATTCAACTATGTCCTCTTAAAAATGTTGTTTTTTCTATATTTTTTGCGACCCAGATAAAATGATGGAGCTCCACTTGTCACTGGAGGATGAAAGGTCGATTTTGGAGAAATGGGCATGTTGAATTGTGGGTCTGGTAAATTGTAGGGGTAATTGTGGTTTTTCCCATAGCAGGGATAGTATTGGATCCTTTTCCTTCTGACAATGTTGTCTAGTGCCAAACCAAGGACAAGTTTGAACCCGATTCATTCTCTCCTACCCTGCATCACCAAAAATTAAAAATGTATAAACACGAGCTTTGCACATTTCAGCATCAATAACACTAGTGTAGAGTTACAGAAAGACTTAATGATGATTAATTATTCCTTATGAAGATTATGGAGAGGACATAATTAAGAGGGGATAATTAGGGAAAGCATGTGATATATGCAGGGTTCAGCTGTAAAGAACATAACAGTCTACGAATTTGATAATGTAGCCACTGGCACTGGATCACATGGTATGCATCAAGAGGGAAAAATGTTGGCATCCCCACTCCCAGTTTTTCTCTAAGTATACCCTCTTCCTTTCAAATTCACCCGTGAGCTTTACTCAAAAGCTTTCTAGTTTAGGAACACTCACACAGAGCCTCCTCAAACGGATTCTTCACCCAAGACAACCTTATACACGTTACAAACCAAAGCCTAAATATTTGTCTCGGTGCTTGGGTTGATTAGGTTTTAATAACTCTTTATTTTGTTTTCCAAAAAATTTAGTTTCATTCTTTTTTAGGTTTTAATGAATGTAAATGATCATAAAAGTTTATTTTAAAATGTCAAAAGTATTATTACTCATGAAAAGTTCTTAGAGAAAAAAGATAATATTATTTAAAAAAAAAAGATCTTCCTTGATATAACATGAGATGTAATGTGTGAAACCTTATATGCAATTATAAAAGTATACAGATAGAAATAATTTCAGGAGAAAAAGGGAGCAGTTATTGTGTAGGTAAATCAATCTGTTTGCTATGTTCATCTTTTGCTCAATGTAAAATTGAACTTGGAGCATCCAAAAAGATTAAATATATTATTCCAATTCCAATTTGTAAAGTTAAAAAATGAAAATGTAATGACCACTTTTTTTAATGTCATAACCAATAATAATACTCTTACAATAATTATTTGCTATACATTAAGGGAAGAATAGCTCAAATATAATATGTGGTCTTAGATGTGAAATTTTATTGGAATAATCTCAATTTAAGAAAATATTCTCTAAATAGACTATTTTCAATTTATTTATCCTAATATACCATTCCCTTTCCATCGATAACAAACCGTCCATTAAATTGATGTTGAAATCGGCTCTCCATATGAGTTGATTTAATATGCAGATTATATATATATATATATATATATATATATATATATATATATATATTTGGTATAATAATATGTAAATATAAATTTTAAAAATTAAATATATTTAGTGAATAAATTTGTAACATAGGTCATATGTTTTAATAGTATTAAATCATTTTAAAAGTATTTTAATTTAAATGAGTATAGATGTTCAAAATATTTAGCTTATGTTTGAATTGGATAATAAATTTGGTTAAGTTAACGAATAATTTGATGGATATGAGATAAAATAATATTTTAATAGATAAAAAATTATGATTCATAATAAAAATATATTGAAATTTAAATGAATTAATTTTTTTTTTTACTATTTTAACTATTTACTTATATTAATATAAAAATCATATTAATATCTTCTTTTTTTCACACACTTCTCTTACTTTCTTTGCACACAAGAGGGGGAAATTGCATTTTCTTTTTCACTTTTTGTACAATGCAGCTTTGGAAAATGAGCTTGTATTTCTTGCCTGTTTATTTATCCATAGTTAGACACAAACAATTAAAGATTATCAAAATCTAATTAAATTTTTAATATTATTAAAAATGTTATAGTAATTAACAGTTGTTTTAGTGGTATACATAAAAATAATTAAAAAAATAGCATTTACAATTAATGTAAATATAAAAGTAATTTCAATATAAAATATTAATACTGAATTAAAATGTAATAAATCAAATTATTAATAGGAAATGATGATTTTATTACTTTTGAATAAAAATAATAGTCTAATAATTGAACTACTGTTAGTTGAAAAATTGTAATTGACTATTATTATTACTAGATTCAGTGGGAAACGTATTATTTTAGAAAGTATAAAAATTTTAAAACTGATTTAAAACACCACAAAAGTAAATACTGAAAATTTTAAATCAGAATACACATTTTCCAGAATTTGTTGTGGGGCTCACACGATGATGGCCCTGATTAACATCATTGATTGAATCAGCATCCATAATTAAGCTTTAGCACCCTTAAACTAAAACTTTTAAATATCTCCACCATCTGTTTCAAATTTCTGGTGGTGAGCCTGGTGTCAATAATAATTCAACCAGTAATTTGTTTGTTTGTTTATTTGGTCATTTGAAACTGGTGCGCAAATCACAGAGTCCAAGAGAAAAAAGAGAGAAAGAGAACAGAGGGAACATGATAAATAGCATGGAAGACATCAGAAGCAAACAGTTTAAGGCATTGAACTAAACTTCTCTCTTTACCACATATCCTTGTCTGAAGTGAACCTTTGTCCCAAAAACCTTCCTTTTTCAGTTATATGTTCACCACCTCCATTTTCAATTGAAACTCAAGAATGGTAAGTAAGACTAGTCATTCAACACCTCATTTCTTCTACCTCACAGGGATGTTGTTGTTGTTGTTGTTGTTGATGAGTTTCAGATTTTCTCATGCAGGGAGACAAAGAGGTGAAGGAAGAACAAAAGGGTGGATTCAGGGCTTCCATGTTTATCTTCGGTAAGTAAGCACAATGTTCTGAAGCTTAGCTTGCAAACCATCCTCATCTCATATTTTTCTTCCTTGTTCATGCAGTGTTGTCAGCACTGGACAACATGGGTTTTGTAGCAAACATGGCGAGCTTGGTTCTATACTTTTATGGGGTGATGCACTTTGATCTGTCCAACTCTGCCAACACCCTGACAACCTTTTTGGGCTCAACTTTCTTGCTCTCCCTAGTTGGTGGTTTTATCTCGGACACATACCTCAACAGACTCACCACATGTTTGTTTTTCGGATCACTCGAAGTTTTGGTAAGTGCTAAACAATACTGTATATATTAATATTATTATCTCCGAAGTGTGTTATTATGTGAAAATTTCAAATCCCAATGGTCTGTCCGATGAGACAAAGGCGGTTCGAAAACGATAAAGTTGATTTCTTTGTGGTGTTTGTGATTCCCCACAGGCTTTGGTAATGCTCACAGTTCAAGCTGCTCTGGACCATTTACACCCGGATTCTTGTGGCAAGTCGAGCTGTGTCAAAGGGGGCATAGCTGTCATGTTTTACACGTCATTGTATTTATTGGCTTTGGGCATGGGAGGAGTGAGAGGTTCCTTGACTGCATTCGGTGCTGACCAATTTGATGAAAAGAATCCAAGAGAAGCAAAGGCTCTTGCAAGCTTCTTCAATTGGCTTTTGCTGAGTTCAACCTTGGGATCAATTATAGGGGTCACTGGGGTTGTTTGGGTTAGCACCCAAAAGGCTTGGCACTGGGGCTTTACCATAGTAACAGTAGCTTCCGCCATTGCCTTTCTCACTCTTGCTCTTGGCAAGCCATTCTACCGCGTCAAAACCCCTGGTCAAAGCCCCATTTTGAAGATTACTCAGGTCAGTTAAAAATCATTTTTCAGTTCAGTTATACAACAACTTTAATAAATTACTTTCGGTGAGTGTTTTGTCAGAAGTTTATCCAAACCTGCAAAATCAAACTGTATATGCAATAAGCACCAAACCAACCTGGTTTTTCCGCTGCAGGTTATTTTCGTGGCTTTCAAAAATCGGAAGCTACCACTGCCAGAGTCACATGAAGAACTTTATGAGGTCTATGAAAGTGCTAAGTTAGAGAGGATTGCACATACCAACCAAATGAGGTAACTCCTTGTGTACATGGTCAAAATTCATGGTTAACAGCTTGCAAAATAATGTAACACATCCTAATGATGTTCTGTGAGCGATGAGACAATTAACTAATACATGGTCCAGCACATTGGCGTGTTGAGATTCTTTTCTTCACGTACGACGTAGTAGGTAGTGCCAAGGACTCTGGGCCTACTACTATCACTGCTGCACGCTTGGAGCTGCAGCTATGCAGAGAATGATCAATAGGTCACGGAAAATATATCTGAACCCCTTGTAAACATCACACAAAATAAATAAGTTCCTGACAACAATAACTCGGTGAAAAAGTTTTAAAACTACAGTACTATCTGCAATCAACCTCTTTTGTTTTTCTTGTTGGCTTAGTTCCCAGTACTTCTCTGATAAAATGAAAAGCAATTTCCTTCTCAATACAAGCAGTATCCTCAATGATTTGATTCTTCTTTCTTTTTTTTTTTTTATTGCTTTTCAATGGCTAACTCCCATGCATGTTAATAATTGATGACAACGTTGTTTTTTTTTTCTTTCTTATTTGTTTTAATGGTGTTGTTTCTTGAATCAGGTTTCTAGATAGGGCCAGCATTCTTCAACAGAACATTGAGCCAGAAGCATGGAAGGTGTGCTCAGTGACGCAAGTAGAAGAAGTAAAGATCCTAACCAGAATGTTACCGATATTAGCCAGCACCATTATAATGAACACTTGTTTAGCACAACTTCAAACATTCTCAGTTCAGCAGGGGAATATGATGAACCTGAAACTTGGTTCTTTTACTGTGCCAGCTCCATCAATTCCAGTGATCCCCCTGCTTTTCATGTCCATCCTAATTCCCATCTATGAATTCATGTTTGTGCCATTCGCACGAAAGATCACTCACCACCCTTCTGGGGTTACTCCACTTCAAAGAGTTGGTGTTGGGTTAGTACTTTCTTTCATTTCAATGGCAGTAGCTGGCATAGTAGAAGTGAAAAGAAGGGATCAAGGACTAAAGGATCCTTCAAGGCCAATAAGTCTGTTTTGGCTATCTTTCCAATATGCTATATTTGGAATTGCGGACATGTTCACTCTTGTAGGACTCCTAGAATTCTTCTACAGGGAAGCACCTGAAACAATGAAGTCACTGTCAACTTCTTTCACATATTTGTCCATGTCTCTTGGTTACTTCTTAAGCACAGTCTTTGTGGATGTCATTAATGCTGTCACCAAAAGGGTCACTCCAAGCAAGCAGGGATGGTTGCATGGCTTAGACTTGAATCAAAACAACCTTAACTTGTTTTATTGGTTTTTAGCAATCCTAAGCTGTGTAAACTTTTTTAACTACCTTTACTGGGCCTCTTGGTACAAGTACAAAGCTGATGAAGACAGCAATTCAATGGTGAATTTGAAAACTCTCAAAAGTGTTGATGAGGAAGAAAAGAAGAATGGAAAAGTTAAGGCTAAAGAAAGCAGCCAAACAAGTGAAGCCAACACTGAGGGACCCTCCTCCTCTGATGAAACAGATGATGGAAGAAACTCTAGAGAATGGAAGCACAGATAAGGTCATGAGGCTCAAGACACCATTTGGTATTAAGGATTAGATATGATAAACATATTATGTGAAAACACTGGAATAGATAGTGCTTCAAATCTCTCTTATCCTACATGTGTGCTTATTGTATGATTGATTGACACTGTTCATTCTGGCACCATCTGGGTGTCGGTTCTGAGCAGAGTCAAACTTTTTTTTTAATGTGTTCTTTTTAGTTTCATAAGTTTCTTAATTATTCACCTTAAACTGTAATTGTCTACTAAGAGGTGCTTAGTTCATTGTTTAATGAAGTCAGAGAATCTATACTCGTTTCAATACTTAATACAATAATAATAAGACATACCATTGCAGTTAAACAATTACCCTTTCTGAAAAAAAAAAAAAAAAACAAATTGGACATTCATCTGTTAAAGGAACATATGAAAACCTATTTGTAGTCACATTCACCATTCATCTGTGCCATAAACAAAATCTAAATTTCATGTTATGGATCTACCGACAAAAAATTCAATTAGAAAACAAAACTCTTCACGAGCTGTCTATTGTATAAACTCTGTATAGGGTCCCGTATTCAATTCAAATGTGAATTTTACGATATCGTCTGATAACTAAATTTTCAATCAAAATATCAATCATAACAACTCATGCTTGTAAGAATGTTGACTTGAGTACCACACCAAACATCTTAATATAAATAATTGGCATCATAATAACAAAAATATCAATTCACTGTTAAAGCAAAAGATGAAGTAAGAGAAAAAAAAAACTGATCTTACTGAGTAATAGAGAAGTGCAATAACACTCTTCTTCTCTCAAGGATGAACACTGTTACTTAAAGAAAATTAAAAAAAAAAAAAAATTATCTTTAAGTAGATTGAGTTTACAAAAGAAAGAAATCTACCTAGCTCTTAAAAAGAATTGGTCGTGAAGTTGGAATCCAACCAAACACAGGTCTTCCCTTTCTAATATTCTAATCCTTAAAAAAGCTATTTATTTGATTGAATATGAAACCTACAACAGGTTCAAAGAGTGATTAAAATCTAATCAAAATCATTGATCCAAGTGGTGATTAAAACGATGATTGAATGCTAAGTTAAATTTTTAGTTTTGTTGTTTTCTCGTTGTTTTGAAAGGCAATTAAACTTGTTCATCTTGATCAACAAATATTAAATGATAAATTGACTCTATTTCACCAACTTGGAATTTGATATTTGCAATTACTTATATTTGTAATTTTATTTTGGGTTAATTATGTTTTTGGTCCTTTAACTTTTACTTATAGTAAAAATTGAAATTAGTCCATTTTTAAAATTTTTGTCAAATTTAGTCATTCAATCTTAAAAGTATGTGGATTTAGTCATTTTAATCAAATTTTGTTAAGGGTATAGTAGACATTCGCTTAAGTCCGCACTCATTTAAGTTTGTATCCCGCATAAATCCGCATTTGAAAAGAGAAAATTCTCAGATCAATAATTTTGGGATTTTATTTAAAAAAAAAAAAGAATAACGTAGAATCATTTTGTAAAATATGACGAAGGGTAAATAGCGTACCCTTAATTTGATTTAACTTATCCTATGATAAATAAAAAGAATCTTTCAACTCACTCACATTAACATCAAGAAGGTTGATAACACTTTCTAATGATTTGAAGATAACATCGTGCTGGTCAACTTTAACTTTGTCAAAATCAATTACTTATATTATATATTCTATTACATTTTGTTATATATATATATATATATATATATATATATATATATATATATATATATATGTATGTATGTATGTTTGTGTGTGTGTAATATGAATAAAATAAAATAATAAGTTCATCAATATATCTCTTATATCTTATATCTCTTATATTTTCATAATCTCTAAAAATTTCAAATATCCATAATATTTCATACTGTAATATATGACCCCTAATATTTTGTAATATAACTCTTAAAATTTTATAAACCGCATCTTAATTAAGTATGCATCAAACTCTCAAGATCAAAATGCGGACTTAAGCGAATGTTTACTGTATTTGACGTTTCAATCATGTTTTATGATAACATTTGAGTTGTTGACACTGTTTGACACACGTTTCATGAAAAGTATTTAAATTAACTGAACTTAACAAAATTTGATTAAAATGATTAAATTCACACATTTCTAAAGTTGAAGAATTCAATCAGGTCAAAGTTTCAAAAATAGATTAATTTCAATTTTCACTAAGTTAAGGGATCAAAAACATATTTAACCTTATTTTTAGTTGATGTCAATATAACTAATAGGAAGCGGTATATTTCTCAAGAATGGAATTAGACATTAACGAGTGGATAATAGGTCACACAATTAACTTAAGAAACCTGCTTAAATAAATTTTAGATAACTCTGAAATTTAAATCTAAATCAACCTTATAAAATAAAAAAATAAAAAAGGTTTAGGTCACTTATATAAATCAAAAATCGATATGATATCTTATATTATCAACGGCAATCCTTAGAAGATTTACCTTATCTCTTTTTTTGTTTACTTCAATCTATCTATCTCCAAATACGCCACGTTAAAATTCAAATTGCGCTTTCTCTTTTCTCTATGCCTTACGCTTCATTATTTTCCTGGTTTTATGCCAGTTGTTGTTCCCGTTGTGGTATCATACAGTGGCAGCACCCTTTTATGGAAGAAATGGTGGAGAATTTGGATCCATATGGAAGATGAAGATGGGAAACCTAAAGGGTAGTGTGTTGGAATTGGAGGCAAAGTTGGTGTTGACAAGCCATTTCTTAGTCAGCGATACTATGCCAGAGTCATCGCAACTGTAACACTGCCTTTGTTTTTTCAGCTTTCGCAACAAAACTTTGAATTATGCAGTTTTTTTTTTTCACATGTGAAATTCACAGATCATTAATTTTTCTTCCAACTCTCATTCGTTTAATTAGGCGAAATTTGACTGAAAAAGATACATCTTTGATCAATTATATAGTCTGTAAAAATAGTATATATAAGCTGTCAATTTTACCTGTATGAATAGGAGACTCCAATTGCAGCATTGTTTACTATTTAACTTATTCTGTATGTGAACCAAATCTAAATAGTATTACATAGAATAGTCTTAGGTAAAGTTAGATTCAGACATGCATGCATGGTTACTGTCTCATAGTTAAACATCTTTAGTATGACAAATAGTTTGAGTAAAACAAAGAGCATGTACTTTTTCAAGTTTTTCTCGAACAGGAAAATTCCAGTGAAACATTCATGAACTAGTTACATACCTTCTTTTATATGACTCGGAAAAGTGACCATTCAGAAGTGTTCGAGAGAAAGAGTTTAATTGGTTCAAGTTTTATGAAAACTGACTAATACTACAGAAAGCTAATAGGTGAAAAATTGGTTGTTTGAATGTCTTCTTTAAAGAAAAATGAAATTAACCTGATTCTGTGTTGTACATTTTATAAAAGATTAGATGCATGTATGATTTATTAGAGTCTTTATGTAGAAAGTATTAGTATTACTGTATTAAACACTACTGTAAACTTTAGTTCAATTTTGTTTGCACAACTTACCATAAAAGTAGAAGCATAGACATGATACTATACAAACCAATAAAAGATAAAAATTTCCACAAATAGATAATCTAGTATTTCTATAATGTACTAAGTCGTTTAGATATTCACATTTACAATAAAAATAATATATCATTTTATTTGTTTCACACAAATGTTTAGAAATTAATGTAACATAGAAAATATCCAAGTAAGTTTGTTTGCATGAACTTATATTATATACAAGTATTTTTTAAAAAGAAAAATTCCTTCATATATTAAAATTAGTTTATATGTAAAAATTCTTTCATATAATTTTTTAAAAAAATAGTTTTAATTGATGCATAAACTCATTTTAAATTATATTGAAGTAAATTTTATTTTCTCTCTCATATTTTTCTTTACTAAAAATATCTTTGAATAACTTGTCAAAACATGTATTTATTAAAAATATAATTGCATATAAAATATAGAAGAAATTGTGGTACCAAATAAGGAAGGGGAGAATCCAAAATTAAATTTTATAAAACGAATAATTGAATAGAATAAGAAAACGTAGTGATAAATGAAAGAAGATAAAATTGAAAATGATTATATCTTTATGAAGTGAAACGATAATATTTGATATATGAGATAATTGATTTAAAAAGCTAATGGCCATGTAAGAAGTGACAAAAAAAATTAGGTGATGAGTTAAATTCTTAACTATCTTATTTTAGTACATGTACAGTTAATTATGTCATTTTAAAATTTAGGAGTATTTCGAATTTACAACGTTAGGAATGTAATATTTCTTTTTATAAGAATCTTGGATTGAGCAAGCACTTACAATAAAATTTAGAAAATTTAAATAAGTTAGGTGATATTCTCACACAAAAAGAAAAAAAAATCTTATATACTTTTATTTTTGTTATTAACAATATCATAATATCTACAAGTTAAAGTTGGACCAAAAATATCTGTTCAGATAGAATAGTGCCAATTGGAACTTGGGCCCAAACATATGATTGAACGAAGAATACGAAATGGGCTCATTAGGTCTTAAATTGGATTCGCCATGAATTCTAGTACATTTTAATAAATATGTACATGTATAAAATACCATAAGAATACTTTTTAAATATTAATTATATTATTAATTCTTTAAAATATCAATATATAAATAGATAAAAAGATAAATATATTTTTTTAAAATTTAATATTGCAATATCAATTATTAGTTTTAGATGTTAAAAAAGTATATTATGTCAAAGAAATATAATAAACATTACTATTTATGCAAAGTGATTATAAATGTTAGCAAAATATCTAATTAATTATTATGTTGTAGAAAAAAAATATTTTATTACTCACTTGAGAATAATAGAATCGTGATCACAAGTATGCACGAAAACAAAAATTAATAAAGGTATATTTGGACAAAATTTATTGTAATGATTTTAAAAAGAAAAATAAAATAAGAAATTAATTTATTAAGTTATTATTTAGACGTTTTATCATTTATTTTTTCAAAAAGAAATATTTTTAACTTATGTATATGTTCAGAACATTATTTATTTTTCTCTACAAAATCTTATGAAGAAGTCTATACACAATATCCATGCAAGGTAAAAGAATGTGTCAAAGTGGTGCAAACGGTATTTCCATGAAACAAAAAAAAAATTAATAACACAAAAATAAATTGCAAAATAAATTTTTTATAATTTATTTTAATAAAAATACTACTATAATATTTATACAAATAATAAATTTAGTTTCAACTTCAAAATGGATAATATTACTCCATTTAATGGAAAAATTTGGATCAGATTAAATAATAAATATATCAATAGAAATTAATTTATTTATAAGACAATAAAACTTAAAACGTGAAAGTGACACTCACACCATCTGACATGTGAAAAATAAATATTGTTGAAAAAAAATTACAAAAATAAAAAAGAATGAAAAAGAAAACTATGAATCGATGTAATATGTCTTTAACATCTAGGGGTGGCAATTAGGGCCTGACCCGACGGATTGACCTGCAGGTCTGCACAAAATACGCAGGGCGGGTTTAGAAGTTGAATCCGCAAACTCGTCACAACCCGGTTTGCATAAACATGCAGTCCGCGCGGGCCGGTACGCAAGTCCGCATAAAAAAAAGGTGTACTTGTGTATATTAGTTACTTTTTTATGAACTCTTGCATTAACGTTCTAAATTCTTGTATAACTAGAAAAAACAAGTATTATATATTTTTAATGTGTTAAAATTTAAAGAATACATTGTGTATGCCATAGTATAAATGTGAATATGATAAAAATGTTGAATTATCAATTTATCATTCAATTTCCCAAAATCTTTACTTAATTTTGTGAATTTCTTAAAGTTTTCCAATTTTTAAATATTTAAAGTTTTATTATAAGAATTGAAAATAATTAAGAAAAAAATAAAAAAAAAGCGAGCCAACCCGCAGGCAGACCAAGTGATGTGCGAGTGATTGCAGCCCACATAAATTGTGCGAGACGGGACAAGTGAACCGGGTCTAAACGGACCAGGTCGACCCGCGTTGTCATCCCTATTTACACCCAAATATCCATGTTTGAAAAGTAATTTAAAAAATAACTCATTATTGTATTTTATTATTACAAGTTTTGTATGCCTAAAGGGAATAGTATTATTATAAAGACTAATTAAAAGGTAAAATGCACCTAAAGCCTCGTCATTTTATCAATTGAAAAAAACAACACAAACAAATAAATTCAAACATTTTACTAAAACAGCCGGATCTATGTATAGGCAGAATTTTTTATCTCTCCACAAATATATCAAAAAAATAAAATGGACAAGACACTTTATTAAGTTGATAAGTTGGTGTTATAATTTACTATTATATTAAATACACCAACATTCATATTTTATACTCACAAAAATTGCCCAAGAAAATATTGAAAGAGAAAGATAAGTTAACTACAATCAACAAATTAAATACTCTTTTTTCAATTCCTATTTACTTCTCTATAAATTTTTAGGATATTGTTTGAACAACTTATATTTATTGGGGTATTAATTTGAGATAAGACAATGATAAACCATAATATATTAGGTAAAGAAATAATACTCACTAAATTCTCTCATAAATATATATATATATATATATATATATATATATATATATATATATATATATATATATATATATATATATATATATATTTATATCAGAATATTTGGAGTGTTCCAATTTATATACAAAATGATGTACAATATTTACATTTGCAATCCAAATACTTCTTTACTATATATTCCAATCTTGATAATGATATTCATAACTCATAACATATTAATTACACAAACAATCTTCCTACATAATGTGTTTACTTCGATGACCATTGTCTTGTGTTATGTCCATGCAGTACTTATATCCAACAAGGTTTTATCAATACCATCTAATCAAACATGGCCTTGGAAATTTGAGTTTCTCATACGAAACTTTTGCACTTCAAATCTCCTTTGAGTGATGTTCTTCTCTCACTATATATTTGATTGGTTTTAGATCTCAAAGGTTTTGACCAGAATTTCCTCCCAGGTAAGCCTTCATTCTCTATTCATTTTCCTGCAAAAAAATCCTCAAGACTAGATCGTCTGAGATTTGTTAGTCCTGGTTAATTATGCCTTTTATGCAGTCCTCTACTTTATTGTTTTATTATCCAAATGCCTACTTATAGTTTGTGCAAAGTAGCTTGTGTAGACATCTTATAACAATGTTTTAATGTAATGCAGAGGATATAAATACCAGTCAAAATATGAGAAAGATATTGTTTTTATTTACTCCTCATCCAAGACTATCATTTGGGTCATATATATGATTTCTTCTTCATCTTGCTTTGTTTTTCGAAACAAAATGTTGTTTCTTTGATTTCATACACTTTGTTGGTGTATGGCCGGGTACATCCCGGCCTAATAAGACAGAAATAGCCGGGATCACCGATGAGGCACATTCGTTGTGGCCCAGTCACTAGGGTACCTACTTTTCACCTTTTCTCCAACACAACACAGAGGGCCCAATAAGTGTAATGGTCGGATATATCTCGGTCCCTCTTGGCCGAGTACATCCCGGCCCAAGGGAGTGGCAGATGGAACATGTGATTATGACGCAGAGGTACAAAGGAGCAGCAGCGTGCAATCTTAGGCAAAAAAGGAAGGAGTTGATATTTGAGAAGTACAGACGGCCAAACCCCAAAAAGGAAGGGGTTGATCTTTGACAAAAGTACAAACGGACAAATCTCAGAATGGAAAGAGCTGATCTTTAACAAAGACACATAAGAACAATCTCAGCCAATAAGGAAAGAACCGATGCATGTAACCTCAGTCGGAAAGGTAAAGAATCGATCCTCGGATACAAATGGCCCACAAATAATAATAACAGGTTCATTAAGAAATTAGTATAAATTAAGGCCTAGTGAACAGGTAAAAGTACGCTTTTCTCACTAACCAATTACACCTCATATCAATCACTTTCTGACTTGAGCGTTGGAGTGCCTGCAGGTACCCCCACCCCCGGAGTGAGGACGGCAGGGAGATCCAGGAGGAGTCCAGGGAGGAACAGGAGGAGGTTCGACACAAAGGGTTCTTGAGATCGTCTGATTCCGCACCGAAATAGTATCGATCAAGTACACACTCCATATAATAGCTATCCATGTACTTTTTTTAGATTTAAAATGTAAATACTGATATGTTTGTTATTTCAAATATAAATTATAATTTCATTCTTTGAATATAGTAATTGTAACATTTTTTAATTTTTTATTTGTACTAAAATCTTTTTTTTTTTTTTGGAAAAACTTAAAAACTTTATTGTCTTAATTTATGAAAACCAAAAAGAGGTGTCTATTCCTCTCTTAATTTTTGCTAAATCATGCAAAAATATCTATAACTATGATTACCTCTTTTGTGTTTACATTTCATAATTTCAATTTTACCTTCTATAATGTAATTATTTGTTAAATTTTAAAAAATGAACGGTTATTTTCACAAGTTTTTTATGAAACTGATTACTTATCTATTTTTTCCCTATTCATCAACGGTAATTTTTCTCATCTTTTCTCCATATATTTCACTTTATTTTTGATAAGTATAATTTTATTTTATTTATTAACTTAATAGCATTACAGTATCATCACTTACTAATATAATATCATACATATTTAAAAAAGGGTTAAGTATGTTTTTAATCCTCAAACTTTGATTCAAAATTGAAATTCGTCCTTATTTAAAACTTCGATACATTTTAGTCCCTAAACTTTAGAAATAAATGAACATAGTTCTTTTAACCCAATTATGTTAAATTTTTTTGACGTGTTTAACGCTTCTCATATTAGTATTAGAGTTTTTTACAGTGTTTGACACATTCTTGGTTCAATATCTACTGAGAAATATGTTTGACACTTAAAAAAAAATTAATGTAATTGAGTTAAAAGAACTATATTTATTCATATTTAAAGTTTAGGGACAAAAATATATTGAAGTTTTAGACATAGATCATAGACGAATTCCAATTTTGGATCAAAGTTCAAAGACTAAAAACATACTTAACCCTTTAAAAGATGTGTACAAACATATAACATACTTAACCCTTTAAAAGATGTGTACACACATATACTATCGTGTCTATGTTTAAATTAGTCATAATAATTACAATTATCAAGATAAATTCTAGAATTTCACCGAAATGAAAAATCTGGAATGAGTGTGATTGTTAAATTAAATTTGACATTTCTAAATAATCTTTCTGCAAAACACGTTTATATTTCCAGATTATGATTTCCGGAACACACACCACCCGGTTCCGAAATTGTTTTTCTGAAACATAAATTTAACATTATTATTACGGAATTAAATTTACTAAAATGTGTTGGATTTTTCAATTTAAAACTCTACTTAACTAATTCTGGAATGATCCGATTGCTACATTCCTCTTCCGGAAACACATTTTTCGCTTCTCACACTTTATTTTGGATCACCTAAATACACCTACCAATATTTTTTGGAGTAATTGGTTGCATTTAAAATACCAAGGACAAAGCAGGAACTCCAATAAATGATTGGTTGCATTTAGAAATTGATGGGATACAGGAAGCGAGAACAATAACAGATGGACAGTTCATTTACAAAATGGAGACAAGCTCTTTTCGGTGGTTGGTTACTCCTACTCGCATATCAATAATAATAATAATAATAATAATAATAATAATAATAATAATAATAATAATAATCTACAACTATATATTTATAATTGTATATAAAAAAATTATCTTTTGTATTCACAATTACTTATATCTAATTTATTTGTTATGATATAATTATTTATTTATATTTAAAAGAATAAAAATTGTTTGTTTTTAAATGTTTTTTATAAAACTATTATAATAATTTTTTTAGAGTTAAATATATTTTATGTCCTTTAAATTTTAGTAAAAATTAAAATTAATCTCTTTTTGAAACTTTGGATCAATTTAGTTTCTATCTTTAAAAGATTTGGTGAATTTAGTCATTTTAATCCAACTTTGTTAATTTTAATCGAAGTTTTAAAAGCGTCAACTAAATACCCGTATTTCTAATGTTGGAGACTAAATTAGTCAAAAGTTTTTGAAAAAGAGACTATTTGCACTTTTCACTGAAAGTTACATGACAAACAACATATTTAACATTTTTTTTATTCATTATCAGTTTTTTTCTCTATTTATTTCACTTTATTTTTAATAAATACAAATTTACTTTGTATTTTAACTTAGTAATATAATAATATCATCACCTATTAATATAATATCATATATATTTAAAAAATACATACACACTTGCATGCAGTAGCGCTTGTGTTTATAGTAGTAACCTATAATGAAGACTCTTTTTTTTATGTTCATAATTACTTATTCCTAATTTATTCTTTATGATATAATTATTTATTTATTTTTTAAATATTAATAATTATTTTTTACATGTTTTCCATAAAACTATTTTAATAGTTATTTTTTTCATTCATTTATTGTTATTTTCTTTTTTTTATTTCACTTTATTTTTAATAAATATAAATTTATTTTATATATTAATCTAATAATATTAAAATATCATTACCTCTGCTAATATAATTTATATATATATATATATATATATATATATATATATATATATATATATATATATATTTCACAGTAAAAATTGAAGAATTTTTTATAAATAATTGCCTATATTAGTAAGTTTCTTTAATTTATAATTAGCACTTTTTGAATTTAAATAATTGGTGAAAATAAGATACATATGTAAACCATAATTTTATTTATGAGTAACTACTATAATTAACTTTAGTTTAATATGGTTAAAAACTTGTTGATATGAGTGAAGTACTTACTTTATACCCATGGTCTGTGGTAGGGAGATCAATAGGGTGGATAAGATACGAGTAGTAGCTACCTTATCCGTTTGATAAATATTTGTCCCGTACCCGTATCTATATCTGTCGGATATTCGTTATGCAGGTACTTGTATAATATTTTAATATCTATGGGTACTCGCGGGTATTTACAATAAATAAAAATAAATATTTAACAATATTTTATAATCATAAATTCAAATAAAATATAATACATAACATTCATATATTTTAAACAAAGTCCAAATAATCCATTTAAATAGTGTTAAATGACAGTTTATAAAGAAATGATTTTTTTTAAAACTAATTGATAAAAAAAATAACTCATTCAAAATCAATAGATTAATATTTTAATCATGTTTTTTTTATAATTTAAATTAGAGTATAGCGGGTACGAGTATCCACGGACACAGATACTATGATATTTGTTAACATGCAGGTATTAAAAATATCCGTACTTGTTACCCGTGGATATCTATTTACAATATCCATTTTCTATCCATTGAGGGTTTTATGAGTGGATACCTGCGGGTACGGATTTTTTTTGACATCCTTAGTTGGTGAAGAGAAAAAGGTATGAAAATGTTGTCTTTGTAAATGCAACAACTTCTCTTCCGTTCTCAACACTAAATTTGGCTCAACCAATGTGGATACCAAATAAATGCTTCCAAAAAAAATTATGTCTAATAAAAAAGTATAATACAAAAGACAAATTACCCTATATCATAGTTGATAAGGTACTAAGTGAATTAACTTTAGCTAGTTACCGTGAATTATCTCATACATGTTTTTATATATTGTTGTAGTTCCTTAATTTTGTAAGAACATTATAGTGTACTTGAAAAGGAATCATGTCCTACAATTTTTCTTCTTTTACATAAGATAGATGATGCTTTGACACTTCACCAACAATGTATAAAAATATGTATGGGGATAGTCAGAAAAGAAAAGAAAAATCTATTATATTATTTGTGTAAAGACAATGCATGTGTAGAAACAAGTATTTTGTCTTCTCATAAAAACAAAAAGAGAAAATAAATAAAGGAATGGATTTTTTTTTTAAAATTAGCTGAATATAAATTTGATAATGATTCGAGATCCAGATGCACGGTTTGTCCTCGTGCACTTCATCTTTCTCTCATTATAATCTGAATTGAATGCAGTACTTTCATACTATCTTTAAAATGTTTGTTTGATAAAAATATATGAAGAACACGTTTCTCTGTCCAAGGATTCTATGGACCTAAAATATAGATATATAATGATATAATATACTCTGTATCTTCAACAATTTAAATGAGCAAGAAGATTCTAATATGACCCTACAAGTTAATAAACCCTACAACTTTAAATTCATTAACTGAAAATGCATATATAACTTGTTTTTACTTTACATCTCCATTAATTATAAATCTTGTTTTAACACATTTTCTCAGGTAAAACTATTTTAACTTCCATACTTTTTCTTTGACTTTGTAGAATTTATTTTAATTTTTAAGATGAAAGATAAAAATAATTTGTTACTCATGAATTGCAGGAACTTCAGTGTAGTTATTATAATAGTATGCTTTTTATTTGTTAGGGTTAAATTTTTTTTTGTCCATCAAGTATTATTGAAATTTGAAAATAGTCCATCTTCAAAATTTTTGACTAATTTAGTCTTTCATATTTAAAAATGCGTGAATTTAGTCTTTTTAACCAGATTTTGTTAAGTTTATATGATGTTTCAAGCGAATTTTATGATAGTATTTGAATTGTTTACACTATTTCACACATTTTAGCTTTAATGTTAACTCAAATATTATCATAAAATATATTCAAAATGTCAATTAAACTTAACAAAATTTGGTAAGAATGACTAAATCCACGCATTTCTAAAGATGAAAGACTAAATTGGTATAAAATTTCGAAGAGGGACTAATTCCAAAATTCACTAAAACTTGAGGGACCAAAAACATATTTAACCATATTTTTTATGTAGGGACCTAATGTGTATTCAAACAATTTTGTCATGTTCTATAGATATTTATTCTAATCGTACGTCTAGTGTTCTTGTCGTTCAGTTTGCCTACTCATCGGTGTATTTGTTAAAGAGGCTCTAATGTTTCTATTTATAGTTTTCTATATGAGCACGTGATTAGGCTTGATCTAATCATGAACCAATTGCATTTTAAGCTGATTATCAACTTGTTGTACAATAATTGCGATGTTTGTCTGCTCCAACCGTCGCTTTACATGGGTCTCACACAGCATTACTACGCGAACCATCAACGACTGGTTGATTGATGTTACACATATTTCCATAATATCTTAAATGATCACCACACGATCGACAAATGGCCTCTTGATGTTGCATACATTTTCATGATTTCCGAAGTGATTGTCACACGACTGGCGGATGGTCGCTCGATGTTGTACATATCTTCATAATTTCCAAAGTGATTGCAGGTCGTTTGATGACAACATAAGTTTGATCCTCTTCAATCATTGGCACATGTTTGCACATGTACGAAATAAGACTAATTATCCAAATTTCTTTGGAGTAATTTCAACCAATCGGTCCATACATTACATTTTTGAATGTATTAATCTATTAATCGATAAAAATACAACATATGCACCTGAAATAAAATATAAATACACGTACCTGTTATTTGTCTAGAAAAAACTAAAGCTTAAAAAAAGGTTAAGATATGCATTTGTTTTATACTGTTACACTGTGTTCTTTTGAATGGATGTAATATTCACATGGAATGAAAAGCAATGATTAGGGAGTGAGTAGCGCGTTCTTTTGGAAGTGATACAAGGTGATGGGAGGAGATGATTAGGAGGATTCACTGAAGATTCAATCTTACTATCCATAGTGAGATTAGAGAGTGACACTGTCGAATTTACCAAATCACCCCTTCATTATTTAATTTTTGTTGCATGTGGTGTATGTAGCGATAAAAACTAATACTGGAGATCTCAGTTCACTTTTTTATTCTATGTTAATTGTATTTTGTTCAAAGACAATGTCTTTATGACTATTGCAATTACTTCACTTACATTCATTCTCTTTATTATGAAAATACAAAAATAATATAAATTAGTAACACAAATAATAATTTATTATGGTTATAATAAAAATTTATTACTTCTAAAATTACTATTAAAAAGAAAAAAAAATTTAATGTAAATAAATTATTTTTCACCTTCTATATTATGTTTATTTTCATACAAAATATATCGTATTATTTATTTTTTATAAATAATTCTTTTTATATTTTAAATCATTCAATAAAATTTACAAAAATAATTTTAAATCATTTATATGTGTAATTTTATATTACATATAATAATAAGAACATTTTGATAATTTACCTTTTTTATTAAATATTTTTTTTAATATATTACATAAGTCAATTTAGGTAAAACTTGTACAAACATTACTCTTTAATTTACTTTAAAATCACTTCTGAATCCCTTCTAAAAAACAACATTAACTTCACACTCTAATATTTTAAAACTTTTTCTTAGAGATCTAAAAGTTAAAATATTTGAAATGTTTAAAATATTTTTATTTTCTTTTCATCAAAGTTAAAATCTTAGTTCCCGTCAATAATCAATCATCAAGTCCTAAACATTGACTTATTATATCTTATTAGTACTTATCAGTAGAGAAATCACATAGATAATAATATTAAGAGAAAACAATAACTAAGAGAGAGAAACTGGTGTACCACCACCGACACATCCACATGGTTATTTATTTCACAACTGCTAGGAAATCTTAATTCTTCTTAAATATATATATATTAATCTGCTACTTGAGGCATCAAATTAATTAACCATAGAAAATAAATAATTGTTTGGATCTAAGTTGATTACACGAGTAACATGATTTGACCTATGTTTAAAATGGTGGCCAGCCAAACTTAATCTGTTCTTATGTCTGACTGCGGCTTCTTCTTCTTTCTTATCTTGCCGTTTCTAAATTTTATTATATGCTTCTGGATCTAATTAGTATTTTTTTTTTTTTTTTTTTATGTTTTTTTTTTAAACTTTGGCTTGTTTTATTATTAGTTTTACATATTTTATTGAGATAGTGACACGATATTTTAAAATAAATATGTTAGAAATCACACATTAAATAATAATAAGGTTAGTTTATAGTATATAGAAGAATCAATTGTTTTTTAAGATTAATAGGTTTAAAATTCAATTTTTTATGAATATATTTGAAGTCACAGTATATAAAAATGGAAAGAAAAAAAAAATCAAAGACAAATCTTTACTTTTCTTAGATATTGATTAAATGGCTTATTTTAATATATTGAGTAATCTTGCTGCGTATAAAAATCAAGACAAAATACACTTTTCTGTTAATCTTCTTAGATGCATTTTAAAGGTAGAATATAGTATTTTGTATATAGTAAGTAATTAACGTTAATAATTAAATAATAAATAATACTTAAGCATAATGTAATATTAAGACAAATATTTGTTATATTTATTAAATAACTAATTGTTCATAATTTGTAAACACAATTTTTTTAAAAAAATGTAAATTTTATTAGAATGAATAATTTTTACTCGAATCACATGTTTTAAGCCGAAATTCAAGCATTTAGTTTTCTTTGTCTGAATTAGGGCCTGCTAACATTTTTTGTGCACTACAGCAAGCAGCGAAACTGTTGAGCTACTTGAGCTGCGCGCGTAAAACCACTGGGATTCCACGATCGAAAATGATGGTTTAATAAATTTTTTTTTAACAAAAACTAATCATTTAAATAAACAAATATTAATTTATTATTTTATTTTGGTTAAAAAATAAAAAAAATTAATCTATTTTAATTCTATTTATAAAAACTTTATTAAGTCAAATTTTTTTTTATCTAAACATAATTTTCCTTCCACAATACCAGATCTCACATGCACCCATACCATCCTTCTCTCTATTTTATTTTTAAATAGAGTAACCAAAAACAACACCAATTTAGTTTTTGGATTCTGTATGGGACGCATATTCTAACCACACAAACGCTATGATTAGTAGTTTGACACTGTGTTCATCTGGCTTACCTTGATAAAAAGTTTATAAGGGTCATTAGTTGAGTATTTGACACTCAAATGAAGTTTTAGTGACGTTGCTCATATTGATAAATTTGATTAAGACATAGATAGTTACATTGAAAACAAACTCATAAAATAATGGAATTATGGGTAAACATATGGGTTGCATCGAGAGTATTAGAGGACCCATAAATGTGCCCAAAAATTGGTTTACTTACGTTGCGTGGAAGATTGTGCGAACCGCGTGAATGTATGTTTAGGTGTCTTCAACCGAGACACAAATTCTATGTATTAGATAGACACACAACAACTACAATAACAAAAGGAAATGTTACGTGAACGAAACGAAGACAACCAGTGTCGTTTTTTCTGGGCCAGTGACGCGGGGCTCGTTGAAAAGTTATTGTTGTTTATCACTTCACCAAGTATTTGCATGCGTTTAGTTCATAGTTTTATATATATAAAAAAAGAAATAGAAATTCTTACTAAACTAGAGATTAATTTCAGCAACCTTGGTGACCCAATGTGAGTGTGGGCATTGTTGAAAATGAGAGGTTGGTAACCGTAATAATTATTAGGAATTCAAGCGTGAGTCTAAATTTCACGTTAAGTGAAAATGAAAGAATAGAGTACTATATGAAAATAAAGATCTATAAATTCATTATTTTAAAGTTTTTTTTTATTAAGAGTGGTGTCAATTTCTTATGTCGTTATGGTTGGACTTAAGTCTCATTCATTTTGTATCTCTCTGATAAACGTCTATGTAAAAACCTAACAGTATTAGCCTAAGAAGGAAAGAAAAATAAAAGCAATTTGTTGGTTTCAGAAACTCTAAACTTGGCGTGGCATGAGGTTTAGGAAATATAAAAGGTGATTCAAGAAATTTGAAATGTAGCACTGTGTTTGTTTCTTTGATTGACTGGGTTGGCGATTCCGAACTGTGAATTGGGTTGCAGAAGAACTTGATCCAGTCCACGTCAAATTGTTGTCACGTAACGTAACTCATTGATGTTTACTTAAATCATGGTTCCTTTCCTTTAAACAATAATTCAACCAACTTTGAAACTTTTCAAGACCAAGTCGTCAAAGTTAATTATTTATTATTATTTTTAATTTGCGGTTGATCTCACTCCCGATAACTTATGGCTAGTAGAAAGTGTGAATCTTCCATTGATAATATTTTTATCTATTTATACTATATAATTAGTCATTTATAATGATATTCAATTTTTTATTAAAGTTATCAAAATATCAAAATGAGTTTAATTTAAAATGAGTTTAACTTAACATTATGTTCACATGTGAGGATTGATTTGGATAAAGGAAGATAACAAATTTGAGTGGATTAGATGATGACGTTTGTGTTTTTATTTTTAAAAGATTTAAGGGTGAAAATGAGTGGATTTAGAGATAAAGTTTTGAATGATTTGATTGGTCTAATATATTAAAAATTAAGTTTCGAAAAAAAAGTAAGATTATAAAATTGCCCTTTATATTAAAAGTGATCTAAAATTATATTTGGATGAGCTAGATTTATTTTATAAACAATATTTAGATGAATAAATTGAAACAAATATTTTAAGAAAAAATAATAAAAATACCATATATTTACATATTGAAAAAAATTTGGTAAACAGTTTAGAAATTTGGATACTAATTATTGTTAGGGATGACAATGCGGGCAAACTCGACCCGTTTAGGCCCGGCCTGCATAAAGTCTGCACAACGCGGGCTGGCTCGCCCCAACCCGCACACTTTATGCAGGTTGAAAACACTGGTCCGCCCCGCATACTTCTTGGCCCGCGGACCGGCCCACTTTTTTTATTATTTTTTTTAATTTTTTTAAATTTTTATGATAAAACTTTCAATATTTAAAAATTGAGAAACTTTAAGAAATTCACAAAATTAAGTAAAGACCTAATTATTGTTGTAAGCATAATTTTAAAATAAACGAGAAATGCACATGCACATGAATAAAAAATAGAAATGAATTAAGTGTATAATCGCATTTTATCGTTAATCACCATCAAATCAACCAATGTAAGGAGAGATAGGAAAATAAGAGAATTTCTCAATTTCTTTATTTCTCTCGCTCTCAAATACCAGCTAATAAATACATTTGTTACCCTCATATCATGTCTCCCTAATTCTTCTGAAGAGTAAATCTTCACAAGTAAACACATTTAAGTGTGTTTGAATTACTATCGAAAAAGTTAGTTTGATAGAATAAAACTGGAAAAAGAAATTAAATGTGTTGCTTTGAATGCAAGCACAATTTAAACCTTTTCAATATTCAATAAAACGGAAAAATAAAATTGCAAAATAAGCGGGTGTGACTTTTAATTATTTTCAAGTGACTTTTAAGTTCTCAAATGGTAATCTAAACACTTCCTAAGTCTATGAATCAAATGAAAAGAAAATTTAAGGAACGAGCTAATTTAGACAAAAAAGAAAAATTCAAAATCCAAGTACTTTTTTTCTCATTCAATATGGAAATTAAATAAATTTAGGTTTGATTGTTATGTAAACTTAACATTGTTATGAAATAATAATTACGTTTATTTTAAATTGAAGTAATATTATGTTAAAATATGTATATATTTTATACTTCCATTTTTTTAAATTAAAATTATCATGACTTCCATTTAAAAAAAATATGTTTCACTTTTTAGATGTATTCTTTTTTTTTACTTTTAAAGTGAACTGAAATGTTTGGTTGGCATGATATAAGGCATAGAAAAATCAATTTTATCGTTTGAAGACCCAAAAGCCAATTGAAGAACATTAAGCCAGTTGAAGAGCATTGAGGGTATATTCTTTTTGATACATTAATTTGGAGGAGAGGGAGGTAGAGATATTGATAGATTTGAGGGTAAAGTTGGTGTTGTTTCTTTTGATGGATTTAGAGGTGGTTGTTGGGTGAATTTGGATTGAGGTTTGTGAAAGTTTGAAGTTTGTGAGTGAATTGATTGATATGACAAATTAAAAAAAATTAATAAATAAAAAAGTTAAATTATTAAATTGTTCCTTATATTAAATGTAATATAAAATAATACTTAGATGAGTTAAAATTATTTTTTTAAATTTTATTGAATGAATAAAATTATAAAAAAAATTATAAAAAAATAAATAATACAATGGTGCACAAGAACTCCTCTATTGGCCATTCCACTTCCTGAAACATGGAACATGGTGGAGGAATGTTGGAATCGATACATGCTCAACGAAACCATTTCAAGCACATGCAGAAACAAATTGGAATCGTTCCAAGCACCACATGGAATCGTTTGTTCCAATGTGGTGGAACCATTCCAAGCACAACATGGAATCGTTCCAATAGGGAATTGTTCCCTAGCAACATGTTCAAACATGGAATCCTTCCATGACGAAGGCAATGGTTCTCTAGCATGTTTCGTCTTCTTTGTTTTCCTCACGGCGGAGCACTGCATCACACTTCACTTGCACAACACCATGGACTCTTATCTATTTCCAGAAACACACCATGACATATACATGTATACATGTGAAAGTAGGAAATGAAGATGGGATGAGGATAATTTAGTAAATGTGACTTGATCACCCTCAAATCACCCTATATACAAGGGGTAGGTTTTTTGCACAATCTTGCTGATCATCGCTTTCCATCACCTTCTCTCACTCTCAAAGGAATTTGAAAATTATGCGCTATTCTTTGCATTCTAATCCTTTTGTACAATAGATCTATGCAAAAGAACACAGTGTGAAAGTCACACCCACTTTTTTGACATTTTTTTAAAGCTTCATTGAATATTAAAGAGGTCCAAACGTTTCCATTAAATTAAATACACTAAATAAAGATTCAATAAATGAAATTGAACTTTTAGCCATAATCCAAACATATACCAAGTGTGTGTTTGGTTTTCAGTTTGGAAGCTCAAATCCAAGTTTACTTTGCATTGAAAGTCACAAATGATGTTTGACAAATTTTTGTTCAGTTTCATTAAGCTCCAAACGTTGGTTGCTTTCAAAGCAACATCATATATGTGTGTGTTTGATTTTTAGTTTGGGAGCTCAAACCCAAGTTTACTTTACATTGAAAGTCACAAATGATGTTTGATAAATTTTTGTTTTGTTTCATTGAACTCCAACCATGGATTATTTTCAAAACAAGACAATAAAACTTTTCCTTTTAATGAAATCTCCGGTTTCATTGAACAAAACTTAATTTTTCTAACTGCAATCCAAACATTTCGTGAAATGAGATTTTCAATCTCATTCAACCAAACTTAATTTTTTTAACCACAGTTCAAACAATCCTAAGTAGTTATCACAATATATTCCCAATTTTAATATCTATACTTTACAAGATTCCTTTACAAATGTGAAATCTTTATTAATAGATAGAAGATTAAATATTTTTAAAATAAGATTAAAAAATTATAAGTAATATAATATTGAATCATATATCATCCATGCCTATTTAATTTCGTACATAAAATATTTAATTCTCTCATTAAAAACATATATGAGATATACTACTTTGATTACAAGTTTAATTAAATCAACATAATATATATATATATATATATATATATATATATATATTTTTTATGAATT